>JACCEC012399871.1_pt1 | contig 11133 bp, 13 predicted proteins | sample 7450121 | NCBI WGS metagenome assembly JACCEC01 (sample SAMN15323455, study PRJNA562643) | freshwater metagenome | isolation source: river surface water | place: USA:Blue River Watershed | collected 2017-08-18 | reverse complement strand
ACAACTGGCGGTCTGCCTGAATCCGGGGGCCTTGAACCGCAGCGCCTTTTGACGCGTTGAGCATCCGATAATGGATCGCGGCCGCATCCGCCGCGCGCGCCAAAATCCCGTCAAAGGCATCCACTTCGCGCACCAGATGGCCCTTGCCCAGCCCGCCAATGGCGGGGTTGCAGGACATGGCGCCAATCATATCGCGGCGAAAGCTGACCAGCGCCGTGCGCGCGCCCATGCGCGCCGCGGCGGCCGCGGCCTCGCACCCGGCATGTCCGCCGCCCACCACAATGACGTCAAAAGCCCGACTCATGCCGCCGCGCTACGCAGGACAGGGGTCAAGGTCAAACATGTTTCACGTGAAACATCGCGGCGATCACGCCTATTTCCCGATGCAAAATGTGCCGAACAGGGCGTCCAGCATCGATTCAACACCGGCCCGTCCGGTCAGCGCGTCCAGATGGCTGCGCGCCTGGCGGCAGAGTTCGGCACGGATCAACAGGTCAGGCGTCGCCACCGCCTCTTCCAGACAGGCGCGCATGGCCGTCAACACTGCCCGATGTCGCGCGTTGAGCGCCAGCGCTCCGGGGCGCGGGAGCAAGGACCGCGCCGTCTCAATCAACAGTGCCCGCAAGGCGGGCAGGCCCGCACCTGTCGTCACAGATACGGCAAGGCCCGGTCGTCCTGCCGGATCAATATCGGCGCGCGATGCAATCAGCACCGCCCCCGCCGGGGCCTCTGCCGCCGGGCCCAGCCACAAGAGGATGTCCGCCTCTGCCATCGCCTCGCCCGATCGGACGATGCCCAGCGCCTCGATCGCATCGGTCGTCGTTGCCCGCAGCCCGGCGGTATCAATCAACACCATGGGCAGGCCATCCATGGCAACAGGTGCCTCAATCCGATCCCGCGTGGTGCCGGCAACGGGGGTGACAATGGCGGCTTCACGACCCACTAAATAATTGAAAAGACTTGATTTTCCGGAATTTGGCGGACCCGCAAACACCACCCGCACACCATCGCGCAGGCGCTCTGCTGGGGGGGTGGACAGCTGAGCCGTCACATCGGCCACCAGGGCTGAGAGCCGGGATGGATCATGCCCGGCATCGGCAACATCGCCCTCATCGGCAAAATCCAGCAAGGCCTCAATCTCGGCCGATGCCTGCAACAGGCGCCGTTCCCAATCGGCCACCAGCACGCCCAGCCCGCCTTCGGCAAGCGCCAGGGCGGATTGGCGCTGCACCTCGGTTTCGGCGGCCAGCAAATCGGCCAGTCCCTCCGCCTCGGCCAGGTCCATACGGCCATGTTCAAAGGCGCGGCGCGTAAATTCCCCCGCCTGAGCCGGACGACAGCCCGGCTGGCGCCCCAGCTCTGCCAGAACAGCCGCCACCACCGCCCGGCCACCATGGAGATGGAGTTCCGCCAGATCCTCACCCGTCACCGTTTTGGGGCCGGGACACCAGAGGATCAGGGCATCATCCAGCGGCTGGCCATCGCCATCGCGCAAGCGGCGCAGGCCCGCGCGCCGCGGCTCTGGCAGGTCACCCGCCAGCCTGCGCAGAACATCAGACGCGGACGGTCCACTGATCCGGACAACGGCAATGCCCGCCGGGGGCTGGCCGCTCGACAGCGCAAAAATGGTGCTGGGGTCGTGCATCACAAAATCAGGCGCTTCAGCCCTTTTTGGCAGGGGTGGACAGGCCTTTGACGAGATCGCGGAACATATCCATGCCCGCCGCCCCGCCCGGCACCCAGTTGCGGACCATGGCGTCCATCATATCGGGCGTCATGCCCTTGGTCATCATGTCCTTCATCTGGTCCAGATAGGCGTCATGCACCTCGGTCAGATCGGGCAGGCCAATCAACCGACGCACCTCTTCTGGCGTACAATCCACCTCGATATTGAACTTCATGGCCGTTCCTCCCTTGAGCAGCCGACAAAATCATCCCATCTGTGGGCCATGCGCCGCACAACCGCAACAGCCTGTTTGGAAACACCGCTTGGGCCGGTGCAGCTGATCGCGGATGATGTGCAGCTTTTGGGTGTGCGCCTGCCGGGGCGTAGTGCGCCCCCAGCATGGGTTGCGGCGGGCGATCATCCGGTGCTCGCCATGGCGGCGGCACAGCTCAGCCAATGGTTTGCCGGCACCCGCGACAGCTTTGCACTGCCCCTTGCCCCCTTGCCGGGTGAGGGGGAACGGCTGCGCGCCGCCATTGCGGCGATCCCTTATGGCGAAACGCGCACCTATGGCGCGGTGGCCGATAGTTGCGGGTCGGTTGCGCGCGCCGTGGGGCAGGCCTGCCGCACCAATGCCTTTCCCATTCTGATCCCCTGCCACCGTGTGGTGTCGGCCGCTGGGCCGGACTATTATTCGGCAGGCGATGGCCCGCGCACCAAAAGCTGGCTGTTGGATTTTGAATATGCCCGCCTCCCCGATGAAAAAAGGACACGATTGATATGAGCATGACCAAAATTGGCGATATGAACGCCTATCTGGCCGTCCCGGCCACCACGCCCAAGGCGGCGGTCCTTGTTGTGCCGGAAATTTTTGGCCTGAATGAAGGCATTCGCCGCAAATGCGATGGCTGGGCGCGTCAGGGCTATCTGGCGGTGGCGATTGATATCTTCTGGCGCTTTGCACCGGGGGTAGAGCTGAACCCCGATATCGAGGCAGAATTGAACGAGGCCTTTGGCTATTTTCAGCGTTATGATGCCGATGATGGCGTGATCGACATTGAAACCGCGATCAAGGCGATCCGCGCCGGTCTGGACGGTCAGCCGCCGGTCGATAAGGTTGGGCTGGTTGGCTACTGCCTGGGCGGGCGCCTCGCCTATATGGCCGCGACCCGCACCGATATTGACTGCGCTGTGGGCTATTATGGCGTGATGATTGAAACCATGCTGGGGGAAAGCCACGCCATCGCCAATCCGCTGATGCTCCATATCCCGACGGCGGACCATTTTGTCGGGCCAGACGCGCAGGCGGCGATCCACGCCGCGCTGGATGCGCACCCCAAGGTGACGCTGCATGATTATGTCGGTCTGGACCATGGCTTTGCCGCTGAAATGGGCAATCGCCGCCATGACGAGGGCGCGCAGCTGGCCGATGGCCGGACGGCCGCCTTTTTTGCCGCGCATCTCGGCTAGGGCGCGACGGACAGATCGGATCGGGGAGCTTGTGGCGCATGTCCAAGGCTATCCAGCCCAAAGGTCACAGGAACCGTACTTAATCGGTTTGCTAACTCCCCGATCACCCAGAAAAGAAACCACACAAAGGGAGTAACGACAGCTGGGAGTTTTTGCGGCTATTTTAGATAGTCGCCTCCCGCCAACTCTAGCTCGGTTTGCAATTTCGGCAGACCGATGTCGTCTCGCAACTCTCCATGTATCTTTTCCAGATCAATGATGAACGAGAAAGCAAGCTGCCCCTGCTGCGAAAGATCAACGAGAACGTTGGCATCCTTTCGGAGGTAAACGCTATTGCCGCTGACAACAAGAAACCGAATGACGCCATTTGCGTCTTCCAGTGTCACTGGATCAGCTGACCAGGTAAGTTCTTGAAACTCATTCAGCGAACGCTTGAGGATTGCCACCGAAACCCCAGCGTCCAGCAAGCGTTTGATAGCCTTTAAAATAACGAGATCTCTAAACACGAACCGCCGTCTGCTGCCCCTGCCCGATGATCTCCGCCGACGATTTAAAAAACACTCCTGATCTTTGAAGATAATCAATCATTGCAATAGTTTCATATCCACAAAGGCGCATTGCCTCTCTTGCGCTATATGTGTTTTTAATAGTCATGCTCAGTACTATAAAAAAATTCCCTACAAATACAATCTGTTTGAAATTTCGTGGCTGAAAATCAAAATATTGTTGTTTGTGCTTGTTGACCACACAACATGTAGATGACACATTCCAGAAATCGCATAAACGCGATTGGAAAGGAGGTTTGACGTGTACTTCGAAAAATATCGTAGTGGGACACAGTGGCGCTGGCGGCTTCGTGCTGCGAACCACGAAATCATCGCTTCGGGCGAGTCATACTGGAATGAAAGAGACTGCGACCATGCGATCAGTCTCGTAAAAGGCACGAACGGCACTACGCCGACGCTCTAGCCTGTCTAAATTTCAAAATGTTAGCCAAGGGTTGGGGGCTACGAACCCCAACCCTTGTCGACATCTTCACTTACTTACTTAAATCCCCGCCAGCGCCATCATATGCGGCTGCACCTCGTGAAAGCCTTCCCAGATCATCTTCACCGCCACATAAACGATGACGGCCAGACCAACCCAGGCAATCCAGCGATACCGCTCAATATATTGGGCGATGATATTGGCGGCGATGCCCATCAGCGCGACGGCAAAGATCAGCCCGACGATAAGGATGCCGGGATGGTCGCGGGCCGCACCGGCGACAGCCAGCACATTATCAAGGCTCATCGACACGTCAGCAATCGCCACCGACCAGGCCGCCGCGGCAAAGCTTTTGGCGGCGGGAATACCTGAGTCTTCATCGCCCACAATTTCGGGCGATCCGGGCGATTCTGTGCCATGGCCCTGATGAATGTCACGATACATGCGCCAGGCGACCCAAAGCAGCAGCAGGCCGCCCGCCAACACCAGCCCGACAATGCCGAGCAGCCAGCTGACCGTCAGTGCAAAGATGATCCGCAGGACAAGCGCTGCGACCACGCCAATGATGATGACCTTGCGCCGCTGCTCCGCCGGTAAGCCGGCGGCCAAAGCACCCACGACAATCGCATTGTCGCCCGCCAGCACCAGATCGATCAGCAACACCTGCACAAAGGCGGCAAAGGCCGCTGGCTGAGTGATATTGGAGAAATCGGCAACAATATGCCCCCAAATATCCCCAAAGCCACCCAAGGCCGGCGCGCTGGCCGCGGCAAATTGCATCACATCCAAGATCACATCATCTCTCCGCGCTGGGCCGCGTTCATCATCGCCTGTTACTGGTTCATGCTGTCGAAGAAGTCGTCATTGGTCTTGGAATCCTTCATCTTATCGAGGAGGAATTCCATCGCATCCACCGTGCCCATCTGCATCAGGATCCGGCGCAGCACCCACATTTTGGTGAGCTTATCCTTTTCGACCAGCAATTCTTCCTTACGCGTGCCGGATTTGCCGACATCCAGCGCCGGGAAGATGCGCTTATCCGCAACCTTGCGATCCAGGACGATTTCTGAGTTGCCGGTGCCCTTGAACTCTTCAAAGATCACTTCGTCCATGCGGCTGCCGGTATCGATAAGCGCGGTTGCAATGATTGACAGCGAGCCACCCTCTTCAATGTTGCGCGCCGCGCCAAAGAAGCGCTTGGGGCGTTGCAGGGCATTGGCATCCACACCGCCTGTCAGCACCTTGCCCGATGACGGCACAACGGTGTTGTAGGCGCGGCCCAGACGGGTGATGGAATCAAGCAGGATGACCACATCCTTTTTGTGCTCCACCAGACGCTTGGCCTTTTCGATCACCATTTCGGCAACCTGCACATGGCGCGACGCCGGTTCATCAAAGGTGGATGAAATGACTTCACCTTTGACCGAACGTTGCATGTCGGTGACTTCTTCCGGGCGTTCATCGACCAGCAGAACCAACAGGAACACCTCTGGGTGATTGTCGGTGATCGCCTTGGCGATATTCTGAAGAAGCACCGTCTTGCCGGTGCGTGGCGGCGCAACGATCAGGGCGCGCTGGCCCTTGCCCTGCGGTGAGATGATGTCGATGACGCGCGCCGATTTGTCCTTGACGGTCGGGTCCAGCGTATCGAGCTTCAACCGCTCATCGGGATAAAGCGGCGTCAGATTGTCGAAATTGACGCGATGGCGGACCACATCTGGATCATCAAAATTGATCGACTTGATGGTGGTCAGCGCGAAATAGCGTTCGCCGTCCTTGGGCCCGCGAATTTCGCCTTCGACCGTATCGCCGGTGCGCAGCCCGAATTTGCGGACCATATTGGGCGACACATAAATGTCGTCTGGCCCGGCCAGATAATTGGATTCCGGCGCGCGCAAAAAGCCAAAGCCATCGGACAGCACTTCAATCGTGCCTTCGCCGATAATCTCTTCGCCATTTTCAGCCTCAACCTTGAGGATCGCGAACATCAGATCCTGTTTGCGGAGGGTCGATGCGCCCTCAACGCCCAGTTCTTCGGCCATGGTGACCAATTCGGCGGGGGTTTTCTTTTTGAGTTGTTTGAGGTGCATCATGGACGACATCCGCAGAAACGAGGTTGGAGGACCGCAACAGCATCAAACAAAACGGAAAGAGCTGCTCTACATGGCACGACTGGCCGAGCGGTCCCATGGCGTTAGGCCCAGCACCCCGCCAAGTCAACCCAAGCGGCGGTCAAATTGCGCGATCTTTGGCCGGATTAAAATGGTTTGACGATCGCCATGATGACGATGATCGCCGCTGCAATGCCCGGCACCTCATTCACGATACGCAGCGTGCGCCCCGACAAGGACCGATCACCCGCGCGCAATTTGCGGGCATAGCCGACCATCCAGCCATGATAGCCCGACAGCAGCAGGACGGCCAAGAATTTCAGATGAAACCAGCCCTGCGCAAAGGCACCGGTATCCAGCGCGAGCGCCAGTCCAAACACCCAGACAATGATCAGCGCGGGTTTCAGGATGATGCGCAACAACCGGTCTTCGCGATCAATCCAGCGGCGTTCTTCCTCGCTGCCCGGTGCGGCTTCCTGATGATAGACAAAGAAACGCGGCAACATGAACAGGCCCGCCATCCAGAAGATGACAAAGATGATATGCCCGGCCTTCACCCAGAGATAGGCATTGCCCAAAAGTCCGATCATGGCCGTGATCATGTTGTTTATCCCCTGATCCGCGCGACAAGCGCCTCCACATGGGCCACGGGCGTGTCCGGCAGGATGCCATGGCCGAGATTGAAGACATGGGGTCTGTCGGCAAATGCGTCAATAATCCGCGTCACCGCCGCGTCGAGCGTTTCGCCGCCGGTGATCAGCGCCAATGGGTCCAGATTGCCCTGGACGGGCAGATCCTTGGGCAGGCTCTGATGCGCCCAAATGGGGTCCACCGTTTCATCAAGGCCAATCGCATCAGCGCCCGTTTCCCGCGCATAAGCGGGCAGTTTGCCGCCCGCCCCTTTGGGAAAGCCGATGACAACCGCATCGGGATGACGCGCCTTAAGCTGCGTGATGATGTGCACGGTGGGTGCAATCACCCAGCGTTCAAACTGGGCCGGGCTCAGGCTGCCGGACCAGCTGTCAAACAGCTGCACCGCCTCAACACCGGCGCTGATCTGATCCGACAAATAGCTGACCGTCAGATCGGCAATCGCCATGATGATCTCTTCAAAGGCCTTGGGGTCCCGATAGGCAAAGCGCCGCGTTTCGGCCTGTTCCCGGCTGCCTTGTCCGGCGACCATATAGGTCGCAACCGTCCAGGGGCTGCCGGCAAAGCCCAAAAAGGTCGTCTGGGCGGGCAAAGCTGCCTTAACCTGCCGCACGGTTTCCAGCACCGGGGCAAGCCGATCTGGCTTGGCCGACAATTGGGCCAGCGTTGCATCGACAAGTTTCGGGGCCAGCCGCGGGCCTTCCCCCGCCTCAAACCATAAATCCTGGCCCAAAGCGTGCGGAATGACGAGAATGTCGGAAAACAGGATCGCGCCGTCAAAGCCAAAGCGGCGAATGGGCTGCAACGTCACTTCGGCCGCCGCTGCGCTGTCATGCACCAATTCCAGAAAGCCGCCTTTTTCCGCCCGCAAGGCGCGATATTCGGGCAGATAACGGCCCGCCTGACGCATCAGCCACAAGGGCAGGCGATCCGTTCGCTGACCTTTCAGCGTGGCGAGCAAGGCTTTGGGTTCGGGCATTTTGGGATCCATCTGGGTTATCGTGCCTTCCCCCTATTCAATAATAAGAGACTCTGAAAGGATGTTGATGATTGTTGGCGGGCGCGAAGCGGGAATTCGGCCGTTTCGGGGTTTTTGCCCACAGTTTGACTCTGGCGGGCGAACGGCTTTCCAAAGAGTCGCTCTTTGCCATCCCCGTTATCCACATCCGGGGATGAAAAGAGAGATCTGTTGGTGAAGCTGTGGACAAGCCAAGGTGACGCCCGCCGATTTGCCGCGCTTGCTCTTGTCCACGCCTTTCCGCTAGCCCTATCCTCAGGCTTTTCCACAGCAGGCGCCCCGCATTGTCCAGACTGCATCTCCACCTGGTTTCTGACTCCACCGGCGAGACACTGGAAACAGTCGTCAAGGCCGCGCTGGCGCAGTTCGACGATGTTGAACCGATCCGCCATTATTGGCCGATGGTCCGCACCCCCGGCCATGTCGAACGGATCATGACAGAGATTGCACAAAATCCCGGTCTTGTCCTCTTCACCATCGTCAATGCCGATATTCGCGCCAAGCTGGAACAGCGCTGCATCGCGCTGGGCCTGCCGCATGTCGGCGCGATTGATCCGGTGCTGGATGCGCTGTCGAACATCCTTGGCAAACAGGTCAAGGCCCGGCCCGGCCTGCAACATTTGCTCGACGATGCCTATTTCGCGCGGGTTGAGGCCATTCAGTTCACCATCGCGCATGATGATGGCCTGAACTGGGAAAATTGGGAGGAAGCCGACATCATTCTGGCCGGGGTGTCGCGCAGTTCCAAAACGCCGACGTCCATCTATCTTGCCAATCGCGGTTATAAGACCGCCAATATCCCGATTGTGGTCGAAAGCCCGCCGCCAGAGCTTTTGTTCCGGCTGAAAAAACCGCTGGTCGTTGGCCTTATCACCAACCCGGAACGGCTGATCCAGATCCGCCGCAACCGCCTGTTGGCGCTCAATCAGGCGCCGGACACCGATTATGTCGATCATGACGCAGTGGCGCGCGAAACATCCTATGCGCGGCGGATGTTTGCCGACAATGACTGGCCCGTCATTGATATGACCCGCCGGTCGATCGAAGAGGCGGCGGCGGCCATCATCAACATCTATGGTGAACGCCGCGGGGTCGCATCATGACGCTGATCCTGGCATCGCAAAGCGCCGGGCGGCGCGCGTTGCTGGCGGCGGCGGGCATTGCCCATCAGGCGATGCCGGCGCTGTGCGATGAAGAGGTGGAAAAAGCCCGGCTGCGCGCGGCCGGCGCCGATGCCCAAAGCCTGGCGCAGGGTCTGGCCGATGCTAAGGCCATGTCGGTTTCGGTCAACGCGCCGGATGCCTTTGTGCTTGGTTGTGATCAGACGCTTGCGCTCGACAGCGGAGAGATGTTTGACAAGGCACCCAGCCTGACCGCGCTGGCCGATCAATTGGCCCGCCTGTCCGGGCGGACGCACAGCCTGTATGCCGCATTGTCCATCGCCCATCAGGGCAAGGTGATCTGGCGCCATCACGAGGCGGCCCATATGACGATGCGGGCCCTGTCGCCCGATTTTATCGCCGCTTATCTTGCCGCTGAAGGCGAGGCGCTGTTGTCGGGCGTTGGCGGCTATCGCATTGAAGGCCGTGGCATCCAGCTGTTTGACCGGATAGAGGGCAGCCACTTTACGATTATCGGCCTGCCGCTTTTGCCGCTGCTGGCCTTTTTGCGCGCCAAAGGAGTGATCGCCTGATGAACCGTCCCTATGCCGAGGTCATTGGTGATCCCATCAAACACAGTAAATCGCCGCTGATCCATGGCTTTTGGCTGGAGGCACTGGGCATAGAGGCCGCCTATCATGCCTGCCATGTCCGCCCCGAAGACCTGGCGGATTATATCGCCAAGCGGCGTGATGACCCGTTGTGGCGCGGCTGCAATGTTACCTTGCCGCACAAGATTGCGGTGATGGACCATGTGGCCGATCCGGGGCAGGTCCGCGCCAGCATTGGGGCGATGAACACGCTTGCCTGGGATGATGCGGGCAGCCTTTTTGGCACGAATACGGATGCCGGCGGCTTTTACGGCCCGATTGCGGACCTGCCATTGACCGACGCGCCGGTGGTTGTCGCTGGCACAGGCGGGGCGGCCCATGCGGTGCTGTTCGCCCTGTCCCGGCTGGATGTTGGCCCGGTGACGATCCTGGCCCGATCGCCGTTGAAAGGCGCCGCGTTGCTGGCCCGCTTTGGCCTGAAGGGTGATGTGCGTGCGATCGACGCCGCCCTGCCACCCGCGCAGCTTTTTGTGAACACAACCTCGCTTGGCATGACGGGCCAGCCGCCGCTCAGCCCGGATTTGTCGCCTCTGCCCGATGACGCGGTTGTCTATGACATTGTTTACGCCCCGCTGGTGACACCGCTTTTGGCGGCGGCTGAAGCCCGCGGCTTGCAGACGGTGGATGGCCTTGAAATGCTCGTTGGGCAGGCTGCGATCGCGTTTGAACTGTTCTTTGGCGCCGCCCCACCGCGGGATCAGGACGCCGCCTTGCGGGAAAGGTTGCTGGCGTGATCCGTATCGGGCTGACCGGATCGATCGGCATGGGCAAATCAGCCGTGTCGGCGATGTTTCGCCAATTGGGCGTGCCCGTTTTTGATGCCGATGCCGAGGTGCATAAATTACAGGGTCCGGGCGGTGCGCTGGTCGCGCGGATCGAGGCCCGCTTTCCCGGCACAACGGGGCCGCATGGCGTGGACCGGCAAAAGCTGGGCGCCGCGGTGCTGGGCCGGCCCGATGAACTGCGCGCGCTGGAACATATTGTGCACCCCGCCGTCTATCATGCCCGTCAGCGATTCTTGCTGAAGAATCGCGCGCGGCCTCTGGTCGTCCTTGATATCCCGTTATTGTTTGAAAAAGGCGGGGCAAAACAGGTTGATGTGACGGTTGTGGTGTCCGCCCATGGCTTTTTGCAGCGGCGCCGGGTGTTGCGGCGGCCCGGCATGACACATGCCAAATTGCGCCATATTCGCCGCTTGCAGGTCCCGGATCATGTCAAACGCCAGAAAGCCGACCATGTCATTGAAACCGGAACCGCGCGAATTAACACACGTGCAGCGGTTCGTCGTCTCGTCGCTTGCCTTCGGGCGCGAAAGCGCCGATAGTCCTGCCGATGCGTGAAGTCGTTTTTGATACCGAAACGACAGGGCTCAACGCCGCTTCCGGCGATCGGCTTGTTGAAATCGGCTGTGTGGAACTGGTCAACCGGGTTGAGACCGGGCGGACATTCCATGCCTATT
>JACCEC011235791.1_pt1 | contig 11133 bp, 5 predicted proteins | sample 7450121 | NCBI WGS metagenome assembly JACCEC01 (sample SAMN15323455, study PRJNA562643) | freshwater metagenome | isolation source: river surface water | place: USA:Blue River Watershed | collected 2017-08-18 | reverse complement strand
CCCACTCGGTCGCGCGCTCGAGAGCGGCAAGCTGGTCCCCGTAGTTTTTGCGGATGCGCACATTGTTGTCCTCGACCTCGATGTGCATTTTCAGCTCCTCCCCGGACGCTGCAAAACGCGTGAACGCCTCGTCGAGCGCCTGAAGGCCGATTGATTGATACTGTTCGAACTGATTGGCCGACATGAAGAGGTTCGAGCCAAAAGTGTCGAAGCCGCCCGTGCCCGTGTCACTCGGAAGTTCCGCTACGTTGATCTCCACGCCGAGCAGCTCGCGCAGCGTATTTTTGTATTCACGGCGATTCAGCCGTCGCATGGTGATGACGCCATGCTGGTCGCTCAACGTGCGCCTAGCGGCCACCATGACATTCGACAGATCGTCGAGAAAATCAGCCTTCGCCTCATTCGGCGGCTGTTTTTCCTCCTCTGGCGGCATTTCACCTGAGTTCAGGCTGTTGAGAATCTTCTGCCAGCGCTCCGCGGTTTGGAGATCCCCGATCGCGAACGATATGTCATCGACGCGGAACTTGCCATTCTGCTTTTCAGCTCCATGGCACTGCTTGCAATGCTCCTCCAGAAATGCCCGGTGCCTCGCATGCATCTCGGCACGCGGCGGCGCTGGTGGCACCTGGGCGGCCGCCCGTGGCGCCTCGGCACCAAACAGAACGGGAGCAGCACACAAAGCGCGCAGGAAAATGACCAGAGAAATGGGGGACGGGCGACAAGCCATGCGTGACGGCGGTGAAGGGGATTTGACTGAGGTTGGGCCACAATACTTACCCGCAGAGAGGGGGGGTCTTAGGAGTGGAGTTTTGCGGCTGTTGGTCCGCTTTGCACGCTGAATCTCAATTGGTCCGGATGCACCCTGCGTCCACGCGAGGGAAAGCGGCCGCTACCCTCGGAGGCATCGGGCGCGGCTACCGTTCGAAAAAATTCGGAAACATTCAAAAACCTATCGGAACATGAAATACACCGCACCCACCATGCACATCGAAGACCACACGAAATCCAATTTCATCGGCTGCTGCAGATAAAAAGCTGAAAATGGAATGAACAACGTGAGGCTGATGACCTCCTGCAATACCTTCAACTGCGCCACGGAATAAGCCGTGTTCCCGATGCGATTCGCTGGGATCATGAAAAGATATTCCAGTAAAGCCACACTCCAGCTCACCACTGCAACAACGTACCACTTGCGGTCTGATTGGTTTCTGAGATGCGCATACCATGCGAACATCATGAAGACATTTGAGACTGATAATAGAAGGGCGGTTTGCAGCAGGACGGGCATGGATGGTGGATGGATCCACGAGATTTTGCGCGCCGTTAAGCCGCAGGCGCACGCTCTATTTCCTCGGTTGAGGCCGAATTAAGGGCCCCCTTGCGGCGCCCGGGCATCCGACGGGTGCCTTGCCAACGGCAGCAGGCGGCGGCGGTATCGCAAATGGCCCTCAAAAAAACACGCTCCCCCAACCCGCTCTCCACAACCGTACAGCCACCTGCTTTACTGCGCATACACATAGCCCGCTGCAGTCCCCTTGCCGCGCACATTCCCCCCCATGCAAGCCCTAGCATTCGCACGCCGATTTTTTGTCGCCACAACTTTGTGTTTCTGTTCCCTCGCATCCTTGGCGTGGGCCAACCCGCCCCGCGGGCAAGCTGAATCCCGTGTATCGCTTGACTTTCTCATGGTCGGGGCAGCCCGCCGGGATATTACACCAGATTATCCTGTGCGGCTCAGTGGCTATGGGAGTCGACGAGAACCTAGCACGGGCGTTGCACAACGGATTCACGCTAAAGCGCTCGCGTTCGGCGAAAACGATGGCCGCGGCCCCTCGGTGCTGCTCACCGTGGATAATTGCGGAGTTCCGGCATCAATCCGAGCTGAGGTGCTCCGTCGGATTGCGACGAAATTCCCGGTTCAAGACAACAATTTTGCGATTTGTTCGAGCCACACGCATTGCGCGCCGATGCTGACAGGGATCTTGCCGAACCTGTTTGGCGAGGACATCCCTGCGGAGCATCAAGCCGTCATCGACCGCTACACGCAAGAGTTCACCGACTCGCTGGTTGCCCTGTCTCTAGAGGCGCTCCAAAACCGCCGCCCCTCGCAACTCGCATGGGCTGTGGGGTCGGCCCCATTCGCGGCGAACCGGCGGCAATTTCCGATGCGTCCAGTAGACCATGCTCTGCCCGTACTCCGTGTGAGTGATGCGAACGGCAAAATCACCGCCATCCTTACGGGCTACGCGTGCCATTGCACGACCCTCGGGATCGAACAGATTCACGCTGACTGGGCTGGATGCGCACAGGAGGCGCTGGAACGGGCTTTTCCGGGCGCAGTCGCGCTCACCGCCATTGGTTGCGGCGCGGATCAGAATCCGATGCCGAGACGCACCATCGAACTGGCCGTCCAATACGGCGAAAGCATCGCGGCTGAGGCGACGCACATCGTGCGCTCGCAGATGCTCCCTTTGCGGACGCTGCCAGAAGGAAAGACCCAGACCATCGAGCTCGCATACGACACGCTGCCGACGCGCGACGCTTGGCAAAAACTCGCTGCCAGCTCTTCGCGGGCCATCGCATATCACGCCAAAAAGAATCTCGCACGCCTGGAAAGGGGGGAAACGCTGCCACAGTCGCTGCCGTATATGGTTCAAACATGGACCTTCGGAGATGATCTTGCGATGGTGTTCCTGCCGGGTGAAGTCGTGGTTGATTATTCTCTGCGAATCAAAACGGAATTCGACCACCGGCGCTTGTGGGTGAATGCCTACGCTAATGACGTGCCTGCCTACATCCCCTCAAAACGGGTCTGGGATGAAGGCGGCTACGAGGGTGGAGGCGCAATGATCTACTACGACCGACCGACCCGGTTTGCGGCGGACGTCGAATCACGGATCCTCACGGCCGTGCGCGCGCTGGTGCCCTCAGGTTACGCGGCATCCAAACGTGATTCAGCGCAGCCTGCGTCGCCTTTCATCTCTAGCAGCCCGAGGCTGACGTTGCCTCCCCACATTTATGCTGTGGCGGGAAACGAACTCACGGTGTTTTTTGCAAACACGATTCTTGCCGTAGACGCCGCGCAGTTCCGATTTGAGGTGGAATGCCCCGTGGGCCGCGCGGACAAATCCTGCTGGAGTTTGCCCGCGTCGCACACCGCCGAGGGTGAATATCCATTTGTTTTGAAACTCCACGACACTAAGGGAGGGCATATCCAATCGGCATCCGCCACGCTGCACGTGGTTTCCAAGAACACTCCATCACGAGCAGAGTGCAGCGTGCTGCTTGTCGGCGACAGCCTCACCGCCGCAGGCGTTTATCCGGATCAACTCGCGAGTCTTTTCGCCCAGCCCGAGAATCCCAAACTCCACATGCTCGGAACCCAAACGCGAAAGCCTGCCCAGTCGACAAACTCTCATGTGGCTTTCGAAGGTTACGGAGGCTGGTCTTGGAAAGGATTTTTATCACGGTATGATCCTCAGCCTGCCGAATCCGGCAAGGTCAACAAAAGCCCCTTCGTGTTCCCGCGCGGAGAGCCGGTGGCATACGGAACAGATTTTAAGCGGTATATCGACGAACAGCTCGGCGGTATCACACCGGATATCATCTGCGTTCTTCTTGGCATCAACGACTGTTTCCGTTTGAAAGCAGATGAGCCCACCGCGATGGATCAGGGTATCACCGAGATGCTTTTAAATGCGGAGAATCTGATCAGCGAATTTCGCAAAGCTGCGCCGCAGGCGACGATTGGGATCTGTCTTGTTCCGCCGCCAAACGACCGCGAGGGGGCGTTCGAAGCCAATTACAAAGGGCAGTATCCGAGGTGGAATTGGAAGAGAGTTCAGCACCGTTTGGTAGAGCGCCAGTTGAAGCATTTTTCACTGCGTGAAAAAGAACTCATTGAGGTCATCCCAACCGAGTTGAGCGTGGATACTTGGAACGGCTATCCCGACGCGAATGCGGTGCATCCAAACGAGGCCGGGTATCGCCAGATTGCGTCAACTTTGCACGCATGGATCCGGCACACACTGTCGAAACCTGAGACTGCTAAAGACAAGCGTTGAGGCCGTTTTGCGGTCCGGCGTCGAAGCCTCCTACCTCCTACTAGAGCGACACCTGCCTCACTCAGCGATTCACAACCATAGTGCCGCGCATCACCAGATGATGCCCCGGGAAGGTGCACACAAAGGGGTACGCGCCTGGCTCCGAGGGTGACGTAAACTCCAGCACCTGCTCCTTGCCGTGATCGACGAGCTTTGTACTTACAAGAATGGCATCGCTATCTGGAATAAATGCTTTTTCGAAACCAGATGCACCCAACTCGATCGCTTTCATGCCCACTTCGTCCGCCTTGCCTGGTTTCACGATGACAAGATTATGCGGCATGAAATCCGGGTTGGCGAACGTGAGCTTCACTTTCTTACCCGCTTTCACGGCGAATTCTTTCACGTCGTAAGTCATCTTTTCCACCACGGTGCTGATCCTGACCTCGGTGTGTTCCGCAGTGTCCGCAATCACGCCGGATTTCTGCGCCACAGCAGCGTGCTCAGCGACCGGCGCGGATTGTTGTCCGCTCGCTGCATTGAACCAGAGGTGCTGCACGGTAAGCGCTGCGACTCTTGCATGCGGCTCGGGTGACTTTAAAAGCTGCCCGAGAAGCTCGATATTCTTGATGTTGTGTTGCTGAAAGACCCACAAAGCCTCGAGTAGCGCGTGAGCATCCTCTTTTTTATCGGCGCTGAATTGCTTGATCCACTGGCGCAGTGCGGTCTCCACCTCCTTGGAATTGCGCTCGCTTAATTCAACACGTGTGCGATGGCGCACTCCATCCACGGGGTGCTTCAGATTTTCTAGCAACGCGCCCACGGATTCGCCCTCGATCGCAACTGGCTTTTGAAGCGGGTTCTCAGGAAACGCGATCCGATAGATGCGACCGTGCTCATGGTCTCGGTTCGGGTCGCGGACATTGTGCTGCATGTGGCCAATGATGACGTTGTGCCAGTCCGCCATGTACAACGCTCCGTCGGCGCCGAAAATCACATCCGCCGGCCTGAAGTTTTTGTCCCCGCTCAAAAGGAAGCCGCGAGCCTTCTGTGGCGTTTTTGTGCCATCCGCATTGACCTCCTCTACGGTTAGTTCCTCGCCGGCGGGCTCGCCCCACACGTTTCCAGTGTCGACGTTGCGTTGCAATTGATACCTCTTGATTCCCCTGTACCCAATGACGTTTGCGATCAGAAAATCGCCCTGCATCGAGTCCGGAAAATTCTGGCTGGAGACGATTTCGCTCGCAGTCACCGGGCGCACCTCCTTCTTGAGGAGTTCCTGCATTTTAAAACCCTTCACATCGGGCCGGACCTGATACGCCCTGCCACCCGTGCCGTCAGTTGCATAGTGGTAGCCCCAGCGATCAAAGGATGTGCCGTGGGGGTTCGGAGAGTTTTTCGCGTGAAAAGATATCGCATAGGTACGCGGGTCAAACCGGAACATCCCAGACTCGCCGGTCGTCAGATTGGGTCCCCATGGGGATTCAAAGTTGTTCACCAAAAAGATGCCGCTTTGCCAGTAAATGGCCCCGTCGGGACCCATGATGAGGTTGTTCGCAGCATGATGCGTGTCGGCGGTGCCGAGTCCCTGAAGCACGACAACCCGTTCGTCGGCCACGTCATCGCCGTTGGTGTCTTTTAGGAAAAGCAGGTCCGGTCCTTCAGTGACCAGCACGCCGCCGTTCCAAAACTCAAAACCGAGGGGGTTATGGACCTTGGCAAACTCCACGAGGCGGTCGGCTTTCCCATCGCCGTCGTGATCGACCAAAAGCACCAGTGCGTCGTTGGCCTCCTTTTTCGGCTCCCATTTCGGATACGTGGGCCACACCGCCGCCCACAACCTTCCGCGTGAGTCAACTTGCAGCTGCACTGGATTGACCAGCTGTGGGAACTGTTTTTCATCGGCAAACAGCGTGATGTTGAATCCTTTTTCGACTGCCATTTCAGAGATCCCCTCCTCTCCGGAATTGTAATGCAGGCGCCCCTCTTTCATCGCATTCGAACTCTTGCTTCCTCCCCCAACATTCGAGACCACCGGCACAGGGTCCGGCGCGTTTGAATCGGAGACGATCATATCTTTACCAATGGCGAGCGCCCAAATTCGCTGGTCGCGGTTGGCCGTCATCACATCAAGCATCGTCAACTCGTGCTGAAGCACGACCGCATTCGTCTGCTCGGCGACGAAAGAAAGGGTGGACCGCCCGCCCCACACATCGTTTTCATCGGTGGCGCGGAACCGCTGGTGCCAGTGAAACGACTTGTCGAGCACAGCCTCGCGAAGGCTTGCGAGTTGCGCGGATGCTTTCACTTCAAAACCGACCACCGCTTTCACAATCAACTCCGCGACCGCCTTGTTTCCGTTCTCGTTGAGATGAACGCCATTGATGGTCAGCGGTGTCTTGCTAGAGCGATACAACTCGAGGGTCGGGTGGAACAGATCGACGTACGTGACCCCAAGTTCGCGAGCAGCTGCAGCGGTCGCGTCTGCGTACGCCTCGAGCTTCGCGTTGTTCTCTGCGCCGTTCGGCAGGTTGGGTGTTTTCAAATCCTCGTGCGCAATCGGGCTGAACAGCACGATCCGCGGGGCAGACTTGCCGTTCGGCTGAAGCGTTCGAAGCGAGTTTACAAACTCGGCAAGACTTTTGCGGTACGCATCCGCTTTTTCAACCCCAGCATATGATTCGTTGTATCCGAAAAATGCGAACACGACGTCCGCTTTGATGTGGCTCAGAATCTCGGCATTCGAGGGAACCCCCTTGCTTCTTGGCAAAGAATCAACCCGGTCTCCGCTCACGCCCATGTTGCGGATTCTGACCTCTTGTTGCTTCAAGGCAGCTTGCAGAACTGTTTCAAGCCATCCGTCCTTGTGCATCCGGTCGGCGAGCGCGTTCCCAACGAACGCGACGGTGTCGCCTTTTTGAAATGCGAATTTCTGGGCAGGGGCGGTGGTCGCCTGCACACGCTCATGTTCGGGCTTTGCTCCCTTTGCATCGCCAGCTGATTGCGCGGGCTGGGCGGCATTCTGCGGCTGCTTGGGCTTTGGTTCGCTCGGCTTCGGAGCGGGCACATCGTTGTGTGCGGGGATTGGCGAAGACAAGTCGGCGTACACCGCGGGCTTGATGCCTTTCGCATGGCCTCCCCCCCGGAACGTGTTCGGCTTGTAAGCACCGACAAAACTGATGTTCGAGTCGGGTTTGATTTGCTCTTCAAGACCAACCGACCAGTAGACCGCATTCACGAGCATCCGGCGGTATCCCGGATTCAAGATATCCTCGGAGGCGCCGTAAAGACTCGTAAAGACACGCGCTTTGGCCCCGTTCTCCGCGGTATAAGTCCGGGTCCATTCGCTCGCCATGGGTTTTTTCGAGTCGTCGGCTGGAGCAGTCGCTTCCATACCGTTGAGAGGCTGGGCCATGGTCAGGATGTTCCAGTCCTCGGCGGGCTCCGCCGTATAGCCGCCGGCCTGAATGTGAACATCACGGACACCACGCAGGATGGGGTGGGACAATTGCGTTTCAACCGGAGTGATTCTCGTACTCTGCTGGTGGTTTTTTCCGTAGTGCCCGACCCAGGTCTGCCCGAGGACCTGGTGGCCAAAGCCGCGGGTGTAGTCGGGTCCGTCGTACTTGAAGTGATATTTGTAGTACGGATCTCCGGGCTTTGGATAGTTGAAGGCGTGCGTTGATGTGCGCAAGCCCACGACTGGCCCGCCCCGTTTCAAATACGCGTCGATGTGCTGCATCTGCTCAGGCGGCAGAGCGAGAAAACGCGTGAAGAGCACCAGTCCATCCGCATTCTGCAAACACTCGAGTCCGGGAATGTTCGAGGCACCCGCCTCTATTTCACCGTTCTTATCCAACCCGAACAAAACGGTACAATGGAATCCGTGATGTTGGGACAGGATTCTCGCAAGAGCTGGGATGGTTTCCTCCGAGCGGTATTCATGGTCGCTTGCGACAAGCACGAGTTTCTTGCGGATCGCGTTTGCCGGCGGCTCGAACACGACCGGGTTGGCCCAGGCAAGGTGTGCGCTCAACAAGAAAGCCGCGAGAACATGCAATGACTTGAAAAAAGACTTGGCCGCCCGGACACTTGGAAAAACAGAGGACTTTTGATTCACGGTTTTGAGGGGATTGAAGGTGGGAAGGTGGATGCGAGCAGACTGTGCAGAACAACTATGCGGACCAGAGGATTTTGTTAGCATGTTTTACAGAGCAGGGGTCGGCCAGGGCGCCCGATCTCTGCGCTTCCACGTGATTCGATTCGTGCTGCAAGCCCGCCGCAGGACGCCGTGCATGCACGATTGACCGCGTTTGAGTGGGAGTCTACGCTGCGCAGGGTTGCCGCGCATTTGTCATGATCGAATTCGTACTGGATTTGTTATTCACACTTTTCATCGAAGTTCTCCTGATAGGCACAGGCGAGGTGCTCCGATTTGTGTTCACACTCGGCCGTAGAAAACCGACGCTACAGTTTTGGAAAAGAAGCCAGCCGGGTCACCTGCCCGGTCTCATGAGTGCAAGCGCGCTGGTGGGCTTCCTTTTTTGGATCACGGTACTCCTCTGTTTGATGGCCTGAGAGGGAGCGATCAAAGTGCAAGGTCGCGCGTCGGCTGGAGCGGGTCTTAAAAGTTTGTGCCCATGCTTCCAACCCCTTTAAGCCCGCGGATAGTTGAGTGCGCCAACTTGGGCAGCTTGTTCAACTCGTGATCACGTCATGACCGTATTCGAGCAAGATCCGGCGCAATGCATGTTCTGGAGCCCGTGGCTACACGAGCTTCCAGCCTGCGCGGTACTCACGCTGCAGCAATTTATTGGCGGCATCATTATCGGTTTTTCCGCTGAGATGATCCCACTTCAACGGCTTGCCGGTCCGATAAGCAACGCCTCCGAGGTGGTTGGCGACTGTCAATAGACCCGAATAGCCAAAGTCACACGGCGCTTTTTTCCCAGCACGCGCGCACTCGACAAACTGCTGCTGGTGGCTCGGTCCGTCTTCGATGGTTTTTGCCGGGCGTTTAAACTCCTGCACCTTGTCGTCAAGCAGGAGGAGGTGCCCACCGTAGTTCGCAAGGACCATTCCATGTTCGCCGATGAAGAGGGACCCGTCCTTCCACTGCGGGATTTTTCCTTCAGTCCAGATCTTCGGCTTGCTGGTGCCCTGATACCAATGGTGCGTGACTGGAGCGAGATCGCCCCTCTGTCCGTAAGTCCAGGTCGCGCTCATGTTTGCAGGGGCGATTTCCGGGTGCGGTACGGGCCCGTGCCCCTCGACTGTGAGAGGGTGGTCAAGCTTGAGCGCCCAGAACGGTAGGTCGTTTGAATGGCTGCCCAGATCGCTCATGGTTCCATTCGCAAAGTTCCAGTAGCGGTACCAGCGGGGTCCGGGAAAGTAGATCTCATGATAGGGACGCATTTGTGCCGGGCCGATCCACAAATCCCAATCCAGCTCGGCGGGCACGGGCATCCCGTCGGACGGCATTTTGTCGATGTATTCGAGCACACCACCTTTGGCGAAAAGATCCGCGTTGGCTTCGGCCTCGGCCCTGGACTGCATACCCCACGAACGCGACACCCAGGTGTGCACCTCCTTGATTTGGCCGATCACGCCACTCTGAATGAGTTCCACAGTGCGGTGGTAGGTGGGGGCGGAATGCATTTGGGTTCCCATTTGCGTAATCACGTTCGCCTTTCTGGCCTCCTCCATCACCATGCGGCATTCATACACATCACGCGTGAGTGGTTTTTCACAGTACACATGTTTGCCTGCGCGGAGTGCAGGAATGATTGCGAACGCGTGTGTGTGCTCTGTGGTAGCGATGAACACGGCATCGATGTCGTCCATCTTGGTGTGAAGCTCGCGGAAATCTTTGTACGTACGCACGCCGGGGAACTGGGCTGCGGCGCGCTCGAGGTTTTTGGAATTCACATCACACATCGCGACCATGTGCGTGAGGTCGGCCATCTTTTTCACCTCTCCGACGTGCGACCCACCGCGCCCTCCAACGGCGATGCAGGCGACGTTCAGCTTGGAGTTGGGTGATTTGGCGGAGGTCACTGCCGGGAAACCGATGGCGGCGCCGCCGGCCATGAGGGAACGTTCGATGAAGGCTCTTCGGGAAATGCGGGGGGGGTTCATAGATGAATGGATGCCCGGCCACGGTGAGCATATCCCAGCGTGTCCGCAATCCGAAAGAGGGAGGCGCGTTGAACATAAAAAGCTTATCCGGCAAGCGCATCAAACGCGTAGGGAGAATCCGAAAAAACTGTTCGATCGGGCTGACGGGGCGGTGTTTTTTCTTTCTTTCAGCAGCTGCTTTACCGAAGATTAAGTCTCGAGGTGGCGCTTCGGACCGAGCCGCAAGGATCGTTTTTGTCGTCGCGGAATTACCTTAGATTCCGTGGCGATAAGGCAGGACGCTGTGCGCCAAACATCAGTTAAGAGGAGGGGTGGTAGAGTGGTTTATTGCACCGGTCTTGAAAACCGGAGAACGGAAACGTTCCGCGGGTTCGAATCCCGCCCCCTCCGCCACTGGGTGGGGATGAGTAACTTAGGCCCTTAAAAAGGCGGTTATTGATCTAAGTCAGAACGAAGTTCAGAGCACACTCCCTGTCGTGTTCTTTCGTTTCATCGTGTTTCCAAGAGGGGTGGCGGGGTCTCAGTTCGCTCATATACGCGAAGGCCGACGCGTCGGGCCGTCCGGATTTTTTGCGCCAAATAAGCAAGGTGCGGGGACCGCCAATCACTCGTTGATTGAGGCGGGACCAGCATGTTCCGAAGCTCGGATCCGGATGATTCACGGGTATCCTCCTCCCCGCATGCAGGGCGGCCTTTCACGTGCCCGCGATCGGACAGAACGCTTCCACGGTCACTCCCCGGCAGCAATGGACGAGATCGGGGGCACGGTTGCCCACGTTAAAATGGTTCCATTGCAACGGCAGGTCGCTGTACGCGGCAGCGCCGGCAACGCTCAATTTGTAGGGCGCATGGTGCACATCACCCCGTATGAGTTCGCCATTCTTGAGGGCGAAAAAACGATAGCGCTCCGTCAGGTGGAACTCCAAGGACCCAGGTGCGGCAACCGCGCACT
>JACCEC011979174.1_pt1 | contig 11137 bp, 12 predicted proteins | sample 7450121 | NCBI WGS metagenome assembly JACCEC01 (sample SAMN15323455, study PRJNA562643) | freshwater metagenome | isolation source: river surface water | place: USA:Blue River Watershed | collected 2017-08-18 | reverse complement strand
TTGAACGGGAGCACCTGACCCGTGCGCAAAAGCGGGCCTACGTGATCGCAGACAGCCGACTGGCGCTAGACGCCGGGTGGGACGAGGAGCTGCTGGCGCTCGAAATGGCGGAACTGTCCGAGTCGGGTTATGACCTGCTGCTCACCGGCTTTGACGATGACGAACTGGCCCAGATACTGGCTGACATTGCAGAGACTGAGGGTTCGGATACCGACGAAGAACCGGCCAGCGATGAGGATGATGATGTCCCACAGCCTCCCAAGCAGCCGATCTCCCGTCCAGGCGATGTTTGGCAACTGGGTCCGCACCGCCTGATCTGCGGCGATACCAGCGATCCATCCGTGGTCGCCACCCTGATGCAGGGCGAGCAGGCCAGCCTGTGTTTCACCTCGCCGCCTTACGGCAACCAGCGCGACTACACCTCCGGTGGTATTTCCGACTGGGATGGCCTGATGCGCGGCGTGTTTGCGCAAGTACCCATGGCCGCCGACGGTCAGGTGCTGGTCAATCTGGGTCTGATCCACCGCGACAACGAGTTCATCCCGTATTGGGACCAGTGGCTGGAGTGGATGCGTAGTCAAGGCTGGAGGCGCTTTGCCTGGTACGTCTGGGACCAGGGACCGGGGATGCCCGGCGACTGGCAAGGACGCCTGGCGCCCAGCTTTGAATTCATCTTTCACTTCAACCGCCAGACACGCAAACCCAACAAGACGGTGCCGTGCAAGTTCGCTGGCCAGGAAACGCACCTGCGCGCCGACGGATCCTCGACCGCGATGCGCAGCAAGGATGGCCAGGTCAATGGCTGGACCGCTGCGGGTCAGCCGACGCAGGACCACCGCATCCCCGACTCGGTCATCCGGGTCATGCGCCACAAGGGAAAGATCGGCAAGGACATTGATCACCCCGCCGTGTTCCCGGTCACGCTGCCGGTGGAGGTCATCGAGGCCTACACCGATGAGGGCGAGATCGTCTTCGAGCCCTTTGGCGGCAGCTGCACCACGCTGATGGCTGCGCAGCGCACCGGGAGGATTGGTCGTGCCGTTGAGATCGCGCCGGAGTACGTCGACGTGGCGCTGATCCGCTTTCAACAGAACTTTCCTGGCGTGCCAGTCACCCTGGCAGCCACAGGCGAGACCTTTGAGGCCATCGCCCAACAACGAAGAAGCGAATCCATCCATGTCTGAACCCTGGCTCTCCACACACATCGAGCGTTGGCCGACGGCCAAGCTGGTGCCTTATGCAAGAAATGCCCGTACCCACTCCGAGGAGCAAGTGGCGCAGATCGCCGCCTCCATCGTCGAGTTCGGATTCACCAATCCGATCCTGGCCGGGTCCGACGGCGTGATCGTCGCAGGGCACGGACGGCTGGCCGCCGCGCAAAAGCTGGACCTAGACACTGTGCCGGTGGTCGTGCTCGATCACCTGACCCCCACACAACGTCGCGCGCTCATCATTGCGGACAACCGCATCGCAGAAAACGCCGGCTGGGACGACGCCATGCTGCGCGTCGAACTGCAGTCCTTGCAGGAGGACGGTTTCAATTTGGACATCACTGGCTTCGATGCCGACGCGCTGGCCGAGATCATGGCAGGAGAGGAGACCACTGTTGATGGCCAGACGGATGACGATGCAGTGCCCGAAGTGTCGGCCACCCCCATCTCCCGCCCGGGTGATGTTTGGGAGCTAGGCAATCACCGTCTGGTGTGCGGCGATGCCACGGACCCCAAGAGCTACGATCTGCTGATGGCCGATACCAAGGCTGACATGGTGTTCACAGATCCACCGTACAACGTGGATTACGCCAACAGCGCCAAGGACAAGATGCGTGGCAAGGACCGTCCGATCCTGAACGACAACTTGGGCGATGGTTTTTACGACTTCCTGCTGGCCGCATTGACGCCAATGCTGGAGCGCTGCGCCGGGGCGACTTACATCGCCATGTCGTCCAGTGAGCTGGATACCCTGCAGCAGGCCTTCCGGGCTGCCGGCGGCAAATGGTCCACCTTCATCATCTGGGCCAAGAACACCTTTACGCTCGGGCGCGCCGACTACCAGCGACAGTACGAACCCATACTGTATGGCTGGCCTGAAGGACCAAACCGCCACTGGTGCGGTGACCGCGACCAAGGTGATGTGTGGAACATCAAGAAGCCGCAGAAGAATGACTTGCATCCGACCATGAAGCCGGTGGAGTTGGTAGAGCGCGCGATCCGCAATTCCAGCCGACCGGGTGACATCGTGTTGGACCCGTTCGGCGGATCCGGCACCACCCTCATCGCTGCTGAGAAAACCGGCCGCATCGGTTGGCTCATCGAACTCGATCCCAAGTACGTGGATGTGATCGTGCGTCGCTGGCAGGACTGGAGTGGACAAGATGCTTATCGTGAGAGGGATGGCCTTCCCTTCAATATGCTGGCGTGCGAAGACCAGAAAATCTCAAGTGACGTAGAGTAGCGCTATGTCGAACTGGAGAATTCAATGACCAAACAGGTTGAAATTTATATTCGTGAAAGCGGCGATCGTACGTACTTGAACTTCTACATTCCCGAATCTATCAAAGAGCATTTCATTGCTGCAGTTGAATCCGGTTCCTTTTCTGAAGAGGGCGTAAAAGTGTCTCTTGAACTTACGGCACAGCCAAAATGGTTCACTGGCCAAGATGAGAAAGAAAATGCTCAGCTTTCCAATCAGATGATTCATGTCCGGGTGCCGGTCGATACAGTCAATTTTCATTTTTCCGACTGATTCATTGATGGATCGAAATCCGTGCCTGATGATTTAGATCTCAGTGACGATCTCGCAGTGAATCACAAAGCCCGTCAGGTATGGCAGTCCCTTGGGGATGCCGTGTTGCTTGCTGGTCATGCGCCCGATGGTCCAGCCCATCCAGCGTTGGGTGGCTGCGTGGATCGCCTCTGGGAGTTCCGATCCGGCGTGCATGCCGTTGAGCAAATCGTCGGCGAAGTGACGGCCATGGGGGCTGTCCAGGAAGGCGCGGACCGAGTCCAGTGGTTGGTTGGTGGCGTCCGAGATCGTGGTCATCGCGATCGGCCAGGCCGCTTCTGCTCGGTTGTTCATCGTGCCCCAAAAGCCCCAGGTTTCGTTTTGGGTGGCAGGCATGTGGGTGGTGGTCATCGTCGGCTCCGTGTCTGTGTTGGCGATGACTCCATTGACGCGCTGTATCCAATCAAAGCCAAGGCTTTGATTGAAGTTGTTGCGCAGCGTGGCTCATCTACCACTAACCCAAACGCGCGATGTAACGGCAGTAGTCGCTGCCACTTGGATCTACGTAAAGGAAAGGGCGTCCTGGTGCTTGGATTTCCACGCACAGTCGGCCCTGCATGAAATAGCCTCCCTTGCCTTTGAGCCAGTCGCGTGACTTGTAGAGGTTCATGGAAAAGCCATCGAACTCCTCCGGCGTCATGGTCCTGGTTTCTGTGACGTAAACCACGTCGTTGCCACTGGCCGCAATGTCTTTGATGTCTGTGGGCTTGCGTCCAAACGGCAGACGGATGCTCAATTCTTCAACCTGCACCTGCTGACCATCGAACATGATGGTCAGGGGTTTGCGATCGATTGTGATGGTCATTGTTTTCATATCCTGGCTCCTGTTTAGGCGACGCGGTAAATCCGCTGTCCACCGGCCTCCTTCGTCGAGGTGATCTCCAGGCCGAGTTTCTTTTTGAAGGCGCCGGCAAACGTCCCTCTCACTGTGTGCTGCATCCATCCGGTGGCCTCGCAGATCTGAGCGATGGTGGCACCTTCGGGGCGCTTGAGCATGGCAATCACCTGCGCTTGTTTGCTGTTGTCCCGTGTCCGAGGCTTCATTGCTGTCGCTGTTTCGATAACCGCGTCGATGGCCTGGGCGCTCTCGGGCGCCTTGTGCGGCACACCCAGGGCGTCGTAGCCCTCGGCGGCCAGGAACCAATCCTTGCCGTCATAGGTGATCAGACCGCGTTTGAGCAAACCATCAATCACCTTCTGGCGGGCGCCGCCCTTGATGTTGTCAGGAAACCATTCGATCTTCCCTTCGGTGTACCGATGGGCGTGGTCCAGGATGGCGTGCTGTGCGGGTGTGAGTTGGGTGGTCATGTTGAATATTTCAGTTGGGGGTGGACTGGGTTGGCGATTGTGTGGCGGCCAAGCGGCCCGCTTCATAGGCTGCTTGCAGGGCGCTTTTGACAGCCCAGACGCTGACCTCATTAAAGTCGAGGCGGTCGCTCATTTGGGTTTCCAGGGTCTGGATGAAAAGGTGATCGAGGGCGATCTTTTCAAGCAGGTCTTGGATGGCCTTGGGGTTTTGCTTCTTCATCGTCTTGGCCTTTCGATTGCCGGTTGTGTTGAGGACGATGTGATTGACGCGCTGTTCGCAACCGAAGCCAAGCGCTTTCTTATCCCGGGTGATTCACTCGCCTTTGCCGCAAAACCCAGCACATCGGAGGCCACCCACTTGCACTGAGTAGATCAACACCATGGGACTGTCCATTCGCGCCTACGCGCGCCACCGAGGTGTGTCGCACGTGGCCGTCAAGAAGGCCATCGACACCGGGCGCATTACGCCGCTGCCGGACGGCACCATCGATCCGGTGGTGGCCGATGCCCAGTGGGCGGCCAACACCACGCCGACCCGGCGGTCGGTAGCAGAGGCACCCAGCGACAAGCCTGACCCGCAGGTTGCCGCACCCGCCCGCGAGATTCCGCAGGTTTCCGCAAAGGCTGTCAGGGATACGCCCGAACCACCCACCCCGGCGCTGTCGAGCGGCGGCACCTCGCTACTTCAGGCCCGCACAGTGAACGAGGTGGTCAAGGCACAAACCAACAAGGTCCGCCTGGCGCAACTCAAGGGCGAACTGGTTGACCGGGCGCAGGCCGTAGCCCACGTGTTCAAGCTGGCGCGGACCGAGCGCGATGCCTGGCTCAACTGGCCGGCACGGATTTCGGCGCAGATGGCCGCCGGCCTGGGCGTGGATGCGCATGCATTGCACGTCGCGCTGGAAGCCGCTGTGCGCGAACAACTGCAAGACCTGGGCGATGTGCAGCCAAAGGTAGATTGATCATGGGCGGCAACTACGATTTCTTTTACGAAGGCTGGGATGCCATCGAGCGTGCCTGGCGGGAAGGCCTGACGCCCGATCCACTGCTCACGGTTTCCGAATGGGCCGACAAGCACCGGGTGCTGTCCAGCAAGGCGGCATCAGAACCTGGCCGCTGGCGCACCAGTCGCACGCCCTACCTGCGGGAGATCATGGACTGCTTGTCGCCCATGTCACCAATCGAGCGGGTGGTGTTCATGAAAGGTGCGCAGGTTGGCGGCACGGAGTTGGGTCTGAACTGGGTGGGTTATGTGATCCATCACGCTCCGGGTCCCATGATGGCGGTGTGGCCCACGGTGGAGATGGCCAAGCGGGCCTCCAAGCAGCGCATTGACGCGCTGATCGAGGAAAGCCCCGCAATCCAGGAGCGGATCGCTCCGGCCCGCAGCCGCGACTCGGGCAATACCATCCTGGCCAAGGAGTTCCACGGCGGCGTGCTGGTGATGACAGGCGCCAACAGCGCGGTGGGTCTTCGCTCCATGCCGGTGCGCTACCTGTTCCTGGACGAAGTCGACGGCTACCCGCTGGATGTGGAAGGTGAAGGCGACGCGATCTCGCTGGCCGAGGCGCGCACCCGCACCTTTGCCCGGCGCAAGATTCTGATCGTCTCGACCCCGACGATTGCCGGGGCCAGTGCTGTGGATCGCGAATTCGAAGCGTCTGACCAGCGCCGCTACTTTGTGCCGTGTCCGCACTGCGACCACCGCCAGTGGCTGCGGTTCGAGCAGTTGCGCTGGGAACGTGGTCAGCCGGAAACGGTGGCCTATGTCTGCGAATCGTGTAACCAGCCGATCGCTGAGCATCACAAAACCTGGATGCTGGACAATGGTCAGTGGCAAGCCTGTGCACCGGAGAGTGCGGGGCGCACCGCTGGGTTTCATCTGTCATCCCTGTACAGCCCGATAGGCTGGCGCAGCTGGGCAGACATTGCACGGGCCTGGGAAGCTGCTGCCATGTCCGACAGCCGTTCGGCCTCCGCCATCAAGACCTTCAAAAACACCGAACTGGGTGAAACGTGGGTCGAGGAAGGCGAAGCACCGGATTGGCAGCGCCTGCTGGAGCGCCGAGAGGATTACCGCATCGGCAGCGTGCCCGCGGGTGGCTTGCTGCTGACCGCCGGTGCCGACGTGCAGAAGGACCGGATTGAAGTCTCGATCTGGGCTTACGGGCGGGGCAAGGAATCCTGGCTCATCGAGCACCGGGTGCTGATGGGCGATACGGCCCGCACCGAGGTGTGGTCATCGCTGGCCAAGTTAATGGGCGAAACTTGGACCCACAGCAGTGGCTGCCAGTTGAGCCTGGCGCGCATCGCGCTCGATACCGGTTACGCCACACAGGAGGCCTATGCGTTCGTGCGCAGCGTGCGCGACACGCGGCTCATGCCGATCAAGGGTATTGGCGGCGGCGCGGCGCTGATTGGCACCCCGACAGCGGTGGACGCCACGGCCAGTGGCAAAAAGCTGCGCCGGGGCATCAAGGTGTTCCCGGTGGCGGGCGGCATTGCCAAGCTGGAGTTCTACAACAACCTGAGGAAGAGCGCCGAGGTGGCCGAAGACGGCACCACGCCGATTTACCCGGCCGGCTTTGTGCACCTGCCCAAGGTTGATGCCGAATACCTGCAGCAGCTCTGTGCCGAGCAGCTCATCACCCGGCGCGACCGCAACGGTTTTGCCCACCGCGAATGGCAAAAGATGCGTGAGCGCAACGAGGCGCTCGACTGCTACGTCTATGCCCGCGCGGCGGCAGCGGCTGCTGGCCTGGACCGGTTTGAAGACCGGCACTGGCAAGAGCTCGAAAAACAACTCGGCGCTGGCCCTCCGGCCACTGCCATACCTATTGACACCCCTGAGGCCACCCGAGAACAGCAATTCGACGGTGGCCTTGTTACTTCTGGCGCTGCCAAGCCCAACCCACGTCGGGTGGTGCGCAGCCGATGGATGACTTGATGACCACTTACACCCCAGAACACCTGCAGGCCCTGCGCGAGGCGCTGGCCAGCGGCGAACACCGCGTGACCTATGACGGCAAGAGTATCGAGTACCGCAGCGTGGCCGATCTGAAGGCCGCGATTGCGGAGGTCGACGCCACCATCGCTCGTGAGTCCGGCGCACCCAAATCGCGCCAGATCCGCGTGACCACGAGCAAGGCGCTCTGATGGCCTGGCTCAAAAGTCTGCGTCGCCGCATGTTCGGCGGCACACCGATCTATGACGGCACCGGTGGCGGTCGCCGGGCCTTGGCCTGGATGCCCAGCAATCCCGGAGCTGTTTCGGCGTTATCTCTCGCGCAAGATGAACTGCGCGCCAAGAGCCGTGACCTTGTGCGGCGCAACGCATGGGCCGCTGCTGGCATCGAAGCCTTCGTGGCCAACGCGATCGGCACCGGCATCAAGCCACAGAGCATGGTGCAAGACCAGGCCACGCGCGAAGCGATCCACAGCCTGTGGTGGGACTGGTGTGAGCAGGCCGATGCTGCAGGGTTGACCGACTTCTACGGTCTCCAAGCACTGGCCACCCGTGCCATGCTCGAAGGCGGCGAAGCACTGGTCCGGCTGCGCTACCGCCGCCCCGAAGATGGTCTGCCGGTGGCGCTGCAGATTCAGGTGCTGGAAGCCGAGCACCTGCCAACCACCATGAACCGGGATCTGCCGGGTGGTAACGTCATCCGATCCGGCATTGAGTTCGATCGGCTGGGTCGCCGGGTGGCCTACCACCTGTACCGCTCGCATCCCAATGACGGCTTGCTGGCACCCATGTCCAGCAGTGCCAGCGGCGGTGGCATGGACACCGTGCGGGTGGATGCTAGTGAAGTGATTCACCTGTTCCGCCCCTTGCGTCCTGGCCAGATTCGGGGCGAGCCGTGGCTGACCCGGGCGCTCGTCAAACTCAACGAGCTGGACCAGTACGACGATGCCGAGTTGGTGAGGAAGAAGACGGCCGCGATGTTCGCCGGCTTCATCACCCGCATAGCCCCTGAAGACAACCTGATGGGCGAGTCGACGGCCGATGCCAACGGCGTGGCACTCGCTGGCCTGGAGCCTGGCACGCTGCAGATTCTGGAGCCCGGCGAAGACATCAAGTTCTCAGCACCTGCTGATGTCGGATCGTCGTATGCCGAGTTCATGCGCCAGCAGTTTCGCGCGGTGGCCGCTGCCATGGGTATCACCTACGAGATGCTCACCGGGGATCTGACGCAGGTGAACTACTCCTCGATCCGGGCGGGGTTGCTGGAGTTTCGCCGTCGGTGCGAAGCCCTTCAGCACGGTGTGATCGTGCACCAGCTGTGCCGACCGATCTGGCGCGCCTGGATGGATCAGGCGGTGCTCGAAGGTGCACTGGATCTTCCCGGTTACCGCAAAGACAAACGGCAGTATCAGTCAGCCAAGTGGATCCCACAAGGTTGGAGCTGGGTCGATCCGCAGAAGGAATTCAACGCCATGAAGCTGGCCATTCGGGCGGGCCTCATGAGTCGGTCGGAAGTCATCTCCGGCAATGGCTACGACGCCGAAGACGTGGACCGCGAGATCGCGGCGGACAACGCCCGGGCCGATGCGCTGGGCTTGGTCTTTGACTCCGATGCCCGGCATGACCAGGCAGTCGTTGCGCCCCCCACCGACAACCTAGACGCGCAGCCCACGGATCCGCGGTCCAGTGACCCAGAGGCCGCACCGCCCAACAACCAGGACCTCCAACCATGACTTACCTTGCCTCCCGCCTGTTCGGGACGCCCCTGCTGATTCACCGACCCAAGCTGGACGTGATCCTGTCGGTGGTCGGGCAGCGCATCGGCATGGCCGATGCTCCCGCGATGCCAGCCATGGACATGGCCGTGTACCAACGGCCACCCGCAGCCGCAGCCCCCGAGGGCATTGCTGTGATCCCGATCCACGGCTCGCTGGTCAAACGCTCGCTGGGCATGGAAGCCGCCTCGGGCCTGACGTCCTATGGAGAGATCGCCGCGATGTTGGATGCGGCACTGGCCGACCCGCAGGTCAGCGGGATCCTGCTCGACATAGATTCGCCCGGGGGCGAAGCCTCGGGCAGCTTCGAGTTGGCCCGGCGCGTGCGCGAGGTGGCTGCGGTCAAACCCGTCTGGGCGGTGGCCAACGATGCCGCGTATTCGGCGGCCTATGCCATTGCTGCCAGTGCCCAGCGACTGGTCGTCACCGAAACCGGTGGCGTGGGGTCCATCGGCGTGATTGCGCTGCATGTCGACCAGTCGGTCAAGGACGCCAAGGACGGCTACCGGTTCACGGCCATCACGGCGGGTGCTCACAAGAACGACTACTCGCCACACGAGCCTTTGTCGGATGCTGCCAAGACGGAGCTACAAGGTGAGGTGGATCGGCTTTACGCCATCTTCACCGATCACGTGGCCGCCATGCGCGGCATGGATCTGGACGCTGTGCGAGCGACCGAGGCTGGGTTGTACTTCGGCACCAATGCCGTGGCCCAAGGGCTCGCTGATGGTGTCCAGACGCTGGACGCCACGCTTGCCGAATTCCATCGATTCATCAACGCCCGTAACCATTCGCCGTCTCAGGTGCGGGGCGTCATCCGTGCTGAGGCGGCACCCTTGAAGAAGGAAATGACCATGAACGAAGAAGAGAAAGTGATCGAGACCGTCGACACCATCAGCACTGACGAAGCCGCCGTGCTGGTGGCTGAAGCCCGTCGCGAAGTGACCCAGGCTGCCCAGGCGATTGCCGAGGTTTGCTTGCTGGCCGGTTGCCCCGACCGCGCAGCCGAGTTCATCGCCGCCGGCAAGACCGAAGCTGATGTGCGACGCGTACTGATCGACGCCCGTGCGGCACGTTCCGAGGCCGACGACATCCGCTCGACCATCACCGTGGATGCCGGTACCCAAAACCTTGATCGCCCGGAGGCCTCACCCATTGTGGCCGCCGTGAAGAAACTCACTGCCACCGCCTGAGAAAGGAATAGACCATGACTCCCATCACCGAACAAAACAACCTTGGCGACCTCTTGAAGTACGAAGCCCCCAACCGCTATTCGCGTGACGTCGCCACCATCGCCGCTGGCCAGAATCTGCCCTTGGGCACGGTGCTGGGCCGCAATGCCAGCGATGGCAAGCACTATGCGATCGACCCGGCCGCCACCGACGGCACTGAGGACGCCATCGGGGTGCTCGCCAACGCGATCAATGCTACCAACGCCGACCGCAGCGACGCCATCCTGATCGCCCGCCACGCCATCGTTGCCAAGACTGCGCTGGTCTGGCCGATCGCGCTCACCGGTGCCCAGCGCACGGCTTATGAGCAGCAGCTGGCCGAGCGCGGTGTGCTGGTGCGTGACTCCGCCTGATCCACGTCCTAAACCTACCCGTCTTTCATCCCCGAACCCGCCTGGCCATCTGGCTTGCGCGGGTTTCGTCATTTTTGGAGCCCCGAATGAACAACCCGTTTCTGAATCCCGGTTTCTCGATGGCCAGCTTGACTGCTGCCATCAACCTCATCCCCAACCGCTACGGCCGCCTGGAAGCCCTGAACCTGTTTCCGGCCAAACCCGTGCGCACCCGCCAGATCATCGTGGAGGAGTACGCCGGTCGCCTGAACCTGCTGCCCACCAAGCCGCCTGGCTCGCCCGGCACCGTGGGTGAGCGTGGCAAGCGCAAGCTGCGCTCCTTCGTCATTCCCCACATCCCGCACGACGATGTGGTCCTGCCCGAGGAAGTCCAGGGCATCCGCGCTTTCGGCTCGGAAACCGAGATGGAAGCGATCTCCGGTGTGCTGGCCCGGCACCTGGAGACCATGCGCAACAAGCACGCCATCACGCTCGAGCACCTGCGCATGGGTGCCCTGAAAGGCGAAATCCTGGATGCTGACGGCAGTGTGATCAGTAACTTGTTCAACGAATTCCAGATCACGCCGCAGTCGGTCAACTTCGATCTGGCCAATGCCAACAGCGAGGTCAAGGGCCACTGCTATGACCTGCTGACCAAGATCGAAGACGCCCTGCAGGGTGAATTCATGACTGGCGTGCATGTGCTGTGCTCACCCGAATTCTTCCGGGCGCTGACCACCCA
>JACCEC010597819.1_pt1 | contig 11137 bp, 10 predicted proteins | sample 7450121 | NCBI WGS metagenome assembly JACCEC01 (sample SAMN15323455, study PRJNA562643) | freshwater metagenome | isolation source: river surface water | place: USA:Blue River Watershed | collected 2017-08-18 | reverse complement strand
GGCGCCAGCCATGAGGGGCGTGTCGATCGTGATCAAGTGCTTCAACGAGGAGCACAAGATTGATGCGGCGATCGCCTCGGCCTTGGCCGCTGGGCAGGAGCTTGCCCCCATCCCCGTGGAGGTGGTGGTGGCCGATTCCCGGTCCACGGATGCAACAGCTGCACGGGCCGTGCAGTGGGCCCGAAGCCCGTCCGTTCGGGTTGTCCAGCTGCTGGAACCCGAACAGCGGGGGTGTGGCGTGGGTGTGGAGCTGGGCTTTATGTGCTCCATCGGAGAGCGTGTGCTGCTGATGGACGGCGACATGGTGGTGCAGCCGGGATTCATTCGGCACGCGATGCGGTACCTGGATCAGCATCCCCGTTGCGCAGGCGTTGCGGGGCTGGTGTCCGAAGCCAGCCTGCGCAACGGCACCGATCGAATTCGTGTCATCAAGGGATTGAACCGGGCAACGGGCGCGCAGCCTTGGCTCAATGGCGGCGGCCTTTACCGGCGAGCGGCGGTGCTGGCTGCCGGTGGCTTTGCGGGGGACACGCGCCTGGCCGCCTTTGAAGAGGCCGATCTGGGCCTGCGCCTGGAGCGTCAGGGCTGGTCCGTTCAAAGGCTCCGTGAGGTGTCGATGGTGCACCACGGACACCCACTGCCGGCCTGGAAGGTCTTGGCGGCCCGCTGGAAGGCCGGCCGGTTCGAAGCCGCGGGCAGGCTGCTCAAGTTGCACGGCTTCAAGCCCAACGGATGGCGGGTTTGGCGCCTGATGGCCCATCCGCTGTTGTTGGCCTTGGTGTGGATGGCCTTGGCCGCATCGGCTGTGGTGGCCTATACGGCGCCTGGGCCATCCCCGATGGTTTGGGTTGGCGCTGGAGTCGTGGGCTTGGCCCTGATCGACCTGGGGATCAAGCGCAACCTGCCGCACGCGCTGACGTCCTGGATGGACTGGCACTTGATGCTGCTGGGTCTGGTGATCGGGGTGCTGCGCCCACTGCCCGATCGTCTGCTGCACATCGACCATCGTGTCTTGGCTGAGGCTGGCCAGCGGCTGGACCGTGGGCCGATGGGCGCAGGGCGGACAGCGCCATGATGGCCCAGGTGCAACGGGCGTTCGTGCGCCTGTTGATCGGCAAAGCCTTGACGGTGGTGCTGGGGCTGACGGTGCTGCTGTTGATTTGGCGGCGGGTGTCTCCAGAAGCCTATGGCCAATACCTCAGCCTGGTGGCCACCGCGGAAATCGTGTCCCTGGTCAGCGCCCTGGGCCTGTCGACGGTGGCGCAGCGCCACCTGCCCGTTTGGCTGGCCCACGCCACCGGGCCGGGTGAGGCGTTCGCTCGGGTGGCCCAAGTGCTGCTGGGTCGGACCGTCTTGGCCGGCGTGTTTCTGGGTGGTCTGGCCTGGGCAGCGGGGTCCTCTGGGCCCATCTGGTCGGCCTTGTCCGGCGTGCTGGAGTCGCCCTTGGCCTTGGCGCTGCTGATCCTGACCGTATTGGCCAGAAGCTTGGAGGAGGTGCAGGCCGCGCTGCTGATGCAGACCTGGGTACAGGGGTTGGCGGTGTCTGCCCACACGATGCGCCTGGCCGCACTGACGACACAGACACCCGTGGGTACAGGCGCAGCCGCGCCCTTTGAATGGCTGGTGACGTTGGAGCTGGCCATTGCGTGTGTCGTGGTGACCGTGGGCTTGGTGGCCACCGCGTTGCGAGCGGTCAGCACCGGCCGTGCCGAAGAGGCCCTTCGCCGTGAACCATCGAGCACCTGGCTCCAAGCATGGCGCACCGCTCTGGAGTTTTGGTGGATTCAATGCCTGGGGCTGTTGTGGAGCTTGCATGTGCTGCGCCTGATCTTGCACGCATGGGCGGGGCCTTTGCCCGTGGCCGTCCACGCGGTGGCGCATTCCATGGTGGAGTCTTTGCGACAGGCCACGCCACTCGTGTGGCTGACGGGCTGGCTGAGGGCGGCCATGCTGCGCTTGCATGCGGGACAGCCGGACTCAGGGATGGCGCTGGACTTGGCGGCTGCCGTTCATCGTGTGAGCCTACTGATGCTGTGGCCGGTGGTGGCCGCTTGGTGCGCAGAGCCCACCCATTGGTATCGATGGGCCGGTGGGGCGCAGATGTTCAGCAAGGCGCAAGAGATCGGGCAGCTGCACCCTTCTTTTCCGCTGCTTGGCGCGGTCTTGATGGCCACTGCGTTGCTGGCGCCCATCCAAAACCGCCACCTGCTGATATCGCTGTGGTCCTATGTGCAGCAAAGACCCCGAGGGGGTGTATGGGCCAGTTTGGCGGCGGCGTCTTTGGCGCTGCCCAGCTTGGGCTTGATGTGGCCTCACCTGGGGTTGCTGAGTCTGCCGCTGGTGATGCTGATGGCGGAGTTGATTTGGGTCTGCACCGCCAGCCTGGGCTGGACCGCGCGGGTCACAGGTTTACACGTTCGTACAGCCCGCCTGGCGGTTCCGCTGGCGGCTTTGCTGGCAGCCGCCATGGGCAGCCTGGTGCTGGATGCGTTGGATGAACAAGCGCCGCTGTCGCGCTTGGGGATGCCCCTGACCATGGCACTCCTGTCGGTGGCGGTCTTGGCGAGGTATCCCTCGGTCTGGACCGCACCGGAGTCGCAAGCGGTGCACCAATGCCTTCCTGCAGGGCTTCAAGCGGCACAGCGGCGCTGGATGCGGGGCCCCTTCGCATGAAGCCCTTGCAGTCGCTTTACACGATGGCCAGGAACCTCAAGCGCTTTTGGCTGAACTTGCGGGTTCATGTCGATGACGCCATCACCTTTGCGCGGTCCAGTGGCTTGCTTCAGGAGGACCAGCCCGGTGTCCTGGCGGGGCATGTCCTGAAGACCGCACACCGAGTGGACAAGGGCTTGTCATTGCCCGATTCCCAGCCAGGCCACGGCCTGCAGGCCGCCCAGCTGCTCAGCCGCCAGCTGCAAGGGCACCTGCGGCACAGCGGTGCGGACTGGGTTTGGCAATCGGGCCGCGCAGCCCTGGCCCGCCGCGCCCGCCACGAAGCTGGCGTGCCGGCAAGCGAGCTGGGCGTGGCGATGCGCGCGCGTGAGGTGCAAGAGGCGGCCAGCGGGGCGTTCCCCGAACTGGTGCGGGTGCGCCGCAGTGTCAGGCAGTTTGCACCCGGCCCGGTTTGCATTGAAAGCCTGAAGCGGGCCTGTGAATTGGCAGCCCTGTCACCCTCGGCTTGCAACCGCTCGGGTGGCCGGGTGTGGGTCGCCACGGAAGTCGAGCAAAGACGCAGGGTTCTGGCCTTGCAGGACGGCCATCAGGGCTTTGGTGAACAGGCCGCGGCTGTGGCGGTGGTGACGGTGGACACCTCGGCCTTCCACACGGTGGCGGAGCGGCATCAGGCATGGGTCGACGGTGGGCTGTTTGCCATGACGCTGCTCTATGCCCTGCAGCATGAAGGCTTGGGAACCTGTTGTCTGAACTGGTGCGTTCAGCCCAGCACCGACCGCCGCTTCAAGCGCAGCGTGGGCATTCCTTTGCACGAGACGGTGGTGATGCTCATTGCCATCGGGGCATTGCCTGATGAATTCACCGTGGCACACAGTCCGCGACGGCCGCTGGACGAGGTCATGCATGGTTTGGGGAGTCACACTTGAATATTCTGATCACGGGTCACCACAGCCTGGGCAATCGGGGATGCGAGGCCTTGCTGCGCTCCACGGTGGCCATGGTTCGTTCCCGGCACCCGAGCGCGAGGTTTTGGGTGCCCTCCAGCAACCCAGCGGCTGATTCCCAGCAGTGGCCCGATGCGGCGGACCATGGGGTGACCTATATCGAGCCACCGCGCAGCACCCCCTACCTGCGGTCATGGGCGCGAACGTGTCGCTTGGCGCCCTTTGTTGCACGTGGCCCTTGGCCGCCGGTTCATCCCCCGACCTCATGGCGCCCCGTGTTGAAGGACGTGGAACTGGCGCTGGCCATTGGTGGAGACAACTACACGCTGGACTATGGGCTTGAATCGCTGGGGCTCCATGTGGGGCTGAACCATTGGTTGATCCAGCAGGCCTGCCCCGTCATTCTGTGGGGAGCCTCGGTTGGCCCCTTCGATGGCGCTACACCCTACAAAAGGGCGATCCGGCAGTCGATGACCAAGCACCTGCGGCGCTTGAAGGCCATCTCGGTACGGGAGTCCCTCACCGCCGCTCACCTTGAAGGCCTCTTTGGAACGCCCCCAGTCAACCCCGCCGCTGGGCCCAGGCCTGTGATTCGGGCCGTGGCCGATCCGGCCTTTCAGCTGCAGGCTTGCCCAACCGATCTGGGTCCACACTGGCCCGAAGGGCAGGCGCCCGTGTTGGGGCTGAACATCAGCTCCCTGGTGTTGCGCACAGCAGGCCCAGGCGCCCATGCGGCAGCAGATGACGCACCACTGGACGTCGAAGGACTGGCGCGCTTCATTCGACAGCGGTGCGAGTCTGGCGAGTTCCGATTCGTCCTCATTCCCCATGTCACGTCCCGCAATACCAGTGGTCATTTGGTGCACAACATTTCCGCACGCTCGGACGATGCGGTCTTGCTGGACCAGCTGATGCAACGCTTGGGAGACCTCAAGGGCGTGCGTCGCGTGCCCTGCTGGGATGCTGCTCGACTGAAGTACGCCATCGCCAACTGCGACCTGTTCATCGGCGCCAGAACCCATTCGGTGATTGCCGCCCTGTCGAGTGCGGTGCCCACGGTGGCCCTGGCCTACAGCGTCAAGGCGCACGGCATTCATCGGGACTTGTTTGGGCACGAGTTGGGTGTACTGCCCATGCAGCGCTTGAGCGTACGGGCCTTGGGCGGCGCATTGGCTCAGTTGGCCCAGCGATCGGCGCAGGAACGGGCCCACTTGTTGAGGATCCTTCCCCTGTGGCGGTCCAGGGCGATGCAGGCTATGGAGCTTCTGCCCAACCCAGGTTCAGCTCTTGACTGCCAATCGCCATCGCCAAGCGTCTGATCCGAAGGTCATCGCCATCGTGGGCTGTGACCCCTCAGCACCGGGCGGCATCAGCCGCGTCATTGAGCTGGTACTGGGCAGCGCCTTGGCCCGCGCTTGGTGCCTGGTGATGGTGCCCACGTGGGTGGCAGGATCCAGGGGCCGGCGAATCGTGGCCTACCTGAAAGCCCTGGGGCGGGTTTGGGCGCTGGCCGCCGGTGGTCGCCTGCAGGCGGCCCACCTGCACATGGCTGCACGGGGCAGCTTTTGGCGCAAGTGGCTCCTGAGCCTGCCCCTGCCAACGCTGGGTGTGCCCTACATCGTGCACATCCACGATGGGTCCTTGCCGGATTGGCATGCGGCCTGTAGCCGACACACGCAGCAACGGTTTGCGCACTTCCTGGAGCGCGCGGGTGCCGTGATCGCTCTGAGCCCTGCTTGGGTGAACACCCTCAAGCCCCTGGCGCCGCGTGCAAACTGGGTGGCCATTGCGAACCCCGTGGTTGCACCAGAGCCTTGGGGTCATCAAGCCTGCCCACACCACAAGCGCACAGCGCCTGGCCCGTTGAGGCCCGAAGACATCCGAGGATCGGTGCTGTTTTTGGGGCGATTGCGCTTGGAAAAGGGCTTGGACGATCTCTTGTGCGCCGCCCGATTGCTCAAGACCGTCAGCCCACACGTGACCTGGCATTTGGCAGGAGACGGCGACCTGCAGGCCGTGCAAGAGCGGATATCGGACGGGGGTCTGGGCGACGTGGTGCGGCTGCGGGGTTGGCTTGATGGGCAGGAAAAGCGCACGGCACTGGCGCAAGCCGACCTGCTGGTGCTGGCCTCGCATGCTGAGGGGCAACCCATGGCGGTCTTGGAGGCCATGGCGTGGGGGATCCCGGTGGTGGCCTCCAAGGTCGGCGATGTTCCACAGTTGCTGGCCTGCGGTGCAGGGTTGGTGATTCCGGTGGGTGATCCACACGCGCTGGCGCAAGCCGTTCAATCGGTGTTGGCCAGCCCTGATCGGGCCCGTCACATGGGGCAGCTGGGGCGCGAGTACGTGCTCAAACACCACAGCGTCGACGGCATGGTCTCCAAGCTTGATCACTTGTATCGCGGCCTGGGCCTGTCCGCGACCATCAGCGCCACCAGTACGGCCCAGGGCTAGCGGATTTGCCGATGTGCGCGATTGCAGGTGTATGGATGAAGTCGGCTGTTTGTGGCCATCAACTGGCCGCTTGGGCAGCGGCCATGGCCAAGGTCATGCACCGGCGCGGGCCCGATGGTCACGGCTGGTGGGTCGACGAGGGTGCAGGACTGGTTTTGGCGCACAACCGGCTGGCCATCCGCGACCGCAGTGCGGCCGGTTCGCAGCCGATGATCGAGCCGAGCAAGGGCAGCGCCCTCGTGTTCAATGGGGAAATCGACAACCATCGATCCTGGCGCGATGAGCTGACCCGAGCCGGGCATCGGCTGGGTCATCTTCACCCCGCTACGGGCCGCGTGGAGCACAGCTCCAGCGACACCGAATCTTTGCTGCATGCCCTGCACCGTTGGGGGCCCACGTCGGTGTGTCGCCAGTCCCAGGGCATGTGGGCCTGGGGCTGGTACGAGCCAGACCGCCAGCGCCTGACGCTCTCTCGAGACCGGATAGGCAAGAAGCCCCTGTACTGGCTGCAAGCCGAATGGGGCGTGGCATTCGCGTCGCAGTTGCAGGCCTTCAGATGCTTGCCGATGTACACGCCCAGCGTCAATCAACGCGCGGTGGCGCACTACTTGCGTTGGGGCTTTATGGAGGGCCCAGACACGCTGTTGAACGACGTTCATCGTGTGGAGCCGGGTCAGATCATCACCATCGAGCAAGGCCGCGTGGTCTCCAGCGAGCACTACTGGACCATCAATGACGAGGTGGTCGAGGCCAGCCGATCGCGCGTGGAGGACCCCCCGGTTGCACAGGCGGAGCTGCTGCGCACGCTGGAGTTGGCCATTTCAGACCGCATGAGCACCGATGTGGCCACGGGCGCGTTCCTGTCCGGCGGCATTGACTCCACCCTGGTGGTGGCCTTGATGCAGAAGTGGGGTGCCCAGACCCGAACCTGGTGTGTCGGCTTTGATGAGGCCACCCATGATGAATCGGACCGGGCTCGGGCCATTGCGTCAGCGCTGGGCACCCGACATGAGACGGTGCGGGTTGGGGGCGAACAGGCGGCTCGCTTGCTGCCCGAGCTTGCGCAGCTCATGGATGAGCCCCTGGCCGATGCGTCGCTGATTCCCAGCGCACTGTTGGCCGAGCAAGCGGCGCCAGCGGTCAAGGTGGTGCTCACGGGTGACGGCGGGGACGAGTGCTTTGGCGGCTATGAGCGCTACCGCATGGCCAGTGGACTGCGACGCCACCTCTTGGCCCTGCCTCAGGGCATGCGCAGGGCGTTGGCCAGTGGTTTGGACCGGGTAGAGCCCCGCCGATGGGAACAGCTGGCGCGGGCAGTGCCGGCCACTTGGCGGCCCACGCTGCCAGCATCCAAGGCCCACAAGCTTGCTGGTTGGCTGCGCGCCGAAGGTGATCATGCCCGGTGGCAAGCGGGGTTGACGCGCTGGGACCCCGCCTTGATCTGGACAGACGGCCCCGTCGATGCGCCCTTTTCCCAAGCCATCGCCTGCCCATCCGCGCTCAGCCTGGAGGCCATTGACGGGCTGGCGCCCTCTGAGAAGTTGCAGCGTCTGGAGTTGGCGCACTACCTGTGCGGCGACTTGCTGGCCAAGATGGACCGGGCCACGATGTGGAGCTCCTTGGAGGCCAGAAGTCCCTTGTTGGACCATCGGGTGGTGAGCTTGGCTTGGCGATGCACGCCCGCCCTGAAGGCCCAGGGGCCTCGCCTGAAGGAGCTGCTGCGCAGCAGCGTGGAGCGCTATGTGCCCCGCGACCTGATCGACTTTCCCAAGCGGGGGTTCACGCCTCCGTTAAGCCGGTGGCTGCGATCGCAGCTGCGCGAGCCCGGACAGGACTTGTTGGAGAGCCTTCTTCAACACACACGGGGCGCTTGGAACGAAGCGCTCATTCGACAGCACTGGCGGGCGCACCAAGAAGGAACCCAAGACGAAGCGGACCGCCTGTGGACCTTGCTGACCCTTGAGATGTGGCGCCGCGATTGGGGCTTGTCGCTCGTATGAACCAGCTTTCCGGCCCCGTGACGGTGTTGGCCATTTCATCAGGGGGTGGGCATTGGCTTCAGTTGTCGCGGCTGGCGCCTGCTTGGCGCGGCTGTCGCGTCGTCAGCGCTTGCACGGCCGATGCGCCACCGATGCCCGGCGGTGTGGACAGCCACCACCGTTTGCGGGATGCCACCCGATGGAGCCGGCGGGACCTGTTCGTGCTGGGCGTGCAGGTGGCCCGCTTGATGATGCAGGTTCGTCCCGATGTGGTGGTGACCACGGGTGCGCTGCCAGGGCTTTGGGCGGTGTTCTGGGGCCGAATTCTGGGTGCGCAAACCGTCTGGATCGACAGCCTGGCCAATGTGCAGCGCGTATCGGCCTCGGGTCGACTGGCCGCCTACATGGCGACCCAGTGGTGGACCCAGTGGCCGCATCTGGCAGCCCCGGACGCGGGCTGCGACAAGCCAGGGGCGTGGTTCAAACGAAAGCCCGAGTACCGTGGTGCCGTCTGGTAAACCGCTTCGGGTGTTTCTGACCGTGGGGTCACAGATGCCGTTCGATCGGCTGGTGTCTTCAGTGGCCGCCTGGGCCGTGGATCGGCCCTGGGTGTGTGTGGCCGGGCAAATTGGCCAGACGCGTCTGCAGCCCGATCAACTGCAACCGATTCAGGCCCATGGGCAACTGGCTGCTCCGGCGTACCTGCACGCGTTCGCGTCTGCCCATCTGGTGGTGGCCCATGCGGGCATGGGCTCTATCCTGACCGCTTTGGAGTTGAACAAGCCCCTGGTGGTCATGCCGCGCCGCGGCCATTTGGCCGAGACCCGCAACGACCATCAGTTCGATACGGCACAGCAGCTGGTGTGCCGACCGGCTGCGGCGCTTGCGGGGGGCTCTGTCTGGGTGGCCATGAACGAGAGGGAACTCCCAACGGTTCTGGACCAGGCCTTGGGGGTTCTTCAAGAGGGCTGCGCGGGCACGGCCACGCCCCTTGGTGCCGCTGCTTCAGAAACACAAGCGACCTTGATTCGATCATTGCGGCAGTTGATCATGCACGGTCAGGTCCGCTGACTCAGCGTCCAACCACTCATCGGAACCGGCCAACGCCAGGTAACCCATTTCATCCGCCCAAGCGTCGTCGCTTCCACCGCAGGCGCCGAGCATCATGGCCCACAACAGCACGGCTATTCCGCCCAGAAGCCTTGCCTTTGGTGCGGGCGCACCGACTTCCATCCAACCCTTCACGTCTGGCTCCTGTTGATCGAAGAACAGGACCGGAGTTTTACCGTGTCAGGCGCTGCGTTGGATCAAGCCACAAGGAAACGATTTGTAAATGTTGGGGCGCTCACCGGGCGTTGTCATCGGGCCATGACAGGCTGCCATCGCACGCTGCACAGCCACTGCCGGTCTGACCATTCGAGCGTGCTGGAGCCTGGCGTACCCATCGGGTCGGTCGCACCGAAACCGTTTCGGGATTCGCGCTTGATGGCGCACTGTGCCAGCACGGTGCGATGGGCTTGCCAGGTGATGCCCAAAGACCGTCGGTCTAGCCGGTCTTGCCAGCGAACGGGGGTTGACGAGCCGAGGGCCTTGCCGTCTGCGTGTGCGGTCCACGATTGTTCACCCATACGCTCCATGAGTTGACGGCTGAGCAAGACGTGCCAACGCCGCCCCAATTCCCACCGCAGCGCCAGGCGCGCTTGCCGGACATCGCTGGCGCCTTGCAGCACGATGCCTTCTCCTTCGACCAAGGCCTGCGTGCCCCAGACCTGCTGTCCCTTGTCACTTGAAACAAAAGCCTGCAGGCTGATGGGAGTGGTGGGCCTCCAATGGACTTCGGCCGAAGCGCCCTGGATGTCTGAAACGCTCGAGCCCTGCGACTGCCGCCGCCCCTGACCCGTGGAGCCGCGCAGGCTCAGGGCCTGCCCTGGCTTGGGCCGCCAACTCCACTCCAGGTCCCAAACACCCAGCCGATAGTCCACGGCAGGTACGACGGTGGTGGCCGCGTCCACTGCGGCCTGGGTGCCCTCTTGTTGTCGCCGGGTGAGGCTCCAGAACACCTGCTGGGCGATGTCCCCCTGCACACGCAAGCGCCCCGTCAGCTGCTCGTAGCCGGGCCACCAGACTTGTGGATGGCTGGGCTGGAGCCGGTCGTGTTGCGCGTCAGCGAGCAGGGACCACCGACGCTGCGTTCCCCATTGCAGCGCCCCGCCCAGCTGCTCCAAGGTTTGCTGGCGGCGCTGGGCGGTTTGCGGGTCCAGGCGAACAGGCCCTTCCAGTGCTTCTTGCTGCCGATGCCAGCTCACACTGGCGCCCAGTTGCTGGGCCGACTGCAGTTCCCATCGTGCGCCAACCCGATAGGGCTCGTGGTTCAGGGCTGCTTGATTGGAGTACCGGACACCGGAGAGGCGACCGTAGGCCTGAAGCTGTTGCGCTCTCCAGGGCTGCCGATAGGACAGGTCCAGCGAGGTGATGCTGGCCGAGTCTGGCGCAGCGGGCAAATCCGGTCGTACGCGCAAGGGATTGCGCTCGTGCAGCCACGCTTGTTCAAGCGCCACGCTAGGCCCCACCAGCTCTGGGCTGTTGGCCATGGGTGCTGACTGCCCGGCCGCGCCGCATGCGCTGAGCAACAGACCGGCGGCCCCTAAGGGCTTGATCAGCTTACGCGTGGCGCCGCGCCAGCCAGGCCCTGGCCTACCAGGCCTTCCCGTCATGGAAGACGAGCCCAATGGTTCGCAGAATGATCTGAAGGTCCAAGGCCAAGGACCAGTTTTGCAAATAGTAAAGATCATGTTCGACCCTGCGCCTCATCTTGTCGACCGTGTCGGTCTCGCCTCTGAATCCGTTGACTTGGGCCCACCCCGTGATCCCGGGCCGCACCTTGTGGCGAACCATGTACGCCATCACTTGCTGCCGGTACTCTTGGTTGTGGGCCAATGCATGTGGCCTGGGCCCCACCACGCTCATGCGCCCCTGCAGCACATTGATGAACTGCGGAAGCTCGTCCAGTGAGGTGCGGCGCAGGAAGCGGCCCAGGGCTGTCACGCGCGGGTCGTTGACGGTGGCTTGGCGCACCTGCGCGCCATC
>JACCEC010568576.1_pt1 | contig 11138 bp, 7 predicted proteins | sample 7450121 | NCBI WGS metagenome assembly JACCEC01 (sample SAMN15323455, study PRJNA562643) | freshwater metagenome | isolation source: river surface water | place: USA:Blue River Watershed | collected 2017-08-18 | reverse complement strand
GCAGGGAGCCGCCGCGTCCTAGTCTGAACGCGTGCCGATGAGCTTACCCAGTCCCGACGCCTTGCGCGCGGCCGCTCAGCGGCTGCCGCGGCTGCCGTCGGCGCCGGCTTCGTCCGGTCCGGTCGCCGTCGCCGTCTCCGGCGGCGCGGATTCGGTCTATCTGCTTTGCGCCCTTTGGGCGGACGAAGCCCTGCGCCCTCGCCTGCGCGTCCTGCATTTCGATCACCGCGTGCGCGGCGAGGCGTCGGCGGAGGACGCCGGTTTCGTCGCCGCGCTGTGCGCCGCGCTCGGCGTGCCTTGCCTGCTCGGAAGCAGGGAAGGGCAGGGTTCCGCTTCGGAGGCCGGGCTGCGCGCGGCGCGTGACGCTTTCTTCGCCCGGCAGCGGGCGGACCTCGGTTTCGAAATCCTCTGCACCGCGCATCATCTCGATGATGTCGTCGAGAACATGCTGCTCCGCCTCGCCCGCGGCGCAGGTTTGTCCGGTCTCGCCGCTCCGCGCGTGCTCCAGGTTTTCCGGGACGGCCACCGTCGCTGGCGCCCCTTGATCCAGGCAGGCGTCGGCAAGGCCGCGCTGATCGGCCCTTTGCGCGAAGCCGGCATCCCTTGGCGCGAGGATGCGACCAACGCCTTGCCGGTCGCTGCCCGCAACCGTATCCGCGCCTGGCTTGCCGCCGGCGGCGCCGAGGCCCTCGGCCCGGCTTACGCAGGAGGCTTCGCGCGCACGGCGCGTATCCTCGGGGAGACGCAGGTCGCGCTGGCGCAGTGGGCGCACGAGCTGGGTTGTGTCATCTCTGCCGATGGATCCATGCCGGTCGCTGCGCTGCGCGGACGTCCGGCCGCGTTGATCCAGGAATGCCTGCGCGCTTTCCTGTACGCGCAGGACGTCGCCGACCCCAGTGAGGCTTCCCTCGAACCTTTGGTCGCAGCCATCTCCGCGGGGCGTGACGCCAGTTCCGCCGTCCGTGGTCGTATCGTCCAAGTCACCGGTGGTGTCCTCGGCGTGAGACGTGAGCCCTTGGCGTTCGGTCCGAACGAACGTCGCCTCATCGTTGGGCTTCCCGATGATGACTGTGGTCTGCTCGTCGAGTCGGTCGATGTGGACGAAGCCTTGTGGGTCAGCCTGTCCAAGGGTGACATTTCGCCCGACCGCGAGGCCTACGTTGTCGCACCCGCGGTGCCGCTTCTCTGGCGTGGTCGCACGGAGGGTGATCGCTATCAGCCGCTGGGCTCGCCCGGCACGGCCAAGCTTTCCGACCTGCTCATCAACCGTAAAATCCCCGCGGAAATGCGGGAAGCGCTTCCGGTCGTCCTGGCTGGTCCGGCGATCCTTTGGATCCCCGGACTGCCGCCGGCCGAAGCAGCGCGCCTGCGCGGCCCGACGAAGGGGGCTCTCCGGTTGACTTGGCTTGGGCCCTGCTTAGGTTAAATCTTCTGCCCATGAGTCAAAACGACCAGCCGGATGATAATAAGAACGGCCCCCGCCTGAATACGAAACCGGTCTTCGTCTGGCTCCTGCTGATGGTGGCCATCATCGCCCTCTTCAACCTCCCGGGCGCCTCCTCCGCCAACGCCGTCCAGGTCCTCAACGTCTCCCAGGTCCTCTCTTACGCCCAGGAGAAGAAGATCAAGAACCTGACCATCCAGCCGAACCCCACGTCGGGTTCCGAAAGCTGGGTCCGCATCTCCGGCGAGCTCGCCGTGGCCGGCGCCGACGCCGGCGACAAGGCCCGCTTCACCGCCGACGGCCGCCTGACCGAGAAGGAGTTCGAGCTCCTCCGCGCCTCCGTCGCCCGCGACGCCTTCAAGGAAGTCCCCGCCCAGACCGGCTGGACGATGTTCCTCTACAACGTGCTGCCCACGCTGCTGGTCTCCGGCGTGGTGCTGTTCATGATGTATCGCTTCCTCAAGAACGCCAACCGCGGCGCGATGCAGTTCGCCAAGTCCCGCGCGCGTCTCAACGCCAACGACAAGGAGACGACCACCTTCAAGGACGTCGCCGGATGCGACGAGGCCAAGGAAGAGGTGAAGGAGATCGTCGATTTCCTCAAGGACCCCAAGCGCTTCACCAAGATCGGCGCCAGCATCCCGAAGGGCGTGCTCATGGTCGGTCCTCCCGGCACCGGCAAGACCCTGCTCGCGCGCGCCGTCGCCGGCGAGGCGGGCGTGCCCTTCCTCAGCATCAGCGGCTCGGACTTCGTCGAGATGTTCGTCGGCGTCGGCGCGGCCCGCGTCCGCGACACCTTCGAACAGGCCCGCAAGCTCGCTCCCTGCATCATCTTCATCGATGAGATCGACGCCGTCGGCCGCCAGCGCGGCGCCGGTGTCGGCGGCGGCAACGACGAACGCGAGCAGACCTTGAATTCGCTGCTCGTCGAGATGGACGGCTTCGACGGCCAGGCGGGCGTGATCGTCATCGGCGCCACCAACCGCTCCGACGTGCTCGATTCCGCCTTGCTGCGCCCGGGTCGCTTCGACCGCCAGGTGTTCGTCGACCTGCCCGACCTGCGCGGCCGCGAGGCCGTCCTCGCCGTGCACGCCAAGCGTTTCCAGCTCGCTCCCTCCGTCGACCTCCAGCGCGTGGCGCGCATCACCACCGGCATGTCCGGAGCCGACCTCGCCAACCTCCTGAACGAGGGCGCCCTGCACGCCGGCCGCCGCAACCGCGAGAAGGTCGAGATGGCCGACATCGAGGAAGCCCGCGACAAGATCTCCTACGGTCGCGAACGTCGCCGCGTCATGGACGCCGTCGACCTGCGCAACACCGCCTACCACGAGGCCGGCCATGCGGTCGTCCAGGCGCTCATCGACGACGGCGCCCTCCCGCTCCACAAGGTCACCATCCTGCCGCGAGGCCGCGCCCTCGGCATGGCGATGCTGATGCCGACCAAGGAGCTGCTTGGCTACACCCGTCAGCGCCTGCTCGACTACATCTGCATGGCCATGGCCGGACGCGTCGGCGAGAAGGTCATCTCCGGCGAGATCTCCAACGGCGCCTCCTCCGACATCAAGCAGGCCACCCGCTTCGCCCGCCAGATGGTCTGCGACTGGGGCATGAGCGACCTCGGCCCGATCGCCTTCGGCGAGAATTCCGACACCGTCTTCCTCGGACGCGAGATCTCGCGCACGCAGACCCACAGCGACGCGACCGCCCGCCGCATCGACGAAGCCATCTCGGCCATCGTCCAGGAGCAGTACGCCCGCGCCGAGAAGCTGATCGCCGACAACGCGGAAGCGCATCGTAAGATCGCCGAGGCCCTGCTGCTGCACGAAACCCTCGACGGCGTCCATGTCATGGAAATCCTCAAGACGGGAGCCATCCAGACTCCGGTCGCCGCTCCGGCCACGGCCCCTGCCCAGGCTGAGCCGGCCCCGGTCGCCCCGACTCCGGCCGCTGATGCCGGCCCGGGCCTGCAATCCTCCCCGACCCCTGCTTGAGGTTTGCCCTCAGGGGGCGGCAGGGTAGGGTAGGGCATGGTCATCGGACTCACCGGAGGCATCGGTTGCGGCAAGTCGACCGCGGCCGCCTGCTTTGCCGAGCTGGGCTTCGTCGTCATCGACGCCGATCGTCTGGCCCGGCAGGTGCTTGAGTCCCACGTCTGCGTCAGTCAGCTCCGCGACCGATGGGGCGCCGCCTGTCTGGATGCGCAGGGCGTCCCGGACCGCCGTTGGATCGGAGCCAAGGTCTTCGCCGACCCTGCTGAGCGGGCTTTCCTTGAGTCGATCACCCATCCGGAAGTCGCCCGCTTGCGTCGCGAAGCCACGGCCGATTCGGGCCGCGATTACGTCGTCGAAATTCCGCTGCTTTTCGAGAAGGACCTGGCCGCTGGCCTGACCTCTGTCGTGGTCGTAGCCTGTTCCGATGTCGTGCGCCGGGAGCGCTTACGGGCCCGCGGCCTTTCCGACGAGGAGATTTCCGCGCGCATCGCTTCGCAACTTTCTCTTGTGGAGAAGGTTAAGCGTGCTGACGTGGTGTTCTGGAACGACGGAGAGCCCTCTTTTCTCCGCGAGCAGGTCGTTCGATGGGTCGAGCAGGTGAGGGGAGCGTAATTCGGCCAATCTTTGGTTAATTTGCGGTTGCGGGAAGGTTCCCCCGATTTAGGGTCAAATTCCCCGTTGTTCTCCTCTCTGAGGAGCAATCTCCCTATCCCCATTCTTCCGCTCCGGATTTCCCCACTGTGACGACCGCCGACGACTACGTCATCCAATTCATTCAGGACAAGGGGCTGGTGTCTCCTGCCGACGTGAGCGAGGCCCGCGCCGCGACCGCCCCGGTCCCCGACGGCCAGAACGCCGACACCCTGGCCATCGCCAAGCTCGTCGAGACCGGCAAGGTCGCCTGGCTGCGGATCACCGAGGCGCTCAGCAAGGAGTTCGACATGGAACTCGTCGATGTCTCCCAGGTCTCCCCGGCGGACGATGTCCTCAAGCTGATCAGCCGCGAGCAGGCCGAAGCTCGCAACATCCTCCCTCTCCAGATCGACGGGGCCGAGCTGCTCGTCGCCATCTCCGACCCGCTCGACACCGAGACGATCGACACCCTCTCGGGCATCCTGAAGCTGCCCCTCAATCCGCGCCTCGCCCCGCCTGACGCGCTGAAAGAGGCCATTTCCCGATGCTACAACGGAGGTCCCATCGGCGGCGGTGCCTCTTATAACGACATCCTCGGCAAGGGCGGCGACGACGGCCTTGCCGTTGAGCTGCCGCAGGGCGGCGACGTCAAGGAAGACGACGCCCCCATCATCCGCTACGTCAACTCGCTCATCGTCGACGCCATCCGTCGCAAGGCTTCGGACATCCATCTCGAGCCGCTCGAGAAGCGTTTCCGCGTGCGTTTCCGCATCGACGGCGTGCTGCAGGAGATGAAGGGCCCGCCCAAGCGCCTGCAGCCTTCGATCGTCTCGCGTCTCAAGCTCATGGCCGAGGTCTCGCTCGCCGAGAAGCGCATCCCGCAGGACGGACGCATCCAAGCCCGCACCGGCGGACGCGACATCGACTTGCGCGTCTCGGTGCTGCCCACCGTCTACGGCGAATCGATCGTCATGCGAATCCTCGACAAGGAGGGCCTCAAGCTGGGCCTGCCTGAGCTGGGCTTCTTCGCCGACGACCAAGCCAAGTTCCAGGGCCTCGTCACCGGCTCCGACGGCGTCTTCCTCGTCACCGGTCCGACCGGCTCCGGCAAGTCGACCACCCTCTACTCGGCGTTGAATTACATCAACAAGCCGGACCGCAAGATCATCACCGTCGAAGATCCCGTCGAATACCAGATGGCCGGCATCAATCAGGTGCAGGTCAAGCGCGACGTCGGCATGACCTTCGCCGCCGCCCTCCGCGCCATGCTCCGTCAGGCGCCCAACATCGTGATGATCGGTGAAATCCGCGACCTTGAGACCGCCGAGATCGCGATCAACGCGGCCCTGACCGGTCACATGGTGTTCTCGACGCTCCACACCAACGACTCCGTCTCGGCCGTGACCCGACTCGTGGACATCGGCGTCAAGCCGTTCCTCGTGTCCGCCGCCCTCCGCGGCGCCCTCGCCCAGCGCCTCGTCCGCCGCGTCTGCCAGTCGTGCGCCGCGCCTTACAAGCCGACCGCGAAGGAGCTCTACTCCATCGGCATGACCGAGCAGGACCTCGCGAACGCCACCCCGATGAAGGGCGCCGGCTGCGCCAAGTGCGGCGAGCGCGGCTACAAGGGCCGTCGCGGCGTCTTCGAGCTCTTCATCATCACCGAGGAGATCCAGGAGATGATCTACGGCGGCTCCAATCTCGTCGAACTGCGCCGCAAGGCCCGCGAGGCCGGCATGCGCACCATGCGCGAAGACGGCCAGCGCAAGGTCGCCTCCGGCATGACCACCATCGAGGAAGTGCTCGGCGCCACCGTCGCCGACGACGTGATCTGATCCGATGGCCTACGCGATGAACCAGCTGCTGGAGGCCATGCTCGAGAACGGGGCCTCGGACCTGCACATCCGCGTCGGCCGTTCCCCCAGCCTCCGCGTCAACGGCGAGCTCGTCGCCGTCGAAGGCCCGGCCCTCACCGCCGCCGAGACCGAAGCCCTCGTGCTCGCCGCCGTGCCGGCCGCCCGCCGGGCCGACCTCGACGCCGACGGCGGCTGCGATTTCGCCTTCGCCTTCCGCGACCGCACGCGTCTCCGCGCCAACGCCTTCCGCGGCCACGGCGGTTACGGCATGGTGCTCCGTCTGCTGCCTTCGGACATGTTCACGCTCGAGCAGCTCCGCCTGCCGCTCGTGGTGAAGGACATGCTCAAGCGCGCCCGCGGCCTCATCCTCGTCACCGGACCGACCGGTTCCGGCAAGTCCACCACGCTCGCCTCGATGATCAACTGGATCAACGAGAACCAGCAGAGCCACATCATCACGATCGAGGATCCGATCGAATACACCCACCCGCACAAGCAGAGCCTCATCACGCAGCGCGAGGTGGGCGAGGACCTGCCGACGTTCGCCGAAGGCGTCCGCTCCGCGCTGCGCCAGGATCCCGACGTCATCCTCATCGGCGAGATGCGCGACCTCGAGACGATCGAGGCGGCCGTCACCGCCGCCGAGACGGGCCACCTCGTGCTCGGCACCCTGCACACTTCCGGCGCCACCCGGACGATCGACCGCATCATCGACGCCTTCCCTGCCTCGGCCCGCGATCAGATCCGCGCCCAGCTCTCCACCTCGCTCAGCGCGGTCATCTCGCAGTGCCTGCTGCATACCACGGACGACCGCCGCGTGGCGGCCTTCGAGATCATGATCCGCACCGACGGCGTCGCCGCCAAGATCCGCGAGGGCAAGACCTACCAGCTGCTGACCGACATCGAGACCGGCGGCGCGCGCGGCATGCGCACCCTGGACAGCGACCTGCTCTCCCTCTTCTCCCAAGGCGTCGTGACCGAGGAGGAGGTCTTCAATTACTGCCTTAATCCCGAAGCCATGCGCGAGCGCATGCGCGGCGGCTCCCCCCAACGCTAACCCCCTTTCTTTTCCCCATGTTCGACGACCATAGTGACTTGATCCGCGATATCGCCCTCGAGGCAGGCCTCGTGACGCCCGCCCAGGCCGAGGAGGTCTGGGAATCGACCACGACCACCGGGAAGTCCTTCGCCGACAGCCTCGTCGACTCCGGCTTCGCCGAGCGCGGCGCCATCCTGCAGGCCATCGCCGATCATCTCGGCGCTCCGTATTACTCCGCCGTCCCCGCCGATCCCGGCGAGGCGCTCGTCAAGCTGCTCAAGCCCGCGCAGGCGCACAAGTACGTCGTGCTGCCCGTCGCCGACGAAGCCGGCAAGCTCACCTTGCTCGCCAAGGACCCGTTCAACTCGTCCGTCATCAACGAGCTGAGCTTCATCCTCCAGCGTGAGATCGAGCTCGGCGTCGCCGACCCCGCGCAGGTCGAAGCCAGCGTGGTGCGCGTCTACGGCGAGGCGACCTCTTCTTCGATGGAGGACCTCCTCGGCGAGTTCGGCGAGGTCGACGCCGCCGCCGTCACCGACGAGGACGTGACCAAGCAGGCCAGCCAGGCCCCGATCATCCGCTTCGTCGACCTCGTGCTGCAGGAAGGCGTCAAGGCCAAGGCTTCGGACATCCACTTCGAGCCGTTCGAGACCGAGTTCCGCATCCGTCTGCGCATCGACGGCTCGCTCTACGAGATGGCGCCTCCGCCCAAGAACCTCGCCTCGGCCGTCATCGCCCGCGTCAAGGTGCTTTCGTCCCTCAACATCGCCGAGCGCCGCATCCCGCAGGACGGCCGCATCAAGACGACCATCAGCGGCCGCCAGATCGACCTTCGTGTCTCGACGCTCCCCACGCAGTTCGGCGAGTCCGTCGTGCTCCGAATCCTGGACAAGACCGTCGTCAACCTGAGCCTCGAGGCGCTCTCGATGCAGGACGACATCAAGGAAGGCATCCGCGCGATGGTCGGCCGTCCGAACGGCATCTTCATCGTCACGGGCCCGACGGGCTCCGGCAAGACGACCACGCTTTATTCGGCGCTCAAGGAAGTGAACACCGAGGACGTCAAGATCCTCACCGCCGAAGACCCCGTCGAATACGAGGTCGAAGGCATCATGCAGGTCCCGATCAACCACCAGGTCGGCCTCACGTTCGCCGCGGCGCTGCGTTCGTTCCTCCGACAGGATCCCGACACGATCATGGTGGGTGAGATCCGAGACATCGAGACCGCCCAGATCGCCGTCCAGGCGTCGCTGACCGGCCACGTCGTGCTTTCCACGCTCCACACCAACGACGCCCCGGGCGCCGTCACCCGTCTCATCGACATGGGGCTGGAGCCGTTCCTCATCTCCGCCTCGCTCGAAGGCGTGCTCGCCCAGCGACTGCTGCGCCGCATCTGCAAGACCTGCCGCACGCCCTACGAGCCGGACAAGGACGTGGTCAGCATGCTCGACGTCGACGCCCTCGAGATCGCGAACAAGAAGTTCTACTACGGAAAGGGCTGCCCCGACTGCAGCCGCTCCGGCTACAAGGGCCGCCAAGGCCTGTTCGAACTGATGACGATCAACGACCAGCTCCGCGCCCTGATCACGCAGAAGGCCCCGACGCTGGTGCTCAAGCAGAAGGCCATCGAGTCCGGCATGCGTCCGCTCCGCGACGACGGCCTCCGCTGCATCTTCGACGGACACACCTCGATCGAGGAAGTCCTCAAGTACACCTGAACTTCAACAAAACCAAGCACCTCCCATGCCCGACTACAAGTACACCGCCATCGACCGCAACGGGGCCCAGGCCTCCGGGCGGATCGAAGCCGCCGACGATGCGCAGGCCCGCCAGAAGCTGATGGCCAAAGGCCTGATGGTCACCACGCTCGCGGCCGACTCCGCCGCCGCCAAGCCCGCGGCCGCGGCCGCCGCCAAGCCAGGCTTCTCCTTCGGTTCGAAGGTGACGCAGAACGACGTGACGGTGATGACCCGCCAGCTGGCGACGCTCATCATCGCAGGCCTCCCGCTCCTGCGGGCCCTAGAGCTGATCACCAAGCAGGAACGCAACCCGGCCTTCAAGGCGGTGCTCGCGAACATCGCCGAGAGCGTGTCGCAGGGCAACAACCTCTCCGAAGCCCTCCAGGCCCACCCGAAGGTCTTCGACAAGCTCTTCGTCAACATGGTGCGCGCGGGCGAGGCGGGCGGCGTGCTCGACAAGGTCCTCGACCGTCTCGCGAAGTTCCGCGAGAAGGCGGAACGCATCCAGAAGAAGGTGAAGTCCGCGATGGTCTACCCGGGCGTCGTCATGTCGGTCGCCGTCATCATCGTGTACATCCTGATGGTGAAGGTCGTGCCTTCGTTCCAGAAGCTGCTGGACAGCCAGAAGACCACGATGCCGCCCCTCACGCAGTTCGTCGTGGGCATCTCCAAGTTCCTCACCGAGTTCTGGTGGGCCACCCCGATCGCCGTCTTCGGGCTCTACTTCGGACTGAAGAGCTGGCTCTCTTCCGAAAAAGGAAAGGAGGTCTTCGACAAGATGATCTTCCGCCTGCCGAAGGTCGGAACGTTCGTGCAGATCGTCTCCGTCTCGCGCTTCGCGCGCACCTTCGGCACGCTGATGGCTTCGGGCGTGCCCATCCTGCAGTCCATCTCGATCACCCGCGACACGCTCGACAACGTCGTCATCGCGCAGTCCCTCGAACGCGTGCATGACCGCGTCCGCGACGGCGAGCCGCTCTCCGTGCCGCTCGAGCAGTCCGGCGTCTTCCCGCAGATGGTGACTTCGATGATCCAGGTCGGCGAAGAGACCGGCCAGCTTCCCGAGATGCTCAACCGCGTCGCGGACATCTACGACGAAGAAGTCGACAACGCGGTGACCGCGCTGACTTCCATCATCGAGCCGATCCTCATCGTGTTCCTCGCCGTCGTGGTCGGCACGATCGTGCTCGCGATGTTCCTCCCGCTCATCGCGCTCATCACCAAGATGACCGGCGGCGGCTGAGCCGATCTCCGGCAACGACGAAGCCCGGGTCCGCGAGGAGCCGGGCTTTTTCGTGTCCAGGGCAGGTGAGTGACCGCCCAAAAAGGAGGCGGCTTGCATACCCCTATGCAAGCCGCCTGTTTTTTACTGCTTTATCTTACTTACCCCATTGTCCCGTAGGACAAATTTAATACCTGATACCGTGCATTTAATTCTGATCGGTTCAAGCGTAATCCGTATCTTTTTAATCACTTTCGTAAGTGACTGCCCCTTAGGGCTTTGAAATTGGGTGCAGGGGTAGGATTTGAACCTACGACCTTCAGGTTATGAGCCTGACGAGCTAACCGGGCTGCTCCACCCTGCAATCAGTGGAAGGCGAAGGAGAAGGGCAGGCGGGCCTGCCCGCAAGCCATTTCTTGAGCCAGTTATTGGCCGTCCCCCTGCCCAAAAAGGGTTGATGCAGGCAAGGCAGGGGGGAAGATTAACCACCCCCTTTTAACGATGAGCGAAGAAACCCCTACGCCTCCCCCCGGCGACGTCCCCCCGGCTCCCGTCAAGGAGATCGAGACCGACGAAATCCTTGGTACCAAGCGTGCCAAGAAGTCTTTCTGGCAGCGCATCGGGGCCAGCGGTCTCTCGGTGTCCATCGCCTTCCACGCGCTCCTGGTCTTCATCGCGGCCGCCTTCGTGGTCTCGACCGTCACGGATAACGCCAAGAAGGATCCGAATCAGTTCGCGACCGGCGCGGGCGGTGGTTCCGGCGGCGAGCGCGTCAAGAACACCCAGCACAAGATCAAGCCGAAGAACGTGAAGTCGCTGGCCAAGACCACGACCCGCATCACCTCCAAGAGCGCCTCGGCCTCCATCGCCCTTCCTGACATGCCGAACTCCGCTTCGGCTTCCTCGATGATCTCCGGCGCGATGGCCGGCGGTTCTTCCAAGGGCTTCGGCGGCGGTTCCGGCGGCGGCATCGGCACCGGCCGCGGCATGGGCTCCGGCGGCGGCAAGAACTTCGTCGCGAAGCCGGTCATGGGCGCGAACATCTTCTCCCAGCGCCTGGCGGTCTATTTCGACGCCTCGGCCTCCATGCTTCCCTATCTCGAGCGCGTCGAGGCGGAGATCCGCGACAAGTTCCCGGACGCCGACGTGTACCTCAGCAACGGCGTGTTCATCGACGTCCATGACAACGAGATCGTCGGCGGCGAGAAGTTCAAGGG
>JACCEC012747242.1_pt1 | contig 11140 bp, 10 predicted proteins | sample 7450121 | NCBI WGS metagenome assembly JACCEC01 (sample SAMN15323455, study PRJNA562643) | freshwater metagenome | isolation source: river surface water | place: USA:Blue River Watershed | collected 2017-08-18 | reverse complement strand
CATATGTATAAGACTCGCGAGAGGTTTACAATCAGGTGCTGATGAACCATCACAATTTCCAGTAAATTCCGGATTTGTTGTCTTATCAAAAATAATAACAGCCTTTCCTAATAATTCGCCTAATTTTGTATCCTTGTCTACTTTTCCAGGAAATAATTTCCCATCAAACGAAAAACTAAGGGTTTTTGCTATACGCGAATAGGTTGCTGGATTTTTTGACATCACACGAAGATGGATAAATAATGGGTCACCCGCGTTTGGGGCATTCGAAAAACCATAAGCAGACACGGTATTCATCGCTTCCGCGAGAGGCAATTTATTCTCAGTATCTAAATTAATTGTTTGATTCTCAAGAGCAATAGACACATAATCTTTCGCATCTGTATCCGAACTTAATATCTGAAAATCTAAGAAACGACATCCACGTTGTAATACGTTTTTTATCATCGTACTACTCGCATATTTTCCAGAAATCGCAGAATTATAGGATGATTTAATCGCACATTCGCGTAAACTTAAATCCTTATAAGCATCTGGAAAGGATTGTATTTGGGACGATGAACCAGTCTGTAATTGTTGGAGGATTTTCGAGGCTTCTTCGTTTGGACTTGAAGCTTCTAGACCAACTGCTTGCATAAGACTTAAACCTTCTTTAATAGTTGAAGCAGGTAATTCACCTTTTACAATTTGCGATTTCATTACGAATTCTTTTTCATTTTTTCCCACTTTATTTAATATTTCGACACGTTGTTTATACAGGATAAAAGAATATCCCAATAATAGGATTGCTAGAATTGTTAAACCTATAACAATCGGAGACATTTGTTAGTTATTCATTTATTATACTTGTTTTTTGATTGGCAACCCTACTCTTTTTTTTTAGTGGCAGTTGGTTGGAGATTTTTTAGCTTTTGTTTTTTTCTCTCTGAATATATCAAAAAATCAATGAACCTAATATCTCCATTTGAACAAAATCCTACATTTACTGTCTATTTAGAACCGTATCTTCATCCACACATTCGTGAATATCAAAATATACTCACGACTGATAAAATGCCTACAGGACCTCTTAAAGATTTGGTTATGCCAATACGACCACCACGTCTAAGTCCTTTCCAAAATGCTTATTCACCATTTGATGATCCGTTTGGTCATTGTAAATATGCTATTATTCGTTATCCTGGACAACCTGTCTCTCAAAAATGCTATAATCAATTCTTAACATATGCCGATATTCCTTCATTATTAGGATATTTAGGGTCGAATGGATATAATGTGAATACGGAAATTACTAAAACAATTCAACGGTCGGGTTCTATGCCACCCGGTGGGAGACGAATGATATGTGTTGTTTCTTAAGATTTATGTTTTCGTTCATCACAATTTAGCCGGAATTCTAATTGTCTATATTCATTCTTATAGGGTTTTCCAGTTAAGTAATTCACTAATACCGGATGAAACCATCGAAAATAATCATAAGCGAATAAAACAGTTAAACCGACATCACAGTCATTGGATATCATAAAATGAGCGGCGGTTTCATAGATTTCTTCGAAATCAACTTCGTCAATTGTTTTTTTATAAATTTCATTCAGTATTGTTTTAAATTGTGGTTCATCATAGAAATATTCATCCAATGTTTCTTTATCTATATCGTTGGCATCAATGGCTTCTTCTGGACAATGATAATTGGCGGATGACATTTGGAAAGCATCACGAATGCATTTTCGATAACTAATATTATCGGCATAATCAACGATAGCATTTATATTATAAGACATTTTCTGTATAATATAAAAATTTAGGATATATCTTTTATTTCGATTTATCTCTCCGACAAATGAAAAACAATCGGATGTATTATTAAAGATGCCAAGAAGGAATAAAAGTAGTTGTAAAAAACAAAAACAAACTCGATGTCGTCGCAATAAGCGAAGGAATCGAAAAACACGCCGTATGCGAGGAGGAAATGGTGTCGGCCCAGTTACTATGACGACACCTCATGGTGCTATCCCATTAAACAATTATGCAGTCAATTTAAGACCACAAAATTCAGGCGGTGGGATTCTTAAGGGCGGTGGGTTTTTTAATGATTTTGGAACTATCACCGGTTCTGGAACATCCGCAAATATGCTTAATGGAATCCCTGTAAATAATAATCAATCTGTTTCTGTTCCACCTGTGAAAGCAATGATTTAGAGAGTATAGAAAGTATAGTGATGGCATCTGAAAATAATAATCAGATATATTATAGATTCTTTTTATGGTAAACAGAAATAAAACCTATAAAAATTGTTCTAAACGATTGAATCGAATCACACGTCGTGTTTCGGGCGGTGCTAAATCTAAATCGAAATCTAAATCGAAAACTAATGTGAAAACTAAACTTAAAACTCTATCCGACGTTAAAGATTTTTTGGGTAAATCGCAAGAAGATATTGATAGAATTGAAGAAATTGATGTCTTCGGCAAAAATATTACTCAGTTACCAGACCTATCCAAATTTCAGAATATGAAAACATTGAATATTTCCTATAATAATTTAACAGAGCTACCCAATTTGCCAAACAGATTAGTAACACTTCGATGTAATAAAAATCAACTATCTCAGTTGCCTCGTTTGCCGAGCACTCTAGAGTCATTATCGTGTTTTCATAATCAACTAAGTGTGTTGCCTGATTTACCAGATGGATTAACCGAACTAATATGTAATCATAATCAACTATCTAAATTGCCTAAATTGCCAAGTACTTTAGAACATTTAGTATGTAATCATAATCAACTATCTCAGTTGCCTCGTTTGCCGAGCACTCTAAAGACATTAGAGTGTAATAATAATCAACTATCTCAGTTACCTGATTTACCAAACACTCTAATAACTTTACAATATGTTAATAATCCAATTTATGACATATTACAAAATACTAACATTGGATTTGTTAAACAAAAAGTACACGCAATGAACGCAATACGTGATTGGTCGCACGCATATAAATACAAGGAACAATTCCGTGATTGGTTATGGAAGGACGTGAGAGAACGAAAAACCGCATCAAAATATCACCCTGACAATTTAGAAGCATTGATAAACGAAAATCCTAGTTTAGAAATAGATGAAATCATAACAAAATTGGATGAAAGCACTAAACAAGCCGATTGGGAAAAAAATTGAATTGAATAAAGTATTATCTTATTATTTCTTAATTACAAATAAGAAACAATAATGTCAACTCAACTTGAAGCAAGAATTATCGCATCACACAATGCCCATTATGAAAACGCACCAAAAGGCTGGTCTGGATTAATTGACTGTCGCAATGCCCCCGATACATCACCCAATGGAAACATCATATATCATCTTTATAGTACTGGCGAGGTTACATCACAAAAGGGTGCATGGGCATACTTAAACAGAAATGAATTCACGATATTATCAGAAATACAACCAAAACCGAAACATAATTATGTGTTTCCTAATAAAATCGATGACACCATGAGTTATGCGGTCCTTACCTATGGAGAAGCTGAAATGTTCCGCCAAGAAATGATTGATTGTAAAGAAGAGTAAGTTGGATTTGATTTGTTGAAATACATTTTGATAATTTATAAAAAAGAGGAGGTATAATAAAAAGAGGAGGCGCGCATCTTATGGAACCTTCGGTTCCTCCTAAAAATTGAAAAGCATTTGTTTTGTTATTCTTTTTTTAATAAGAACCAATTATGTCAGCATTTAACATTGAAGAATATATTGAAGAATATTTGAACTCGTTGCCTGAAATCGAAGCATACATGAACTCGTTGCCTGAAGACACTGAATCTATTGATGTATCCTATAAAAATATTGCTTACTTACCTTGCCTAACTCGATTCAAAAAGTTAACACGTTTAAATTGTAACAATAATCAGCTAACCAGTTTACCAGTCTTGCCAAACACATTAAAATATTTAAATTGTTGTGAGAATCAACTGAGTGTATTACCTGATTTGCCAAACACTCTAACAATTTTATATTGTGCTTACAATCAATTAAGTGTATTACCTGATTTGCCAAACACTCTAACATTTTTACATTGTTCTTGCAATCAATTAAGTGTATTGCCTGAATTACCAAGCAGTCTAGATTTGTTAAACTGTCATAACAATCAACTGAATATGTTGCCAGTTCTACCAGACACTCTGTCAGATTTTAATTGTTCGCATAATCGACTAAGTGTATTGCCAGTTCTACCAAGCAGTCTAGAATTGTTAAATTGTAGTTTTAATCAACTAACAAGTCTGCCAGAATTGCCAAGCTCTTTAATATTAATTACTTACGGTAATAATCCAATATATAACCTTATAAAAACATACGATGTTAACATTGTTAAACAAAAGATACATATTATAAATAAATTCCGTTATTTGTATTATTCTTTGAAATTCAAAAAGCAATTCCGTGATTGTTTATGGGAAAGAGTAAGAAGACCTAAGATAGAATTGCAATATCATCCGGATAATTTAACAAAACAATTAGTTGATGAAGACATCGATTTGGATGAGGTTTTGAGTAAATGGTAAAAATGAAAAATAATAAAAAAGAGGAGGTATAATAAAAAGAGGAGGTATAATAAAAAGAGGAGGTATAATAAAAAGAGGAGGTGGTTAGGAGGAACCTAAGGTTCCTCCTAATTGTGGCAATAATCAGCTCCATATTTTACCGGATTTAGATATTTTACGAAATCTAAAACATTTACATTGTGAAAATAACCGACTTACTATATTACCCAAATTACCCAATAGTTTAATAGAAATCGATTATAGTAATAATCGATTCGATGAAACAATTGAGTAAATAGTTACTAATATTTTATTTATCATTTATGATAAATTATTACAACTAATTTAGCATAACTATTCAAATTAGAATAAACATTGGATACGACTAGTTAAATTTCTCATAATATAATAACCATCATATATTGTGATTCATGACACATAATTATGAAATCTCACAATTATCTATTAAATTTCAATCAAATATATTCGCGGATACAACAGTAATTAAAGAATTGAAATCATCAATGTTGCGATATGTAGATGAACCGGAATATGATACAACAAAATCATTTTCTGGACTGAATGAATATCCATTTTTTTGTCATTATATTCCTTATTCAAATGAAATACTCGATAAAAAGACAACCTATAAAGAAATCGTAGAGACATTTTTCATACTTTCTAATTTCAAAAATTATTTAACATTATGTTTTCAAAAAGAAGGTATCACCGAATCTCTCGATACCTATAAAAAAGAATATAATCACTTTGCTGAAAAGTCAGATGCTTCAATTCCAAGAGATAAAAATACAGTTCATCATAATATTAAAGTATTATTAAAATGGTTATTTCCGGTTTCATTTCCAGTAAAACGACAATTACGTGAGAGAAAAAATCAAAAAGATTATGATTTAATCGATGATACTTCAATTATTCGTCGATTTAATAATGGTGTTATGGATATTGGCGCGACATTAACAAAATCCCCCGATTTTTTGAGCCGTTTATCGCGTAATTATTGTTATATGGATGTTCACGGAATACCATCAACATTAATCAGTTGTGAATTGAATTCTTATTTGAAATCAAACCCATTATATAGTGAGGAATTGAAAAAAAAATGCGAATTATATCGTAGTTCATTAATTGAAATTATTAGAGATAGTATTCATCCCAAAATTAAAGAAATTATTGATGAACTTGACCCAATTCAATCGTCGAATCCATCTACAGGGAATGCTGGAACACCTGGGAATACTGGAACACCTGGGAATGCTGGAACACCTGGGAATGCTGGAACACCTGGGGCTTTAACACCTGCGTTCACACCGGCGTTCACACCTGCTTTCTCTCCGGGGACTGGGGCTATCACACCTATAGTACCTCCATTGATTAATCCTAGTTCCATAACATCATCGGGTTACCCGAATGTTACATTTAGTAATGGTACTGTATCATCATCATCAATTAAGGATAATTCAATTATTAAAGAATTATATGAATTAAAAAAAGAGAAAATTAATGAAACTCCAATTAGAGCATTAACAAATTTCCAACAATATAAAGAATTTTTGAAATTTGTGGAAGCTTCATCACCTGGATTATCTATTTCACGAAGAATTTCATCGTCGTCAGTTCCGTTAAATCCACAGAAAGAATTATGGGACCGTTTAAGAATATATGTAGGAGTTTATTTTTATTTATATCATCCTGTATATAATCTTCAAAACGCATTATATTCAAAAAATAGCAAAACTGGATTTGATAATCGTACATTTTCAACATCAAAATTGCCCAAATATATTGATTTTTGTAAATATTTAAATGAAAATTTTTCAGCACGAGATATTCATCTACCCGATGAACTTGTTGAAATTTTCAAAACCAAACCAGAAAATCAAATTTTCGACGAGAGATTTTTCGACATTAATAGATACCTGAAAATATTTACAGATAATGATAATCCATATATTGGTGTTGATAAAATCAATGTAAATCTAGGTCAAACCGAACTGAAATCAAAACCAAGTTATGAAGTTTATACGAGACTTGATTATGTCGGTGGAATTATTGCCAAAACAAATCAAGACCTAGCCACATGTATGTACAATTCGAATCGTCTTGCTTCTATGTATAATAGTATATTTTATTTAAAAAATAATTTTTATACAAACACTAAAATCAACAGTCAATATGTTGATATTACTGATGAATTAAAATTAGCTGTCCAACGACGTAAAGAACGTGAACAATTAAACGCAGAAACAACTAAAAATATTACAAATAAACAAACATCTGAAACAAAAACGAATACTAACGCAAGAGAGATTAAAGGAGACCGGAATTTATCAATGGAAGATATCTCTACAGATAACTTGGGACCTCTCGATAATTTGGATAAAAATGATTCGTCGAGTTCAATTGATAATATTATCCTTGCAAATTCAACTGGTGTAAATCCCATAAATCAAGATGAATTTAAAAAAGAACTTATCTCAAAATTTGGGGATGTGTTTCGAGGTATTCAAACCAATTCTACAACTCAATCTACGATGGATAAAATAATCGACGCAATTGGTAAAGCGAACACCGAGAAACAGAAATTAATAAACCGTAAAAATTCTACTGGATTTTCTGGAGATATAAATCAACTTGAAAATTCTATTGACATCTATTCGAATATTGGTATATTATTACAAAATTTAATAAATGATGAAAGATCAAAAGCATTTCGCGGAGGTAAACGAAGAATTAAAAAACGACAACATACGAAAAAATATACAACAAAAGTGAGAAGTAAAAAAACAGTCTCTCGAAAATCAAAATATTAACGTTTATGGCCAGCTGTCATCCGTAATGTGTGTTTATATTTTTTAGGAATAGCAACACATTTTAACCTTTTTGTACCTGTACTACGTTTTGGACCACCACTACAACTCATATCATGAATCCGATGTGTCGCTAATACATATTCTTCGCGATTATATCTCTCGCCAATAAGTCCAGATACATATTCTATTTTCCTAGTTTCATCAAATTGGAACGGTTTTTTACACCAACTGAGAAAATCATCCACATAAAACATTAATATCGATTTTAAAATATAATAACTGAAAACACTTGTTTTTTCTTTATATCTTGTTGTCCTTTTTTGAATCGCCACGTCTTCTTTGGAAAATAAATCATCATAATCCAATCCCATTCTATCCAAAATTTTTGTCATTTGATAGAGAGAATATGCGCGTTCTTTTTCTAATTCTCTCGTAGTGTGTCGCATTGTTTGTTCCCAATCCACTCGATTCAGTATTGGTTGCATAAAATGAACCATAATTTCGGCCCACATTTCGCAATAGCTCTCATAAATACGTGGGTCGGATAAACGTATTGGAAACAGACGTAGTATCTCTCGATTTATATCTTGTTGAGAACTTGCGGAGAAATCAAATCCAAAACAATGAAATGTCTCGTGGATAAGAACTTTATACCATTCTTCTTTTCTAAATATGTAAATCTCAGTTTCAGGCATACACGATGTTGTATATGCGGTATTTGCGTGAATTGTATCTATGACTTGATTTGAATCCGCCGGCAATTCTTTTTCAAAAGGTGTCCAATACATAAATATTTCCAGTTTTTTACTACATTCTTTACAGGAATATATGGATGCTAATCGTAACCAGTTCTCAATCGCATTTAAACTAGGCATTACTTCTTTTTTCCATTGTTCAAGAGAGACAGTTGGTAATGGTTGGATAAGATGAATAATTACTTGTTTCGAACCAGTATCAAATATATGTTTCGCATAATAACTGGATTGTTGTGAGTCTTCGATATATTTTTGGATTTCCTGTGGCATATAAGTAAATGAACCGCCTTTGGGTAGTTTAAAATGATTCGTAAACCATTGGGTTTCCGGAGATATACCATAAGTGTTTTTATTAGTAGATAATTCGATGCCTTTATTATAAATCTCTCTTAAAATGGCGAGAGATTCAGGTGACCAACGAATTTTCGGCAATTCTTTTGTTAGTGATTTTAAAAATTGGTTATGATTATGATTATTCATATTATGTCAAAATAGATTCAGTTTGATATAATAATAATGGATTTTTATTGGCGTATCCCTATACTATGAAATTAGTTATAATTTATAATTAGCGGATTCCTAGACAGATTCTGTCTCTCTGAGTTTTGCGGTTTTATGAGAGATAATTGATTCAGGATTTAATTGTGTTCTTAAAGTGAAATTCTTTGTCGAAGTATTAAATGATAAATTTGGAATATTAATAATAGAACCAGTATCTTTATTATATTGAACTTCTTTCACTTTGACTAATTTATCTCTCTGTAGACATTCGGAGAAAAATGTTTTTAATTGTTTAATTTCCTTTGTGTTGAAATTATGTTCTTTACCATAAGATTCCGCATATTTATGTAATTTTTGGATACGCATTGTTTTATTTAATTTATTCCACGGTTCGCTATTCATCTTCTGTTTCTCTCGATTTAACATATCATTAATATTCGATGATTGTTCGGATACGGATTCTACAGGAGCATAAGCGTTTATTCCTGCGCTATTTAATACACATTTATACTTTGTTACAACCTCTGTTGGAGGTGTAGGTGGCGGTTGAGAGACGATTGGTTTAATGATTTGATTTGTTGGAAACATATTTTATAATTTATTTGGAAATCGGAAAACGGAAAACGTCTTTTATATTATTTATAGAAATTATTCTATATTATTTTTCTGTTTCTTCTTGTTTTTCTTTTTCTTTTCTGATGAAGTATTTGGATTTGGATTTGGACAGGGAATATCCGATTTATCTTCAGGTCCTTCTTCCTCTCCAATCTTAAACACATAATGATGAGCATCTTTTTGAATTATTTTACCATTATTACTGGGTTTATCTTCGTTTTTTGTTTGGATTGTTTGTGTTGATTGTATTGCTTGTAAAGCCTTTGCCTGTTGTTTTGCCTCAAACCGTTGTCGAAGACGGTCTTTCATTGCGTTTGAACGTTGCATTCTTTGGACAGCACCCATATCAATTCTTCCTCCCGCACCTCCCATATTTTTTTGTAGCATTTTCATAAAAGGTGACGAAGTTAAATTTTTCATCATCTCTTTGAATTCTTTCTCATTACCGAGAGATTTCATCTTATCCATTAATTCTGTCATTTCTTTCATTAAATCCTCTTCCGATATCTCTCCATTTTTCATCTTATCCTGGAGTTTTTGAGCTAATTTTTTAAAAATCGAAACCATCTTTTGAGGATTTTTTACGATTTCCATCATGATATCCTTACTTGTTTTGCCCTCGGATTCAACACCACCTTCAAACATTCCTTCTAATTCACTTGTAAATTCCTCTGTGAATTCTTTCGCCATTTTACCAAGTTTACCATCTAATAATCCTTTCAAATGATTATGAATTGTTTCAGGATTTGGCATAGAACCAAACATTTTCTTAGGGTCAAAACCACGACGTTCGGATTCATCTGTATCTGAATCTGAATCGTGAGAGCCATCCATATTAGTTCCATTAAAACATCCTTCAAACATAGATTCCATTGTTTTTTTAAATTCTGGATTTGGTTCTTCTCCACGATTCTCTTCATTATCCGCAAAATTTGTGAAAAAATCGCCGATTTCTTGCATAGTCTCTGTTAATTTCTCTTGAAGCTCATTTTCATTCATTGCTTCGAATAAATTCGCAGCACCTTTAAAATCCGCTGATTTATTCACTGAACCTAATACAGTCATTAATACTAACTGTAAGTATCTCCAAATAGCCTCTCGTGTTTTATCACTAACACCATCCGCATTATATAAAAAACGAAAATTCACACCAGGCAAGAAACAAATATTCATATTTGGTGATTTTGCTTCATCAAAAATATCAGCATTCTTATAGATAATATCGAAAAATCTCTCAGGGAAAACAGTAACACAATATTCATAAACATGGCGAATTTCATCGAGGTCTTGACAACGATTCCATTTGGACCAAAGAAAAGAGAATTCAGGATATACTAAACTAAGATCATTTGTGAAATCTGTTAGAATCGTAGAGAAGTTTTCGGGGACTATTGTTTGAGGAGTTGTCATTTCCAAAATATTCTATTTACAATAATACGAGTGTTTTTATAAGTAGTTTTGGCGCACTTGAAAATTATAACATAATATTATATGAAACAAAAGGGTGGTAAAATTCCGAAACACAATAATGATTTTTTTGTGTTTAATGGGAATTATTCTATTATTTATAATAACCATTGGATTTATAAAAGTGAATTTGAAAATAGAAAAATAATTGAACTCACTCCAGAGTTTGAATACAGAGATGTATCAGAATTACCCCAAATTGTGGATGAAAATTTAGCAAAACAACAAATGTATACTATTAATTTTAAAGATGCTACAGTAATTCATAATAAAAATGCTGAAATTGTATTAGATTATATTGAATGTTTTAATTATTTAGATCAATCTGATTTTCAAATTAGTCTTGGACAATATGGAATGACAGATATTTTCACAAACATTTTAAATTGTAAAAATAATAATACGCCTGAACATAAAAAATTCATTGAAATAGTT
>JACCEC011651854.1_pt1 | contig 11141 bp, 7 predicted proteins | sample 7450121 | NCBI WGS metagenome assembly JACCEC01 (sample SAMN15323455, study PRJNA562643) | freshwater metagenome | isolation source: river surface water | place: USA:Blue River Watershed | collected 2017-08-18 | reverse complement strand
ATAGGCCTGGTGGTGGCTCCGTCCGACGCGGCCCCGCAGCTGGTGCAATTGCGCCAGACCGAACTTGTCTGCGCGCGCCATGATGATGGTGTTGGCGGTCGGCACGTCGATGCCGGTCTCGATGATGGTCGAGCACAGCAGCAGGTTGAAGCGCTGCGCCACGAAGTCGCGCATCACGCGCTCGAGCTCGCGCTCGGGCATCTGGCCATGGGCGATCGCGATGCGCGCCTCGGGCAGGATCTCCTCCAGCTTCTGCTTGCGGTTCTCGATCGTCTCGACCTCGTTGTGCAGGAAATAGACCTGGCCGCCGCGCTTCAACTCGCGCAGCACCGCCTCGCGGATGACGCCCTGGCTCTCGCTGCGCACGAAGGTCTTGATCGCCAGGCGCCGCTGCGGCGCGGTGGCGATCACGCTCAGGTCGCGCAGGCCTTCGAGCGCCATGCCCAGCGTGCGCGGGATCGGCGTCGCGGTCAGGGTCAGCACATCGACCTCGGCGCGCAGCGCCTTCATGGCCTCCTTGTGGCGCACGCCGAAACGGTGTTCCTCGTCGATGATCAACAGGCCCAGGTTCTGGAACCGGGTCTTTTCCGACAGCAGCTTGTGCGTGCCGACCACGATGTCGATCGTGCCGTCGGCCACGCCCTTGAGGGCCGCGTTGATCTCCTTCGTGGTGCGGAAGCGGCTCATCTCGGCGATCTTGACCGGCCACTTCGCAAAGCGGTCGACCAGGGTCTGGTAATGCTGCTCCGCCAGCAGCGTGGTCGGCGCCAGGAAGGCGACCTGCTTGCCGCCCGTGACCGCGACGAAGGCCGCGCGCAAGGCGACCTCGGTCTTGCCGAAGCCGACATCGCCGCAGACCAGGCGGTCCATCGGCTGTGGGCTGATCATGTCGTTGATCACCGCGCTGATGGCCGCGTGCTGGTCGGCGGTTTCCTCGAAGCCGAAGTCGTTGGCGAAGGTCTCGTAGTCGTGTGCGCTGAAGCGGAAGGCATGGCCCTCGCGCGCGGCGCGCCGGGCGTAGATGTTGAGCAGCTCGGCGGCGGCGTCGCGCACCTGCTCGGCCGCGCGGCGGCGGGCCTTCTCCCACTGGCCCGATCCGAGCCGGTGCAGCGGCGCCTCGTCGGCCGACACGCCGGTGTAGCGGCTGATGAGCTGCAGCTGGCTGACCGGCACGTAGAGCGTGGCGTCGTTGGCGTATTCCAGGTGCAGGAACTCCTGCAGCGCGGGCGAGCCGTCGGCGTTCTTCTCGCCTAGGTCCATGTTGACCAGGCCGCGGTAGCGCCCGATGCCGTGCGCGCTGTGCACCACCGGGTCGCCGACGTTGAGCTCGGACAGGTCCTTGATCAGCGCATCGACGTCGCTGACCTGCTCCTGCTTGCGCCGGCGCCGCGTGGTCGGGCCGGCGGCGAACAGCTCGGTCTCGGTGACGAAGTCGATGCCGCCCTCGACCCAGGCGAAGCCGCTGGCCAGCGCCGCAGTGGCGATGCCGACCTTCTCGGCGCTGGCCTCGAACTCGGCCAGCGAGTCGAAGGCCACCGGCTCCACGCCGCTGGCGCGCAGGAAGTCGAGCAGGCTGCTCTGCCGGCCCTCGCTCTCGGCCAGCAGCAGCACGCGCTCGGCCGCCGAGCGGACATGCGCCTGCAGCTTGGCCAGCGGGTCGTCCGCACCGCGCTGCGCGGCCAGATCGGGCAGGGGCTGGAACCCGGCGTGCTCGACATCCTGCACGCCCGGGCGCAGCGCGAGCTGGCTGTGCGGCTTGGCGACTGCGTAGAAGGCTTCAGCGTCCAGGAACAGTGTCTCGGGCGGCAGCGCTGGGCGCTCCAGGTCGCCCTGCACCAGACGGTAGCGTTCGCGCGTGTCCTGCCAGAAGCGCTGGAACGCGGGCTCCAGCTCGCCGTGCAGCACCAGCGTGGCGTCGGCGCCGAGGTAGTCGAACACGGTCGCGGTCTGCTCGAAGAACAGCGGCAGGTAGTACTCGATGCCGGCGGTCGCCACGCCGTTGCCGATGTCCTTGTAGATCCGGCTGCGGGTCGGGTCGCCTTCGAGCAGCTCGCGCCAGCGGGTGCGGAAGCGCGCGCGCGCCGCCTCGTCCATCGGGAACTCGCGCCCGGGCAGCAGCCGCACCTCATCGACCGCGTGCAGGCTGCGCTGGCTTTCGGGGTCGAAGGTGCGGATCGAGTCGATCTCGTCGTCGAACAGATCGACGCGGTACGGCACTTCGGAACCCATCGGAAACAGGTCGATCAGGCCGCCGCGCACCGCGTATTCGCCCGGGCTGACCACCTGGGTCACATGCTGGTAGCCTGCCAGCGTCAGCTGCGCCTTGAGCTTGGTCTCGTCGAGCTTCTGCTTGACGCGGAACTCGAAGGTGTAGCCGGCCAGGAAGGCGGGCGGCGCCAGCCGGTACAGCGCAGTCGTCGCCGGCACGATCACGACGTCGGCGCCTTGTTCCTGGTCGCGCTGCTGGATGCGCCACAGCGTGGCGAGCCGCTCGCTGATCAGGTCCTGGTGCGGCGAGAAGCTGTCGTAGGGCAGCGTCTCCCAGTCGGGAAACAGCGCGCAGCGCAGGGTGGGCGCGAAGAAGGGCAGCTCGTCGAGCAGGCGCTGCGCGTCGTTGGCGTCGGCCGTGACGATGGCAACCGGACGGGCGGCGGCCTTTTCGCGCAGGCCGAGCCGGGCCAGCAGCAGCGCGTCGGCCGAGCCAACGGGGCGCGGCAGGCCGTAACGCTTGCCGGGAGTGAGTTTGGGCAGTTCCATGCGGGTCCGGGGGCGGCAAATGGCAAAACCCCGCTCCGCTATTCGGGCAGGGTGCAAGCGGCTGATTTTAGAATCCTCCTCCACATGTCGCACGCATCACCTTCCGATTCCCCGCCGCGCTGTCACGCGCTGATCCCCTGCGCCGGCTCGGGCAGCCGCTCGGGTCGCGCCGGCCCCAAGCAGTACGAGCTGCTGGCCGGTCGCCGCCTGGTCGAGCACACGCTCGACGCCTTCCTGGCCGTGCCGCAGCTCGCCAGCGTCCTGCTGGTGCTCGCACCCGACGATGACAGCCGCTTTCCGTCCGATCCCCGGCTGCAGGTGTTGCGCGTCGGGGGCGCCAGCCGCGCGGCCAGCGTGCACAACGGCTTGCGGGCTTTGCTCGCCGCCGGTGTGCCGCAGCAGGACTGGGTGCTGGTGCATGACGCCGCGCGCTGCCTGCTGACGCCGCAGCAGGTCGTGGCGCTGATCGAGGCCTGTGAGGCGGATGAGGTCGGCGGCCTGCTGGCGCTGGCGCTGCCCGACACGCTGAAAACCGCAGTACCGGCTGCGGGTGGCCCGCGCGCGGCCGCGACGCTGGCGCGCGACGACAAATGGCTGGCGCAGACACCGCAGATGTTCCGCCTCGGCGCGCTAGAGCGCGCGCTGGCGGCTGCCGAAGCCGGTGGCTACGCCGGCATCACCGACGAGGCCAGCGCGATCGAGGCGCAGGGAGCCCGCCCCCTGCTGGTGCGTGGCAGCGCGCAGAACTTCAAGGTCACCTACCCGGAAGACTTCGCGCTGGCCGAGGCCTTGCTGCGCCTGCGCGCGCAGTCCGGCCAAGACCGGGCGCCCTCGGCCGACATGTCCCAAGCAAAGGAGAACCGACCATGACCAGCACCCCGTCCCGTCTGCCCCCCCTTCGCATCGGCGAAGGCTGGGATGTCCACGCCCTGGTCGAGGGCCGGCCGCTGATCCTCGGCGGCATCGAGATTCCCTACGAGAAAGGCCTGCTCGGCCATTCCGATGCCGACGCGCTGCTGCACGCGATCACCGACGCGCTGCTCGGCGCCGCCGGCCTGGGCGACATCGGCACGCATTTCCCGGACAACGATCCGGCCTTCAAGGGCGCGGATTCCTTCGTCCTGCTGCAGCGCGCGGTCGAGGCGGTCGCCAGCAGTGGCTACCAGGTCGTCAACGTCGACTGCACCGTGGTCGCGCAGGCGCCCAAGCTCGCGCCCTACAAGGCAGCCATGCGGCAGCGCATCGCACAGGGGCTCGGCGTCGAGGTCACGCAGGTCAACGTCAAGGCCAAGACCGCCGAGAAGATGGGGCCGGTCGGCGAGGGTCGCAGCATCGAGGCGCGCGCCGTCGCCTTGCTCGCGCGCTGAGCCTTCAGCCGCGCTGCAGCACCAGCTCGGCGACCAGGCCGCCTTGCGGGTGGTTGCGCAGCATGAGCTGGCCGCCCATGCGCGCCACCGCCTTGTTGACGATCGACAGGCCCAGGCCCGAGCCGCTGGCGGTGGTGCGCGCGGCATCGCCGCGGAGGAAGGGCTGGATCAGGCGCGGCAGCTGTTCGGCCGGTACGCCGGGGCCATGGTCGCGCAGCGTCACGATCACCCTCTGCGCCTGGACCTCGGCGGTCAAGTCGACCCGGGCCACTCCGTCGTCGCGCGCATAGCGCAGCGCGTTCTCCAGCAGGTTGGTGAAGACGCGTCGCAGCTCGACCGCATCCCCGAGCACCGCGATGCCCGGCGCCATGCTGACGCTGGCCTGCAACAGGCTCCTGGAGCCGCAGGCGCGCACCGCCTCCTGGATGCAGTCGTCCAGGTCGATGCGCTCGCGCTGCACCGGCAGCGGGCGCGCATAGTCCATGAACTTGTTGATGGTGGCATCGACCTGCTCGATGTCATCGATCATGTTGGCGCGTGCGGTTTCGTCGGCGACGCTGAGCTCGACTTCCAGCCGCAGCCGCGCCAGCGGCGTGCGCAGGTCGTGCGAGATGCCGGCGAGCATCAGCACCCGGTCCTGTTCGGCCTGGCCGAGCTGGCGCGCCATGCGGTTGAAGCCGATGTTGACCTCGCGGATCTCGTGCGTGGTGACGCTCTCGTCGAGGCGCACCGAATCGAAATTCCCTTCCCGCACCTGCGTCGCCGCCGTCTGCAGCCTCTTCAGCGGCAGGTTGACCAGGCGCGCGAGCAGCGCCGCGCCCAGCAGCGACAGCGCCGCCGCGATGCCCAGCCAGACCAGCCAGGTGCTGCGCTCGACCGCGCCGACGCGCTTGGGGTCGGTCAGCAGCCAGAACTGCTCGCGCCCGATCCGGAAGCCCACCCACAGCCCCTCGCGGCCGTTGACCTGGCGCGCCACCAGCGTGCCCTTGCCCAGCAGCTGCGTCAGCTCGGCGCTGATCTGGCGCCCGAAGGCGTTCTGGTCATAGGGCTGGTAGCTGTCGCCCGCTTCGCGCGCCGAGATCTGCACCTCCTCCTCGTCGAGCCAGGTCTTGATCAGTGCGACGCGCGAGGCCGCGTTGGCATGGCGCAGCGCGGCACGGCTCAGGTTGACGAGCGATGCGACCTGGCGCGCGCTCTGCAGCGCGCGCGGCTCGAACTCGAGCGCGCGGTAGCTCTGCAGCCAGGCCAGCATGCAGCCGAGCAGGATCAGCGCCAGCGCCAACCAGTTGCGCCAGAACAGGCTGATGCCCGGCCAGCCCGGCTGCAGCCGCCGCCAGGCGGCTCGCAGTCGCCAGCGCCTCAAGCCGATTTCCCGTCCGGCACGAAGACATAGCCCACGCCCCAGACGGTCTGGATGTAGCGCGGTGCGGTCGGGTCCTCCTCGATCAGCTTGCGCAGGCGCGAGACCTGCACGTCGAGGCTGCGGTCGAAGGGCTCGAACTCGCGTCCGCGCGCGAGCTGCGCGAGCTTGTCGCGCGACAGCGGCTGGCGCGGATGGCGCACCAGTGCCTTGAGCATGGCGAACTCGCCGGTCGTCAGCGAGAGATCGGTCTCGTGCTTGCGCAGCGTGCGCTGGCCGAGGTCGAGCGTGTAGGGGCCGAAGCGCACCACCTCGTCCTCGCTCGATGGCGCTCCCGGCACCTCGGGTGGCGGTCGCCGCCGCAGCACCGCGTGGATGCGCGCGAGCAGCTCGCGCGGGTTGAACGGCTTGCCCATGTAGTCGTCGGCGCCGACCTCCAGCCCGACGATGCGGTCGATGTCCTCGCTCTTGGCCGTCAGCATGATGATCGGCGTGCGGTCCTTCGCTTCGCGCAGCCGGCGGCAGATGCTCAGCCCGTCCTCGCCCGGCAGCATCAGGTCGAGCACGATCAGATCGACCGTCTCGCGCAGCAGCAGGCGGTTGAGGCCGCGCCCGTCCTCGGCCAGCAGGACTTCCAGGCCTTCCTGGGTCAGGTAGCGCTTGAGCAGGTCGCGGATGCGGGCGTCATCGTCCACGACCAGGATGCGGTCTGGGCGCTGCGGTGCGTTCGGCATGGGTGATTTCCAGAGACTGACTAGACCCCCTGATTTTGACAGCAGCGCCGCCTTTGCGGAAGCGACTTATTGCGCCGTCCAGCCGCCGTCCATGTTCCAGGCCACGCCACGCACGTTGTTGGCCGCTGCCGAGCAGAAGAAGACCGCCAGCTCGCCGAGTTCCTCCGGCGTGGTGAACTGCATCGAAGGCTCCTTCTCGCCCAGCAGCTGGCGAGTGGCCTCCTCGACACTGATTCCCAGTGCGGCAGCCTTGTCATCGACCTGCTTCTGCACCAGCGGCGTCAGCACCCAGCCCGGGCAGATCGCGTTGCAGGTCACGCCGCTGGTCGCGTTTTCGAGCGCGGTCACCTTGGTCAGGCCGACGACGCCATGCTTGGCCGCGACATACGCCGCCTTGCCCGCCGAGGCGACCAGGCCGTGCACCGAGGCGACGTTGATGATGCGGCCCCAGTTGGCCTCCCGCATCGCCGGCAGCGCCAGGCGCGTGGTGTGGAAGGCGCTGCTGAGGTTGATCGCCATGATGGCGTCCCAGCGCTCGACCGGGAACTCATCGACCCGGGCCACATGCTGGATGCCGGCGTTGTTGACCAGGATATCGACGCGGCCGAACTCGGCGGCTGCCGCGCTCATCATGGCCTCGATCTCGGCCGGCCGGCTCATGTCGGCGCCGTGGTAGCTGACGCGGGTGCCGAAGGCGGCGACCTCGGCGCGCGCGCCTTCGACGTTGCCAAAGCCGTTGAGCATGATGTTGGCGCCCTGTCGTGCCAGCGCCTTGGCGATGCCCAATCCGATGCCGCTGGTCGATCCGGTGACCAGGGCGGTCTTGTTCTTCAGCATATGTCTCTCCGTGAAGTGGGGTTGGAAGCGGGATGCCAGCCGATTTTTCGCTGATTCCTGACATCCCCTGACGATTATCTGACCCAGATTGACGCTACGATGACTGGGGAGGCAGTCGCAATGAAACCACAACTCAACTTTCTGGAAGTCACCGGCGCCAAGGGCATCTCGTCCCCGCGCCGTATCGCCTGGTGGGACTGGAACGCCACCGGCCGCGAGCATCCCGACCATGTCGTGGTCTGCGTGCATGGCCTGAGCCGGCAGGCGCGCGATTTCGACGCGCTCGCGCAGGCGCTCGCGCCGCACGCGCGCGTCGTCTGCGTCGATGTCGCCGGCCGTGGCCAGAGCGACTGGCTGGCCGATGCCATGGACTACCAGATTCCGACCTACGTGGCCGATCTGGCTGCGCTCCTTGAGCACCTGCGCGCGGGCCACCGCAACGCCACCGGCCGTGACGCCGGCCTGGCGCTGGACTGGGTTGGCACCAGCATGGGCGGACTGATCGGCATGGCGCTGGCGGCGCAGCCGCAGTCCGTGCGCCGCCTCGTGCTCAACGACGTCGGCCCCGACATCGGGCTCGCCTCGCTGCGGCGCATCGCGACCTACCTCGGCAAGCATGCGGAGTTTCCGTCGGAGACCGCTGCCTTGCAGGTGCTGCAGGAGATCTGCGCGGCCTTCGGCCCCCACAGCCCCGAGCAGTGGCTGGCGCTGTCGCGCCCGATGCTGCGCCAATCGCCCGGCGGCTGGACGCTGCACTACGATCCCGCCATCGCTGACGCCTTCGGCCAGATGCTGGCCGCTGCCGAGCAGGCCGCGATCCAGCCGCCGGCCGAGTCGCCCCTGTGGACCTTGTACGACTGCATCGAGTCCTCCTGCCTGCTGCTGCGCGGCGCCGAGTCCGACCTGCTCACGCGCGCGACCGCGCAAGCGATGTCCGAGCGCGGTCCCCGGGCGCGCTGCGTCGAATTCGCCGGCGTGGGCCATGCCCCCAGCCTGGTCCAGCCCGACCAGATCGCCGTCGTCAAGGATTTCCTGCTCTCTCAATGACCCCCAACGACTCCCTTTCCGGCAGTACGGCGATCGCGGCCGCGCTGGCCGGTGTGGCTCCGGCCGACAGCCAGGCGCTGTCGCGCGCGCGCGCCTTTGCCGAGCCGCTGCTGGCTTCCAGCACGCTCGACACTGGCGAGAACACGCTCGCGCATGCCGATGCCATGGTCGGCATCCTGGCCATGATGGGCGGGCCGGTCGAGATGCAGGCCGCCGCCTACCTGGTCTATGCCTGCGAATACCTGCAGCGCCCGCACGAGCTCATCGCCAAGGCCTTCGGTGACAGCTATGCGCATGTCGCGGTCGAGACGCACAAGCTGCTGCAATTGCAGCGCCAGGCACGCCGCAAGGCCGCGCAGGTCAGGCTCGAGCGCGCGGTCGCGCAGCTGCACAACGGCTTTGCCACCAGCTCGGCCAAGGCGCAGCCCTCCGAGCTCGATGCCAGCCAGACCGAGAACGTGCGCAAGATGCTGCTGGCCTTCTCGCGCGACCTGCGCGTGGTCATGCTGCGGCTGGCCTCGCGCCTGCAGACGCTGCGCCATCACGCTGCGGCCAAGAAGCTGCCCGATCCGGCGCTCGCCAGGGAAGCGCTGCATGTCTTCGCGCCGCTGGCCAACCGGCTCGGCATCTGGCAGATCAAGTGGGAGATGGAGGACCTGTCGTTCCGCTTCCTCGAACCCGACACCTACAAGCAGATCGCGCGCCTGCTCGACGAGAAGCGCGTCGAGCGCGAGAGCCATGTCGAGCAGGTCAGGAGCGAGCTGGCAGCCGCGCTGCTGGCTCAGGGCGTCAAGGCCTCGGTGCAGGGCCGGCCCAAGCATATCTACAGCATCATCAAGAAGATGCGTGGCAAGTCGCTCGACTTCGAGCGCGTCTTCGACATCCGCGCGCTGCGCGTCGTTGTGCCCAGCGTCGATGACTGCTACGCGGTGCTGGCCTGGGTCAACTCGCATTTCAGCCCGCTGTCCGAGGAGTTCGACGACTACATCGCCAAGCCCAAGCCCAACGGCTACCAGTCGCTGCACACCGTGGTGCGCGACGAACAGGGTCGCGCCTTCGAGATCCAGAGCCGCACCCAGGCCATGCACGAGCACGCCGAGCATGGCGTGGCGGCGCACTGGGCCTACAAGGAGGCTGGCTCCAAGGGCTACGCGGGCGTCTCGGCCAGCTCGGAATATGACGCCAAGATCGCCGTGCTGCGCCAGCTGCTGGCCTGGCAGAGCGACTTGAGCGGCGCGGCCAACCAGCTCTTCGACGACTGCATCTACGTGCTGACGCCGCAGGCCGCCATCGTCGAGCTGCCGCAAGGTGCGACCCCGGTCGATTTCGCCTACACGGTGCACACCACGCTGGGTCACCGCTGCCGCGGTGCGCGCGTCGATGGCGCCATGGTCACGCTCAACACGCCGCTGCGCAGCGGCCAGACGGTCGAGATCGTCGCCGCCAAGGAAGGCGGTCCGTCGCGCGACTGGCTCAATCCCGAGCTCGGCTACCTGGTCAGCCACCGCGCCAAGAGCAAGGTGCGCGCCTGGTTCAATGCGCTGGCGGCCGAGGACAATGCCGCGCGCGGCCGCGACGCCATCGAGCGCCTGCTGCAGCGCGAGGGCAGGACGGCGCTGCGCCACGAGGAGCTCGCCAGCACGCTGGGCTTCGACTCGCCGCAGGCGCTGTTCGAGTCGGTCGGCAAGGAGGAGACCTCGCTGCGCCAGGTCGAGCAGCAGCTCAAGCCGCCCGAAGCCGCGCCACCGCCCGACGAGCTCTTCATCCGCCGCGCGCGCGCCTCGGACAAGTCCTCATCGGGCGGTGTGCTCGTCGTCGGCATCGATTCGCTGCTGACGCAGCTGGCGCGCTGCTGCAAGCCGGCGCCGCCCGACGAGATCCGCGGCTACGTCACGCGCGGCAAGGGCGTGAGCATCCACCGCAGCGACTGCGCCGACTTCCGCCATCTGGCGCGCCAGCATCCCGACCGCGTCATCGACGTGCAGTGGAGCGCCAAGACCAAGGGCACCGAGTCGGCAGTCTATCCGGTCGATGTCGCGGTCGAGGCGCAGGACCGCCAGGGCCTGCTGCGCGACATCTCGGACGCCTTCTCGCGCGAGAAGATCAACGTCATCGGCGTGCAGACGCAGACCGTCAGGGGAGTGGCCTGGATGACCTTCACCGTCGAGGTGCCCGACGCGATGCGCGTGGCGCGCGTGATGTCGGCGGTATCGGACGTGGTCGGCGTGCAGCGCGTGCGGCGGCGCTAGTTTTGCTGCTATACTGCTGGCTTCGCAGCGATGCAGGACTGTAGCTCAGTTGGTTAGAGCACCACCTTGACATGGTGGGGGTCGTTGGTTCGAATCCAATCAGTCCTACCAGATAGAAAGCTCCCAGGTGAAAGCCCGGAAGCTTTTTCGTTATGGGTCAGGCTTTCACGCCAGGCCTTGCGCGCCTGCACCTAGGGTGGTCGCAGGCGCTGGCCCCATGCCAGCAGCGTCACTCGCCGAGCGCGCTGACGTCGGCGCTGGATTCGCTCAGGCCGAAGCGCTGCTTGCCGTCGATGCTCAGGCGGCCGAGCGCGATCTCGGGGTCATGCGTGAACACCAGCCGGCCCTTGCGCGCGGCCAGGTCCTTCAGCAGGGCGATCTTCTCGTCAATCACGGCTTCGGGGAAGCGGTCGTAGCCCATGGTGATCGGCGCATGGACCCAGGCGCTGCCTGGGATCAGGTCGCCAGCGAACAGCACCGGGCCGGCCGGCATGTCGATCTCGGGCAGCAACTGTCCGGGCGTATGGCCTTCGCTGAAATGGTAGCGCCAGTCGGCTCCGAGCGAGCTGACCGGATGACTGTCATCTATCAGTTCCAGCCTGCCGCTGGCCTCGAGCAGGTCGAGCATCTCCGGGACGTAGGAGGCGCGGTCGCGCGCGTGCGGCTGGCGGGCACGCTCCCACTGGCGGCGGCCGGTGATGAACGTCGCCTGCGGAAACAGCAGGCGGGCCGGCTCGCCTTCGCGCCAGGCAGCGAGCAGGCCGCCGGCGTGGTCGAAGTGCAGGTGCGT
>JACCEC011466180.1_pt1 | contig 11141 bp, 7 predicted proteins | sample 7450121 | NCBI WGS metagenome assembly JACCEC01 (sample SAMN15323455, study PRJNA562643) | freshwater metagenome | isolation source: river surface water | place: USA:Blue River Watershed | collected 2017-08-18 | reverse complement strand
AGAAGTCGCGCAGCGATTCAAAGTCGCGCATGGAGCTGGCAAAAATACCGACCGACTGCGGGCGGTGCTCCAGCCGGATGGCCATGATTTCGCGCAGCAAGGTCGCGTTGATCGCCAGGTCGGCCTTCTTGCCCCCCAGATCAACCAGTTTGGCCTTGAGCCATCGCATGACGAATTCAAGTACGGCTGCGACGGCCGTGCCGATGGCCAGCGTCCACAGCGAGGCGTAGGCCTGGGTGGGCACCACGCGGTCGTAGACGTTCATGGTGAAGAACACGCTGGCCAGCGTCAGGATGTTGGCGAGCACGGTGGCCACCATCGACTCGACATAGAAATGCCGGAAGCGCCACAGCGTGCCCCAGAACCACTGGAAGGCTTGCCCATGCATGGGCGCGAGGGTCTGGTCGTGGCGCTTGTTGGGCACCTTGACCACCAGCACTTCCTCGCGTGCCAATGCCTGCAGCTCATTGACTGGAATCTGGTGTTCCTCCATGCCGGTGTCGGCCCAGAACACATGGGCCATGCCGTTGGTGATCTGCTTGAGGATGCAAGCGCGACCATCCTTGAGTGGCATGAGCACCGGCAACACATAGTTAGGAATGCTGGCCACCTTGGTGCGCGACCAGGCGGCCTCCAGGCCGTGCTGGTGCGCCATATCGGGGTAAGCCGCCAGCGGCACGCGGCCCTTGGCGTCCAGCGCAAAGCCTGAGCGCAGCACCTGCATGTGCACCGGGTGGCCCAGCGCCTTGGCCAGCATGGCCATGCACACCAGCAGGGGATCGGCCAGATGCTCGGGCTGCTGGGCGGGCTTGTTCAGGGGAATGCCCAGGGGCGGGGCGGTCAGTTCGGTCATGTCGTATCGGCAAAAGGGTCAGGGACGGCTCAGGCTGCCGGGCTCAAAGCGGGCGGCCAGTGCGCCCATGGCGGCCAGCAGGCGTGCACGCGCAATGCGTTCGTCGTGCAAGGCGGCCAGGGCGCCGCTGCGGTAGTTGAACGAATCGGCCTGGATGTTGAGCAGGTCGAGCAGGGAGCGGCGGGCCAGTCGGAATTGCTGGCGGTAGCCTTCGACCACCTTGTCGCCCACATCGGACTGTGTGGCGCCCAGCCGGGCGCGGCTGGTGCTGGTGGCCCACTCCTGCCAGGCGTTGGCCACTTTTTCCTTCTGTGTCAGGCGGGCTTCGTCGAGCGCGGCCTGCGCCGCGCGCAGCTGGGCGGCGGCGGCTTCGACCTGCGCTTGCGTGCCGTAACCGTTGTAGACGGCCATGTTCAGCTGCAACTGGGTCAGGGTGTCAAAGCGTTGGGTGTTGGTGTTGAACTGCCGGGACGACACCAGGTCCACCGTGGGCCAGTGCAGGCCTTGGGCCTGGCGCACGGCCGCTTCGGCGGCGCTCACCTGGGCGCGGTACTGGGCCAGTGCCGGCAGCTCGTCTTTCACATGGCCGGTGGCTTCTTCAATGGAGAGGGGCAGTGCACCCAGCGGCCCGTTGGCCGCGGTGGCCTCGGTCAGACCCATGGGGCGTGCGGCCATCTCGTCTTTCCAGAAACGCTGCAGCTTCTGCATGGCCTGCACCAGATCCGACTTGCGCTGCTGCATCGCCAGCCGCGCGTTGTCCACCCGCACCTGCGCCTGCTCCAGATCGATGCGGCGGCCGGCATCGGCCTGGGCGATCTTGCGGATGTCCTCCAGCGTTTCCAGATGGCCGTTGAGGTTGCGCACGCTCAGCTGGTACAGATCGGCCGTCTTGGCCCAGTTCAGGTAGGCCTCGGTGGCCTGCAAGGCCACATCTTCCTGCGTGACCAGGCGCTGGGCTTCACTGGACTGCGTCAGCGCTTCGGCGCGTTGCGCGTCGGCTTCGATGCGCCCGCCGGACCAGAGGTTGACCTTGGCGGTGGGTGAGAAGGTGGTGTTGCCCAGGGCGTTGGGTGTCGAGCCAGACGCGTACGAGTTGGCGCTGGCCCCCACACTCAGCTGCGGGTAATGCGCGCTGCGCGCACGGGCAATGTCGGCGCGCGCGGCCTCGGCCTTGGCTTGTGCCGAGGCCAGCGCCGGGTACGAGGCCAAAGCCTGCTGGACCACTTCGGTCAGTGTCTGGGCCTGCACGCTGGAGCAGGCCAAAGCGCAGGCCAGACCCGCAAGCCAGGGGGCAGAAATGGAACGAAACGGCATTGCGCGAGGTGTCTTGGATTTCAGTAATAAAAGGGGCATCACCAGACGTGTCTGATGGACTTCCCGGTTCGAATGTCTGACCAACCCGAAAACCGCGGCTTGTCTGAATTTGGTGAATGCCCACTGAATTTGGTGGATGTGACGATATGCGGATGGGGGCGGTCCGTCAGCCCCGAATAGGGGGGTAAATCACGATTTCGTTTGCTTTTTTTCGCTGAATAGTGGGAATTCGCGCTGATGCAGCTTGTCAGACGCATGGTGCGCAGAGGAGAGGAAGAGGCGATTGAAGATGGCAAATGCACAATCGGGTGGCTTGGAGGGGCATGACGTGAGCGGTAAATGGCTTGGGGTATGGGTGCTGCTGGCATGGGGATGGTTTGCTCAGGCGCAGCCTGTGCCGTCTGGGCCCAGCCAGCCAGGCGTGGTCGTGGTGCTGGCCGGCGGTGGGGCCAAAGGCTTTGCACACCTGGCGGTGCTGCGGCGGCTTGAGCGCGATGGGGTGCGCATCGAACGGCTGGTGGGCACCAGCATGGGCGCCGTCATTGGGGGGCTGTATGCCAGCGGGCTCGGCACCGACGAGATCGAACGGGTGATCGGCAATCTGGACCCCGCGAAAGTTGCGCTGGACCAGATCGACCGGCAGGAGTTGCCGCTGCGCGCCCGCGAGTACCAGCGCCAGTATCCGATCGAGATGGAGTTTGGCCTGAAGGCCGGGCAGCTCAGTTTTGCGCGAGGGGTGAGCGACGGCCAGCGCTTTTTGGCGCTGCTGCAGCAGCTCACCGCGCATGTGCCGCCGAACATCCGTTTTGACGAGCTGAAGATCCCCTTCCGGGCGGTGGCCACGCGTTACCGCGACGGCGAGATGACGGTTTTCCGGGAGGGATCCCTGCACCTGGCGATCCGCGCGAGCATGGCTGCGCCAGGGGTGTTTGCCCCGGTCGAGGTCGATGGCGAGACCTATGTGGATGGCGGGCTGGTGGCCAACCTGCCGGTGGAGGTGGCCTTGCAGGAAGGGGCGCAGGTGATCGTGGCCTCGTACCTGGGGCAGGCGCCGGACAACGCCGACGCGGCCAGCGGCAACGCGCTGGTGGTGGCCAACCAGATGCTGAACATCCTGATTCGCCAGAACGAGAAGCGCAATCTGGCGCTGTTGCGCGAGCAGGATGTGCTGGTGCAGCCCCAGCTCAAGGAAGTGGGTTTCACCGATTTCCGGCGGGCGCCCGACATTGTGGCGATGGGCGAACAGGCCGTGCAGGCGCAGGAGGCACGCTTTGCCGCGCTGGCGCAGGCCCGTGGCGGACAGTCTTCAAGCGACCGGGTGCGTCAGCGGTTTGATGAGCGCGAAATGGTCATCGATGAAGTGCATGTGTCCGGCACCGAGCACACCGATGCCGGTTACGTGGCGGCAGGGTTTCGCGAACTGCGAGGCCGACAGTTCTCGGCGCAGGCAGTGGCCCGTGTGATCGATCAGCTCTACACCAGCGGCTATTTCGAGCGCGTGAGCTACAGCCTGCAGCAGATCCACGATGGCCGCTATGCCCTGCTGGTCGATGTGCATGAAAAACCTTATGGCCCGCATTACTTCAAGACCAGTCTGGGGTTTGCCGCCGAGCGCCATGGCGTCAACCAGTTTGCCGTTGGGTTGGGCTATCGGCGGCCCTGGCTCACGGCATCGGGGCTGGAGCTGGCGGTGGATGCGCAGGCCGGCACGCAGACGCAGCTGAGCCTCAAGCTTTACCAGCCCGTGTATGGCGGCCTCGGGCTGCAGGCGCACGCGGGCTACCAGAGCCATCTGTGGCCGGTGTATGCGCCCGTAGATGTACCGGTCAGCACGCAAGGCCGCCTGGCGTATGCGCAGCAAACCAGCCGCTCGGCCGGACTGGATCTGGCACAGTCGTTGGGTCAGGGCTCGGTGCTGCGGCTGGGCTGGGTGGAGCGTTCCCTGGACTACCAGCTGGACACGGCCGGCACGGTCAGCGTGCCTTTGCAAGGGGGCGGCAGCTACAACCTGACCATCGATGACCAGCGCCTGCGCTATGGCGGCTGGCGCCTGCAGTGGCTGGTGGACAAGCTCGATTCGGTGAGCTTTCCCGAGCATGGTCACTACGTGAATGCGGTGGCCGAGCATGGCGTGACGGGCACGCCGATGCGCAGTTACGCCCTGAACGCGCGCTGGGCGTATCCCTTCCGCACCCATGTGATCAACCTGGGCCTGAATCTGGGCCGCGCCGATGTGCCTGTCAGCTGCACCGAATGCCGGGCGCCGGCCTACCTGTATCTGGGCGGCTTTCAGAACATGGGGGCCTTCCGCATGGGTGAGCTGGTGGGTGACCGGCTGGCCCACGCCTACATGACCTACATGTACCGCTGGTCCGATGGTGGCCTGCTGCGGCAGAAGACCTTTCTGGGGGTGACGGCCGAAGCGGGCGATGCCTGGTTCGACGGCCACGCCCACACGACGCGCTACAGCACCACCGTTTTCATGGCGGTGGACAGCAAGATCGGCGACATCTACCTGGGCCTGGCCCGAGGCAGCGGCGGCGCCACCAACGCCTTTGTTCAGCTCGGGCGCCGGTTTGGCTGGTGAGGCGTGTCGCGCCTTGCATTGGTCAATGCATGCCGTCCTCGGGCTTGACCCGAGGACCTGTGACCTGAGCGGCCCAGGTCCTCAGGGCGCCAGAGGCACGTCGGCCTTGTTGCGCGGTGTCCCAATCGGGCGGCTGGTTTGCCCTTGCTGGGTGGCGGCGATGTCTTCCGGGCTGGGGTACTGGTCCAGCAACCAGTAATCGAACACGCGGCGGGCGATGGGCGCGGCATGGGCGGCGCCAAAGCCGGCGTTCTCGACGATCACGGCCACAGCGATGCGCGGCGCATCGGCCGGTGCAAAGGCCATGTAGAGCGCGTGATCGCGCTGGTGTTCGGCCAGCTTGGACGCGTTGTATTTGTCCTTCTGGCCAATGGTCACGGCCTGCGCGGTACCGGTTTTGCCGGCACTGGTGTAGGGGGCTCCGGCAAACACCTGGGTCGACGTGCCGCCGGTGGTCACGCCGATCAGGCCGTTGCGCACCACGTTCAGGTGTTCGGGGTTGTAGTTCAGCTTGACCGGCTCGGGGGCAGGGTTGGCCTGCTCCTGGTGGGTGAGCGGGTCCTGCGTGGCGCGCACCACACGGGGCGTGTTTTTGTGGCCGCCATTGGCCAGGGCCGAGGTGGCGGTGGCCAGCTGCAGCATGGTGAAGGTGTTGTAGCCCTGACCGATGCCCAGCGAGATGGTTTCACCGCCGTACCACTTTTGCTGTTCGGGGCGTTTGTAGGTCTTGCGCTTCCACTCGGTGCTGGGCAGCACGCCACGCACTTCGCCGGGCAGGTCGATGCCGGTGATCTGGCCAAAGCCCAGCGGCTTCATGAAGTCGTGGATGGTGTCGACGCCGAGCTCATTGGCCAGCGAATAGTAGTAGACGTTGCTGGAGAGCACGATGGATCGCACCATGTCGACCGGGCCCAGGCCATGGTCGCCGTGGCTGCGGAAGGTGTGGCCGCCATAGGTCCAGGAGCCAGCGTCGTTGATGACGGTGCTGGCGCTGCGTTTGCCAGTCGTCAGCGCGGCCAGGGCCATGAAGGGCTTGTAGGTGGAGCCCGGCGGGTAGGTGCCGCGCAGGGCGCGGTTGAGCAGCGGCTTGTCGATGGACTCGTTGAGCATCTGCCAGCTTTCGACATCGATGCCTTCGACAAACAGGTTGGGGTCGAAGGTGGGCTTGCTGACGAAGGCCAGCACCTCGCCGGTGTTGGGGTCCATGGCCACCAGCGCGCCGCGGCGCGGGCCGTAGAGGTCTTCCACCAGTTTTTGCAGCTTGATGTCGATCGACAGCACCACGTTGCGCCCGGGGATGGCCGGGCGGCTGGACAGGCGCCGTATGGCGCGGCCTCCGGCAGAGGTTTCGACTTCCTGCACACCGGTGGTGCCATGCAGTTCGCGTTCGTAACTCTGCTCCACGCCCAGCTTGCCGATGTACTCGGTGCCGCGGTAGTTGCCGTTTTCGTCTTCCTCTTCGATGCGCTCTTTCTCGCGCGCATTGATGCGGCCGATGTAGCCGATCACATGACTGGCCAGTTCGCCGTAGGGGTATTGCCTGAACAGGCGTGCCTTGATCTCCACGCCGGGGAATCGGTAATGCTGCGCGGAAAAGCGGGCCACCTCTTCGTCGCTCAGGCGGGTACGGATGGGCAGTGAGTCAAAGCTCTTGGATTCTTCGCGCAGGCGTTTGAAGCGCCTGCGGTCGCGCGGCTGGATGTCGATGATTTCCGAGAGTTGCTGGATGGTGGCTTCCAGATCTTCCACCTTCGAGGGGGTGATCTCCAGCGTGTAGGCCGAGTAGTTGCTGGCCAGCACGATGCCGTTGCGGTCCAGGATGGTGCCGCGTGGCGGCACTGTGGGCAGTACCGCGGTGCGGTTGTTTTCGGCCTGCTCCAGCAGGTTGTCGTGTTCGACGATTTGCAGGTAGGCCAGTCGCAAGAGCAGCAGCGCAAAGCACGCGAACACTACGGCCTGCAGGATGAACACGCGGGTCTTGAAGCGTTCGAGTTCAACCCGGGTGTTGCGCAGCTCGGCGATCGACGGCAGGTGCAGTGCCATGGCTCAGAGAGGGCGAATGTCGTCGCGGTCGACCGGGCGGCGCTGTGGGGCCAGCAGCAGATGGCCGAAGACGGGCCACAGCGCGGTCTGCAGGAATGGAGCGATGAGTTGCGGCCAGTGGGGCCAGGTGTCTTGCGTGATCAGGCGGGTGAGCCACTCGATCACTGCGGCCACCACGAACAGCGGCAGCACCTGCACGGTCTGTTCACGCAACGGGAACCACAGCACACGACGATGGATGAGGTTGGCCAGGTGGCTCAGGCAGATGTAGGCCAGGGCATTCTGGCCCAGCAGGGCCGATTCGTGGACATCCACAGCCAGGCCCAGCACAAACGCGGTGAGCATGCCCACGCGACGCGGCTGGTGGATGGTCCAGAACACCAGCACCAGAGCCAGCACATCAGGCAGCCAGCTTTGGCCGGTCAGGCCCAGCAGCATGTTCAGCAACAGGGCCAGCAACAGGCTCAGCGCAATGAAGCGCGGATTGACAGGCAGCAGCAGGCGCTGACCGGCGGGCATGATCATGGCGTGCCCCCTTCCGATGCGGCTGCCTTGGCGGGTGCTGCGGCGCTCTTGCCTTTGGTTTTGCGGCTGGCCGGCTCCGTTTTGACCGGGCGCTCGGGCCAGTCGCTCACGGGGGGCAGCACCAGCATGTGCCGGCCGCGGGCCTGGGCCATGGGCGTGGCGTGGACTTTGGCAAAGGCGTTGTCGATGCGGCGGTCGATCTGGCGAATCCGGCCCACCTGCAGCCCTGCCGGGTAGACCCCGTCAATGCCGCTGGTGGTGAGCAGGTCGCCGTCTTGCAGATCGGCGCTGGCCGGCACAAAGCGCAATTCCAGCGAGCCGCCCAGAGTGACCGGGTCGCCGGCTGCAATGAAGCGGTGCCCGGTGCGCGCGTTGAGCACCGGGATGCTCTGGTCGCGGTCGGTCAGCAGCGTCACTTCACTGGACAGCGGATACACGCGCGTCACCTGCCCCACCACGCCGGCCACATCGACCACGGCCGAGCCCAGGACAATGCCGGACAACGCCCCTTTGTCGATGACGATGCTTCGGCTGTAGGGGTCAGCCGTTTCGTAGAGCACTTGCACGGCTTTGGCGGAACCGGTGTGGTCGTTGCGCAGCTCCAGCAGTTCGCGCAGGTGCTTGTTTTCCTGCAGCAGCTGTTCGGCCTGTTGCAGGCGCTGGGCCTGGGCGATGGTGCGGGTGTGGTATTGCTGGGCGGCGTCGCGGGCTTCATCCACGCCGGTGAAGTAGTCCTGCAGCGCAGCGCCCGCGCGCTGTGGCAGCAAGGCCAGCCATTGCATGGGGGCCAGCGCCACGCTGATGGCCGAGCGGATGGGGCGTGACAGTCCGAGCCGGTGGTCAGCCGACATCAGCAGCAGGGACAGCAGGCCAAGCAGCACCAGCTTGGACAATGCCGGCAGGCCTTGCCTGAAGAAAGGTGGTGGGCTGCGGTCGAGGGAGTCCAGGGCCATGGGGGTGCGTCAGTGCAAAGGCCGGCGGACCGGGCGAGCCGAGGGCCGCCGGACGCGAGGCTTATTCGCTGGTGAAGATGCTGCCCAGCTGGTCCATGCGCTCGAGCGCCATGCCGCAGCCGCGTGCCACGCAGGTCAGCGGGTCTTCGGCCACCAGCACCGGCAGGCCGGTTTCTTCGGCCAGCAGGCGGTCCAGGTCGCGCAGCAGCGCGCCGCCGCCGGTCAGCATCATGCCGCGCTCGGCGATGTCTGCACCCAGCTCGGGCGGGGTCTGTTCCAGCGCGGTCTTGACGGCCGAGACGATCTGGTTGAGCGGATCGGTCAGGGCTTCCAGGATTTCGTTGGAGCTGATGGTGAAGCTGCGCGGCACACCCTCGGACAGGTTGCGGCCCTTGACTTCCATTTCCTTGACTTCGCTGCCCGGGAAGGCCGAGCCGATGCTCTTCTTGATGGCTTCGTCGAACTTGTCGCCACCCACGCGCACACTGCCCTTGTAGACCATGCCGCCCAGAGAGATCACGCCCACTTCGGTGGTGCCGCCGCCGATGTCAACGACCATGGAGCCCGAGGCCTCGGACACCGGCAGGCCTGCACCGATGGCGGCGGCCATGGGTTCCTCGATCAGGTAAACCTCGGAAGCGCCGGCTCCAAGCGCGGATTCGCGGATCGCGCGGGGCTCGACCTGGGTGGACCCGCAGGGCACGCAGATGATGATGCGCGGGCTGGGGCGGAAGGTGCTGCGCGGGTGGACCATGCGGATGAACTGCTTGAGCATCTGCTCGGTCACGGTGAAGTCGGCGATCACGCCGTCCTTCATGGGGCGAATCGCCTCGATGTTGCCGGGCACTTTGCCCAGCATGGCCTTGGCTTCGTGGCCGACGGCTTGCAGGGTTTTTTTGCCCTGGGGGCCACCTTCGTGGCGGATGGCGACCACCGAGGGCTCGTCAAGCACGATGCCTTTGTCGCGCACGAAGATCAGTGTGTTGGCGGTGCCCAGGTCAATGGCCAGATCGCTGGAGAAGTAGCGGCGGAAAGAAGAAAACATGGTGCGGCGGATGGCAGGAAAACGTCCGGCAGATGAGGCCGTTTTCGGGGGTCGAATGGGGGTGTTCCTCTGGCAGAAATCGCCCATACAGCGGCGTCTGCCTCAAACACAGGATAATACCCGATCGCCCCGCCAGACCGCGCCTGAAACGTCCCGTTACGTCGTCGTGAACGGTCCTGGAATGACTATTTAAGTACTTGTTATTGCACCATGTCCCTGACTTCCCAGGATATCGATCGGATTGCCAATCTGGCACGGCTGGCGCTGCAGCCGTCCGAGGCCGAACACATGCGCGAGCAGATCAACGGCTTTTTCTCCATCGTGGAGGCCATGCAGGCCGTGGACACCACAGGTGTGCAACCGCTGGCCCACCCCGTGGCGGCCATTCAGGACGTGCAGCTGCGGCTGCGCGAAGACGTGGTCAGCGAACCGAACAACCGCGAGGCCAACCAGCAAAGTGCCCCTGCCGTCGAGCGTGGCCTGTTCCTGGTGCCCAAGGTGATCGAGTGAGGCTGGCCATGAAGAACGCAATGCATGACATGACCGTGGCCGAACTGGCCGCTGGCCTCAAGGCCAAAACCTTTTCCGCCACCGAGGTGGCGCAGCATTTTGTGGCGCGGGCCCAGGCGGACACGACAGGCAGCTTTCTGGCCCTGAACCCCGAGGCCACGCTGGCGCAGGCTCAGGCTGCTGATGCACGTTTGTCTTCAGGCACCGCTGGCGCGCTGGAAGGCGTGCCGCTGGGCCACAAGGACATTTTTGTCACCAAGGACTTCCCCACCACGGCGGGCTCGAAGATGCTCGAAGGCTACCGTTCGCCCTTTGACGCTACGCTGGTGCAGCGCCTGGGCGCGGGTGGTGCCGGCATGGTCACCGTGGGCAAGCTCAGCTGCGACGAATTCGCCATGGGCTCGGGCAACGAAAACTGCGCCTACGGACCTGTCAAGAACCCGTGGGATACGACCCGCGTGCCCGGCGGCTCGTCAGGCGGCAGCGCTGCGGCCATCGCGGCCCGCGTGGTGCCTGCCGCGACCGGCACCGACACCGGCGGTTCGATCCGTCAGCCCGCCAGCTTTTGCGGCATCACCGGCATCAAGCCGACCTATGGCCGCGCCAGCCGCTACGGCATGATCGCCTACGCCTCCAGCCTCGACCAGGGCGGTCCCATGGCCCGCACCGCGCAGGACTGCGCGCTGTTGCTGTCGGCCATGTGCGGCCCCGACCCGGACCGCGACTCCACCTCGCTGGACGTGCCTGCAGAAGATTTCACCGCTTCGCTGAACGCGGACCTGAAGGGCCTGCGGATCGGCATTCCGAAAGAATTCTTTGGCGAAGGTTTGGCGGCCGATGTGCGCGCCGCCGTCGATGGCGCCTTGGCCGAGCTGACGAAACTCGGCGCCACGCTGGTGCCCATCAGCCTGCCGCGCACCGAGCTGTCGATCCCGGTCTACTACATCATCGCCCCGGCCGAAGCCAGCTCCAACCTCAGCCGCTTTGACGGCGTGAAGTTCGGCCACCGCGCCAAGGACTACACCGACCTGGAGAGCATGTACAAAAAATCGCGCGCCGAAGGCTTTGGCAGCGAGGTCAAGCGCCGCATCATGACCGGCACCTATGTGCTGAGCCACGGCTACTACGACGCCTACTACCTGCAGGCGCAAAAAATCCGCCGCATGATTGCCAATGACTTCCAGCAAGCTTTCCAGGAGTGCGATGTGATCGCTGGCCCCGTTGCACCCAGCGTGGCCTGGAAGTTGGGCGAGAACGCCAATGACCCGGTGGCCGATTATTTGGCCGACATCTTCACGCTGCCCGCCTCTT
>JACCEC011088798.1_pt1 | contig 11141 bp, 11 predicted proteins | sample 7450121 | NCBI WGS metagenome assembly JACCEC01 (sample SAMN15323455, study PRJNA562643) | freshwater metagenome | isolation source: river surface water | place: USA:Blue River Watershed | collected 2017-08-18 | reverse complement strand
GTGCCGCCATATAAAAAGGCAGTGGCCAGCCAAACACGGAGAGTCCCGCGAGCTCGCGCGCGTAAAACGCAAAACCGAAACTCACGAACAGCCAGATCATCAATAAAAAAAGTGTCAGTGCTTTGACACGCTGCCAAAATCTGGCCGCATGCGCTGGAACAGAGTCGGATGAATTCATCATGAATGGATGCTTACCTGCGATGGGTTGGATGATGCCATCGGCAGTGTGATACGAATCAGCAGGCCGGGAAAGTGTGGGTCATTCGAGCGCGGATTGTTGAGCAGATCAATCTCGGCCGAATGGCGCTGGGCGATTTCGCGCACGATCGCGAGTCCCAGACCGCTGCCTTCCACTTCGCTACCCAGGATGCGATAAAACCGCTCGAATACGTGTCCGCGTTCTGCCATCGCAATACCAGGGCCGTTGTCTTCTACTTCCAGCAGGACCTTTCGTCGTGCTGTGTCAGCACGCACGCGGACCGTGACATGTCCGCCGATTTGGGTGTAGCGCAATGCGTTGTCAATCAGATTGTTCAGCATTTCGCGCAGCATGGTGGCATTACCTTGTACGACGAGACCGGCTTCATCTTCTTCGAAGCCGAGATCGATCTGTCGCGCCAGTGCCGACTGAAACCAATCCTGAACCGTATCGCGAACCAGCGCACGCAAATCCGTGTGCTGCAGCGATGTAGTCTGCGGTGAATCATTTTCCGCACGCGCCAGCGCCAGTAATTGATTTACCAGCCGGGTTGCAGATTCGGAGCTCTTTGAGAGCTGTTCCAGCGAGCGCTGAATTTCTTCGCGATTGGTCTGGCGCATCGCCAGTTCTGACTGCATGCGCATGCCAGCGAGCGGCGTTTTCATCTGATGCGCTGCATCGGCAATAAACCGCTTTTGTGAATGAATGCTTTGTGACAGGCGCCCGAGCATGTCATTAAGCGAGCGTACCAGCGGCGAAATTTCTTCAGGTACTACCCTGGAGTCAATCGGCGACAAGTCATCCGATCGTCGCGAGCGTATATGGTCCTGCAAGGTAGCCAGCGGCGAGAGACCGCGTACCAGCGCGAACCACAACAGGGTGAGCGCAATAGGCAGAATAATGAACTCCGGCAGGATCACCCCCTTGATGATCTGATTGGCCAGCTGCCGTCTTTTTTCCAGTGTCTCTGCGACTTGTACCAAGGCATAGCGCGGACCTTCGGCACTTGGGCGCGCCGTGCGCACAGGCTGAAGATTCACGTACACATAAGCGACGCGTACTTCCGTGTTGCGCATCTGCGCATCGCGCAGCATCACCGACCACGGAACGGGTTTGTCTTCTTCATCTGGCAGGGGAATATCGGTGTCACCCGAGACCATCTGGCGCTGCGCGCCACGAACCTGAAAATACACATTGTCGACATCGTCTGCGCGCAAAATGTCGCGCGCAGAATAGGGCAATTCGGCGCTGACTTCGCCATCGACTTCTTTGACTTGCTGCGCAATCACGGTCACACGGTCTTCCAGTGCGCGATCGAAAGGTTCGTTGGCAATCGATTTGGCGATCAGATAGGTCACACCAATACTGATCGGCCAGATCAGCAGCAAAGGCATCAGCATCCAGTCAAGGATTTCGCCGAACAGCGAATGCTGGCTATTGGTGTCTCGTGAGGTATCGGCAGGAACGGCTTTCCCTGACTGGTTGCGCGGAGATTCCACGGTCAGCGTCAGGCAGTGCCGGTTTCGGGGTTTTGTGCCGGTGCGAATTTCTCAAGGCAGTAACCAAGCCCTCGCACTGTGGCAATGCGGATTCCGCCGCTTTCGATTTTTTTTCGCAAGCGATGCACATAGACTTCGATGGCATTGTTGCTGACCTCTTCGCCCCATTCGCACAGATGGTCGACCAGTTGGTCTTTCGAGACTAGTCGCCCGCTGCGCTTGAGCAGCACCTCCAGCAATCCCAGCTCGCGCGCGGAGAGATCAATCATGTGATCGTTCATGTAGGCGATTCGGCCAACTTGATCAAAGCTCAGCGGGCCATGGCGAATGACGGTCGGGCCGCCCCCGGCCCCGCGTCGTGTCAGCGCCCGCACCCGCGCTTCCAGCTCAGAGAGTGCAAATGGCTTGGCCATGTAGTCATCGGCGCCCAGATCAAGCCCCTTGACCCGCTGCTCGACGGAATCCGCGGCTGTCAGAATCAGCACCGGCACCCGGGATTCGCGGGTGCGCAGACGTCGCAATACCTCGAGTCCGGATATCACCGGCAAATCCAGATCCAGAATCAGCAAGTCGAAATCTTGCGTAGAGAGGGCGTTGTCGGCAGCCTGTCCGGTGCTCACGCAATCGGTCACGTAGCCGGACTGGCGCAACGAGCGTGTCAGGCCATCGGCCAGCACGCTGTCATCTTCCGCAAGCAGGATACGCATGTGTTTGTCTTTATAGTGATGGTTTGCGATGTGCGGCGCCAATCGCCGCCCGGCATTGATCAGGCATCCTGTCGCAAGTCTATTGTCTTTGGGTGTTGCCATCAACAAAGCATCTGTCAGGGCATTTTCATCCGAATTTTTATTTTGACAAGTCATTTTGGCTCAAGTGGATGCGCCAACTTTTTTGACAACGAAAGCTTGGCCAAGTCCCTGATTTTTAAGACGCCGTGGGAGCATATCCGCTCCGCCGTCGTCTGAAATCCTGACGTTTCAGCAGTGGCCCCTGCAATCGAGCTGAAATTAGGCTTGCCTAAGCCACTGTTTTTTTATACAGTACTGGCTGGCGCTTTTGGCGTCGCCGCCACAGCATCAGGCAAACCCACTTACCGAACTGAGAGAGCATTCATGGACGACAAAAAAGCCCCAAACTCTGAAAAGGCCAAGGCACTTGGCGCAGCCCTCGCACAAATCGAGAAGCAGTTCGGCAAGGGCTCGGTGATGCGTCTGGATGGCGCCGTGGCCGAAGAAGTGCAGGTCGTCTCCACGGGCTCATTGGGGCTGGATGTGGCGCTGGGTGTCGGTGGCCTGCCGCGCGGCCGAGTGGTGGAAATCTATGGCCCTGAATCCTCGGGCAAGACCACGATGACCCTGCAAGTCATCGCCGAAATGCAGAAACTCGGTGGTACCTGCGCGTTCATCGATGCCGAACACGCGCTGGACACCATTTATGCTCAGAAACTGGGTGTGAACCTGAATGATTTGCTGATTTCTCAGCCTGACACCGGTGAACAAGCGCTGGAAATCACGGATGCACTGGTTCGTTCCGGCGCGGTTGATCTGGTGGTGATTGATTCGGTGGCCGCGCTGACGCCACGTGCTGAAATCGAAGGCGATATGGGTGATTCATTGCCGGGCCTGCAGGCTCGACTGATGTCGCAGGCCTTGCGCAAGCTGACCGGCTCCATCAATCGCACCAACACCATGGTCATTTTCATTAACCAGATCCGCATGAAGATCGGTGTCATGTTCGGTAATCCGGAAACCACCACAGGCGGTAATGCGCTGAAGTTTTATGCGTCGGTTCGTATGGATATTCGCCGCACCGGCTCCATCAAATCCGGTGATGAAGTGATTGGTAATGAGACCCGCGTCAAGGTCGTCAAAAATAAAGTTGCACCGCCTTTCCGCGAAGCCCATTTCGACATTTTGTACGGAGAAGGCACATCGCGTGAAGGTGAAATCCTCGATATTGGTTCTGAAGCAAAAATCGTGGAAAAATCCGGTGCCTGGTACAGCTACAACGGTGAGCGCATTGGTCAGGGCAAGGATAATGCGCGTCAGTATCTGAAAGAGCGTCCGGAACTCGCGCATGAAATTGAAAACAAGGTCAGGGCGCATCTTGGTGTTCCCGAGCTGCCCTCTTTGCCTGCTGCCGCAAAAGTAAAAGCAGCCAAGGCAGATGCGGATGCAGCCTCCGATTCGCCTGCCGAGCTCTCGCCGGCCGCAGCGCGCAAGGCTGCCAAGGCACTCGCTGAAATGAAGGAAAGCGAGTAAGCGCTAATTCCGTTAGCCCGTAAGCGTCGCTAGCGGAGTTGCGCCTGCCCACTGCGCATGCCGCGCCCCAAACCCAGTCTGAAAGCTCGCGCCTTGCGTTATCTCGCAGCGCGCGAGCACAGTCGGCAGGAGCTGGCCAGAAAACTGGCGCGCCATGCAGAAGAATCAGACGACATTCCAGCGATACTTGATTGGCTGGAAGCCTCGAAATTTCTCTCCGAATCCCGATTTGCCGAATCTCTGGTGAATCGCCGTGTCGCTCGCTATGGCAGCGCCCGTATTTTGTCCGAGTTGCAAAGCCACGGCGTGGATGAAGGCACCGTCTCCAGTCTGAAACGCACGCTGATTCTCGATGAAGATCAGCGCGCCTGGGAAGTCTGGGAAAGAAAGTTTGGCAAGCGCGCTGAATCATCGGCAGAAGCGGCCAAACAGATGCGGTTTTTACAGCAGCGGGGATTTTCTTCCACGGCGATTAGTGCGGTGATGAGACGTGCAAAACAGCATGATGCCGAAATGTAATACGTTGCCCAATCGGACGGTTTGTTCTACGCGTAATCATTGCCCTGGTGCTTGTTTTCGGGCGGAATTCATGCCTGCCTGTGCTACACTTCGGCAGCTTTGCAGCGCCGCATAAGCGGCACCAGTCGTAGAAGCTGCGACAGGCTGCACAACTGACAATCGAGCGCCAGCCGCCCCGGTTCATCGAGCGCCTCTGCACTATGCCATTGCCTGCCTCCAAAACCTCACGTACGCCGCGTCACACGCGCAGCATCGTGGCACAGGCCTTCGAGCGCGATGACGGTCTTTGGGATATCGACGCACGCATCACCGATACCAAACCCCGTGTTGTGGAGCTCGCCTCGGGTCAACGCGGGCCCAATGAGCCTATTCATGATCTCTGGCTCCGAATTACCATCGATACCCAGCTCAATATCGTTGATGCTGAAGCCGTGTCGGATGCGGTGCCTTATCCTGGTTATTGCGATACTTTCGGTGCCGCGTATAAAAAACTGATTGGCTTGAATCTCATCCAGAGCTTCCGGCATAACTTGCGTGAACGTCTGGCCGGTATACAAGGTTGTACACACCTCACCGAATTGAGCAGCGTATTGCCCACTGCAGCGATACAGGCTTTTGCTGGTGATGTACTGCCGACCCGTGATGGCGAAAATGACGATGAAAATGCCCAGCCACCATTTCAGCTGGACCGCTGCCATGCGCTGCGGCGCGATGGACCGGCGGTCGCAAAATATTACCCGCGTTGGGTTATCAAGCCTTCAGCCAAGCGCTGAGGATTTCAAAAAGATTCATTCAAAACAATTGTGCGTTAGGGGGAAGTCCGCATGAAAATTCATGAGTACCAGGGTAAGGAAATCCTGAAAAAATTTGGTGTTACTGTCCCGCGCGGTATTCCGTGCATGAGTGTTGATGAAGCCATCAAGGCGGCAGAGACACTCGGGGGTCCGGTCTGGGTAGTGAAGGCACAGATTCATGCCGGTGGCCGCGGCAAAGGCGGTGGCGTGAAGGTAGCGAAATCAATGGATCAGGTGCGCGAATATGCAAACCAGATCATGGGCATGCAACTGATCACGCATCAGACCGGCCCCGAGGGCCAAAAAGTGCGTCGGCTTCTGATCGAAGAAGGCGCAGATATCAAAAAAGAGCTCTACGTCTCGATGGTGACTGACCGCATTTCCCAGCGCGTGGTGCTGATGGCCTCGAGCGAAGGCGGCATGGACATCGAAGAAGTCGCGGAAAAACATCCCGAGCTGATTCATAAAATTGCGATCGATCCGGCCACAGGCCTGAAAGATGCCGAGGCCGACGACATCGCGGCAAAAATCGGTGTGCCAGCGGCATCCATTGCCGATGCGCGCAAGCAGCTGCAGGGTTTGTATCAGGCTTACTGGGAAACCGACGCATCTCTCGCAGAAATCAATCCTTTGATTCTGACGGGTGATGGCAAAGTCATCGCACTGGATGCGAAATTCAATTTCGATAGCAATGCCCTGTTCCGCCATCCTGAGATCATGGCTTATCGCGATCTGGACGAAGAAGACCCCGCCGAGATCGAGGCTTCCAAATTCGACCTTGCCTATATCTCCCTGGATGGCAATATCGGCTGTCTCGTGAATGGCGCCGGCCTGGCGATGGCCACGATGGATACCATCAAGCTCTTCGATGGCGAGCCCGCCAACTTCCTTGACGTGGGCGGTGGCGCTACCGCTGAGAAGGTGACCGAAGCCTTCAAGATCATGCTGAAGAATCCTCACTTGAAAGCGATCCTTGTGAATATCTTCGGTGGCATCATGCGCTGCGATGTGATTGCCGAAGGCGTGATTACGGCATCGCGTGCGGTATCACTGAGCGTGCCCCTGGTCGTACGCATGAAAGGTACGAACGAAGACATCGGCAAGAAGATGCTCGCTGATTCCGGCTTGCCTATCATTGCCGCCGACACCATGGAAGAAGCTGCGCAGAAAGTCGTTGCTGCAGCCAACGCTCACTAATTGCGCAAGGACACATCATGTCGATTCTGATCAATAAAAACACCAAGGTTGTAACTCAGGGCATTACCGGTAAAACCGGGCAGTTCCATACGCGCATGTGCCGCGACTATGCGAATGGCAAAGAATGCTTTGTCGCTGGCGTCAATCCGAAAAAGGCAGGCGAAGATTTTGAAGGCATACCGATTTATGCCAACGTGCGCGAAGCCAAAGAAAAGACGGGCGCAAACGTCTCCGTTATCTACGTACCGCCGGCAGGTGCTGCCGATGCAATCTGGGAAGCAGTCGAGGCTGAACTCGATCTGGCCATCTGCATCACCGAAGGCATTCCCGTGCGTGACATGCTCGCGCTCAAAGACAAAATGGCCAAGGCGGGCAGCAAGACGCTCTTGCTTGGACCGAACTGTCCGGGTTTGATCACGCCCGATGAAATCAAGATCGGCATCATGCCGGGACACACCCATAAAAAAGGCCGCATCGGTGTGGTATCGCGCTCCGGTACGCTGACCTATGAAGCGGTCGGACAACTCACCGCGCTGGGTCTCGGCCAATCCTCGGCTGTTGGTATTGGGGGCGATCCTATCAATGGGCTCAAGCACATCGATATCATGAAAATGTTCAATGATGATCCGGACACGGATGCCGTCATCATGATTGGTGAGATTGGCGGGCCAGATGAGGCGAATGCTGCCTACTGGATTCGGGACAACATGAAGAAACCTGTAGTTGGCTTTATTGCGGGTGTCACCGCGCCACCGGGCAAGCGCATGGGTCACGCCGGGGCATTGATTTCGGGTGGTGCAGATACTGCGCAAGCTAAGCTGGAGATTATGGACGCCTGTGGTATCAAGGTCACGCGTAATCCTTCGGAGATGGGACGATTGCTTAAAGCTTGTTTATAAAGTGCAAACCGGAAAAAAGAGAGAGCCTGTTGGCTCTCTCTTTTTTTATGCAGACTAACTCTGCATGGGTTAAGCTCAAACGCGTGGAAGTAGGCGCGCAGGTACCGTGCTGTTGCCGTTTATAACCCACCGCATTCCAGCGCCTGGCGCACAAGTGCCGTCATAAATAATGTTTTGACCTGCAGTTACACCCGGAATGCCGCCGCCATAGGCAATAGTGATTGTCGCAGTCGTAGCGCCGGTGCCCGTGACAGTCACGCCAGTCACGTTTCTACCGATAATCGTATCTGCGGCAGGAAGCCCTAAATCATTATGCGTTAAAGCAGCAGCCCGATCTTGTAGCATTCCGTCACTGCACGCAATACCCAGCGCCGTCTTGGCGGGTGTCGCGAGACTAATACCCTCGCTGAGTCGTGCTCTCGCCGTGTAATCCTGATAAGCAGGAATCCCCACCGCAGCCAAAATACCGATGATCGCTACCACGATCATCAATTCAATTAATGTAAAACCTTGTTGTGCTACGCCGGTGGAGCGGCGGTGATAGGTACTTCTCATGTGACACTCCCTAGTGAAAACTGATTGACTGTGAAATCCACGAAATGGGTGGATTCGTGCGCATGGGCAAGGTCTGTGCCACATCAGTGCTTGACTAAGGGTGTCAGTGTTATCGCAGTAGCTTTGAAAATTTAGACTCGAAAAATAGCCGTTATTCGATCGGATAACTCATCCGCATAAAAATCTCAGCCTGTGTGTTCATTGTTCGCCTACGGTGACGGTATATCGATCGACAAAGTCTCGATCATCCTGAATTGAATGCCGAGTTTTTCGCATTCAACATACCCAATACAAAGATAGCGATTAACAATATATGTAAATAAAAACCATTTTTGTCAGTTAATGACAAATTTTGTCCAGTTCGGGTCGCGTATCACTAATCCCAATATCTGGCCGCCATTCCGTAGCGATGCTGAGATTCCTTGCTGCGGCTGTACTGTACAAGTTGCTATCAGGAATGGCGGTGCTAGAATAGCGACGCATTTCAAGGGCCAGAAAATCCTGCAATATCAATGACTTCTGGCATTTTCTGGCGAGGCGAAGGCGGCTTGATGAAGCAAGGTGGCGGCATCAGAATGATCAGTGGCGCGGGCGAGGATGATGCTCGCAGTCGCCGCTTGCGCCGGCTTCGTTGGGTACTCATCCTGCTGCTCATCGTGGGCATTGGCTTTCTCGCCCGGCGCGTGGGACTGGTCGAAACGCTGAGTGAGGCCTTGCTGATCATGGTCGGCCTGGTGATGCTGACTATTGGATGGACAAAATGGTCGGATCGCCGCCGTCAGCGTCGCTGGCGTCGCGACGGCATTTTGTTCGAGCCGCAACTGCCGCGACCGATCTCGTCGATACCGGAGGAGTATGAGTGGCAGCTGCCTTCTCATCCACTGATCCGGGCGCCGCTGGCTGTTGCGCTCATGGCCTTGCTGTACTGGGTACTGGTAGTTCATGGAATGCAGCTGCCAGGTAGCTGGCTGGTGGGCACCGTCATTCTGACGCTGGCGAACCTGTGGGTCTGGCGCGAACCTTTGCTGCTGGTGCTCATCGTGGGTGTCGGCGTGACCCTGCTTGCGCTGATTCGGTGGCTTGTGCAAACGCTTTCTCTTTTGGGCGCTATCGCCGCGTTATTGATCATCACAGCTGCGCTGGTCGCACTGTGGCTCAAAATACGTAAACGTCAATCAATGGTCAGTTCGAGCGAATGAAAAAAGAACCCGGTGTCAATGGCGAGTGGATACCTGTCAGCGCGCATGAGCGGGTGTCGATTGCGGCTGTACCCACTTTTGTTACGCTGGGTACGCCTGCGATCGTTCAGACCTGGTACGCGTTTACCACGCAATCCGGACCGGGCAGTTGGATTTTGCCGCTGATGATATGGATTTACGGGCTGATGTTCTGGACCATGTCGACCGGCAGACAGTTGTTCAAGTCCAAGCGCTGGGAATGGACAGATGAGGCACTCGCGCAGCAGCGGCTCTATATCAGCGATGGGCGGGTAGCCAGCCGCAAGTTCTGGGACCACTGGTGGGTACGTTTTCCGATTGGCTTGTTGTTTCTCAGCGTAGGCATTCATGCACTCCTGAGCCGGGACTTTACTGCGCAATGGATCAGTTTCATTTTGCTCATGTGTGCCTTTGTTACGCCTTTCGTTTTCGTGGCCGAGATGGCTGCCTTGCCTCTCATTCTGTTTTTGCTGATTGGTTTCATGGGCGTGGTAGCGGTAATGCCCATGTCGGTGATCATCATGCTGGTGGTGATCGCCATGGTAGCCACCGTGTTGATGGTGATGGATCAGCGCAGCAAGCAGCGACCCAAACGGCCGAAGCCTGAAGAGAAAAAAGAGGACAAGCCTGCAGCGCAGGAAGCCGCGCCAGAGACACCGTCCGCAGATACGGCACCCACCGAGCCAGCTGCCGAAAACACGGAAACACCTGCCGAGCCGGCTGCAGCCGAGGCTGCGCCGGCGGAGGCTGGCGCAGTCGAAGACAAAAAATAAGAAACCCCTGGTTCCGTTCAAGGAGCAGGGGTTTTTGTTTGCTGACAGCTGGTGCCTCGGGTCGGAATCGAACCGACACTCCTTGCGGAACCGGATTTTGAGTCCGGCGCGTCTACCAATTTCACCACCGAGGCGTTGGCAGAATTTTACCAGAACTCTGCCTTGCTTCAGCGCGGATACAGGCCAGCGTTCGCTAGCCCGCTGGGCTTATTGCATATGCTGTCCGCCATTGATCGCGATATTGGCGCCTGTTAGGAAGGCGGCCTCATCGGAAGCGAGATAGGCGACCAGCCCGGCGACTTCTTCTGGTTTGCCCAAACGACCCATAGGAATTTGCGGAATGATTTTGCTGTCCAGTACGTCTTGTGGGATGGCTGTCACCATTTTGGTACCGATATAGCCGGGTGAAATCGTGTTGACGGTCACACCTTTGCGTGCCACCTCCAGCGCGAGGGCCTTGCTGAAACCATGCATGCCGGCTTTTGCTGCCGAATAGTTAGTCTGGCCGAATGCGCCTTTCTGTCCATTGACCGATGAGATATTGATGATGCGTCCCCAGCCACGATCGGTCATGCCGTCGCAGACCGGCTTGGTCATGTTGAAAACCGAGTCCAGATTGGTTTTCATGACCGCATCCCAATTGGTCTTGTCCATTTTCTTGAACGTCATATCGCGCGTGATACCCGGAGTGTTAACGAGTACGTCGACCGGTCCCATCTCTTTGGTGATGTGCGAAATGCATTCCTGTGCTGATTCAAAGCTGGCGACGTCGCAGGGATAGGCGCGGAAGTGATAGCCCTTGGCTTTCATTTCTTCAAGCCATGCTGACACCTTTGTGTTGCCGGGTGAGTAGGTAGTGGCGACGTCATATCCCATGTCAGCCATTTTCATGCAGATAGCTTCACCCAGACCGCCCATGCCACCCGTGACCAAAGTAACTCGACTCATATGTCCTCCTTATTGTGATGTCATTCATTTGGCAGTGTGATATTTGCTGCACTGCCTGTTAAAAATCAGCGTTCTATTGCCAGCGCGACGCCCATGCCGCCACCGATACACAAACTGGCCAGGCCGCGCTTGGCATCGCGCCGGATCATCTCGTGGATCAGCGTGACCAATACCCGGCAGCCCGACGCACCGATCGGATGTCCGATTGCGATCGCGCCGCCATTGACATTGATCTTGCTGGTGTCCCAGCCCATTTCCTTGTTGACGGCGATCGCTTGTG
>JACCEC010717653.1_pt1 | contig 11141 bp, 16 predicted proteins | sample 7450121 | NCBI WGS metagenome assembly JACCEC01 (sample SAMN15323455, study PRJNA562643) | freshwater metagenome | isolation source: river surface water | place: USA:Blue River Watershed | collected 2017-08-18 | reverse complement strand
TATTACGAATTTGATGCTATGGTCACAAAAACTGGCATTGAAGTGCGGCCAGATCAAACTATTAACTGCGCTATTGACTTCGTAACCACCGGGGAAATTCGTCTGCTGATCGGTGAACCATCTGGTTACATCCTTAAAGAGGACACTGACCGTATTCGCCTGCAGCAAAATCTCGACTTCCTGCTGACAGAAGTCACGGACTAAACTAACGAAAGCACCACCGAGACCGGAGCTGGGGCGTGGCCGACCAACGCATTACTCAACTTAACCAGCTTCCAGAGGCCAGCGTCGCTGCCACCGACGTACTGCCTATCGTCGATATTTCCGCCAGTGAAACCAAAAAGGTCACTGCTAAGGATTTGTTCGAGGCTGGAGCATCCCTAGCCGACAACGCCAGCATTGATCTAGCCAAGCTCAATCAGTCCAGTGCTACCAAGCTCGGCACAACTGCACTGGCAGATGAAGCGGTTACATACGCCAAACTTCAAAACGTCAGCGCCACCGATCGTCTTCTGGGCCGTAGCTCTGCTGGAGCTGGCGATGTCGAAGAAATTCCACTGACCGCAGCGGGTCGTGCGCTGATTGACGACGCTGATGCCACCGCACAGCGCACCACTCTGGAGCTTGGAACCCTTGCTACCCAAAACGCCGGAACCGTTGCCATCACGGGCGGCACCATTACTGGCATTACGGATCTCGCCGTAGCCGACGGTGGTACTGGGGCATCTGACGCTGCTACTGCCCGTACCAATCTGGGTGTTGTCATCGGTACTGATGTTCAAGCCTATGACGCGGCACTGCAATCCATTTCTGGACTAACAACAAGTGCCGACCAAACTATTTACACAACTGGTGCAGATACCTACGCCACCACGAGTCTGACCACTTTTGGTCGTTCTTTGCTTGATGACGCAGATGCTGCTGCTGGTCGCACCACTTTAGGCCTTGGCTCTATCTCAACGCAGTCGGCTGGTTCAGTAGCCATCACGGGTGGCACAATCAGCGGAATCACCTCGCTGACTTCTACGACTTCGAGTCTTGGAGATGTCACGATTACCAGCGGCAATATCACTGGTATTACCGATCTTGCCGTAGCCGATGGTGGCACTGGTGCTTCCACAGCCAGCGATGCCCGCACCAACCTTGGCCTGGCGATCGGCAGCGACGTCCAGGCATACGATGCCGGGCTTCAGTCAATTTCCGGTCTGACTACAGGGGCTAATCAGACCATCTACACGACTGGTTCTGATAGCTATGCCGTTACCGATCTAACGGCTTACGCCCGGTCGTTGCTTGATGACGCTGACGCCACTGAAGCTCGCACCACTCTCGGCCTAGGTAGCCTCGCCACCCAGAGCGGAACCTTTAGCGGCACCCATTCCGGCACCACCAGTGGCACTAACACTGGCGACCAAACCATCACGCTGACTGGTGATGTAACTGGATCGGGCACTGGCAGTTTTGCAGCCACGATTTCCAACGATGCAATCACAACCGCCAAAATTGCCACTGGTGCAGTCACCACTGACGAGCTTGGTGCAGCAGCTGTAACCGGCGCAAAACTGGCTGCTGATTCCACCACTATTGTTTCAGGTAACGCCCCCAGCGGCAGTGGTGAGTTTGAAGGCCAGCAGTGGTTTAACACCAATACCGGCATCGGTTATGTCTGGGATGGCACCACGTGGCAACAGCAGGCTGGTGTTCAAAGTTTTGTTTTTACTGATTCGACACCGCTTGCATTTAGCGCATCAGTAAGCTCTACCGGTGTTGCGACAATTACAAGCACACTCGATAACCAAAGTGCCAATGTAGTTCTCGCTGGTCCGACGACTGGTTCGGCGGCAACACCAACGTTCCGTGCGTTGGTCAGTGCTGATCTTCCTGTTGCCGCTACTGGCAGCCCCGGTGTTGTTGCACCAGGCACCGGTCTAACCATGGCAGCAGGTGGTGTGCTGAACCACACCAACATTGTTGCCGCTGGCACCTACACCAAAGTTACTGTTGACGCACAGGGTCACATCAGCACTGGCGCCTTACTTACCGCCGCTGATATCCCAAATCTCGACGCCACAAAGATTACAACCGGTACCTTCAACGGTGCTTTTCTCGCTGAGAACAGCGTTGGCGCCGCTCAGCTTGCGGACTACGGCATCGCCCAAGTCAGCGAGACCGCTCCAACACCTGAATTTGCCGGCCAGTGGTGGATCAACCCATCCGACCGTTCGGCTTATATCTGGGTCGGTACTGTTAGTCCCACCATCAATGGCTACTGGCTACTCGTTGGTTATGGTGCCCCAACTCAGCTCAATCTGCGCTTTGGCGGCACCTACAACGCCAGCACAAACACGGTTGTCACGCTGAACCAATATGGCACTGAAGCTGGTTTAACCATTGGTCAACCTCTTAGTGCGCCGAATAGCCAAAATAATGGCGTCTATCTAATTGTCACCACAGCTGGTACGGGCACAACTCCAGCTCCAACTGTGTCACTTGCCGCTGGTGACTGGGTGCTGAGCCAAGGCACTGGCTCTAACTGGACAAAAATTGCCGTGGTGTCTGGTGCAACTGGCACCTTCAACGACTACGACATTCTTTGCGACGGCACCTATTTCACGCCCGACATGTCGGGTGTTACGGATGTACGTGACGCACTAACACTGTTATGGGGTCGCGCACAGATCGCAACAACCAGTCAGATTGGTGTCGTACTTGAGTCCGCTGAGGTACTTGTGGATAACACGACTGGTGCCATGTCCATTGGTGAAGTGGACGATGGCACCTACTGATGACGCACCGCACAGAAACATTTGTCTATAGCGCCGAGAACGTCCCCATCGGCGGGCAGCCTGGTGATGTATTGCTAAAAATCCAAGGCGCCAACTACTACACCGCTTGGCGCGACTTCACATACGTCTTTGAAACGTACGACGTGGTGCTTGATGACGGCGAATATTAGACTGCCGAGGTAATCCCGTCCGTTTGGAGTTAAGGGAATGGCCTCGACCCATAAGCATCTGCGTAGCAGCACCGCCAACAAGCGGCCAACTACCTCGATCGCTGAAGGCCAGATCGCCCTTAACACCAATACCACCAGCCCCGGCCTGTTCTTCAAAGACAGCACTGGGGCAACCATCATTAAGGTCGGCCCGGTGCATGTCGGCACCACGGCTCCCAACGCGACACCTCCGGCTGGCGGCAGCAGCGGCAACAGCACTGGTGAGGTTTGGCTTGATACCTCGCTGACCCCTAATGGCGTCAAGATCTGGAATGGCAGCGCATGGGTGAACGCCACCCCTGTCGGCAGCACCACCGTTCAAGGTCTGCTGGAGCTGGCCACCGACGCCGAAACCCAAGCGGGCTCTGACACTGCTCGTGCCGTAACCCCGGCATCGCTGCAGTCCAAGATGTCGGACAGCGCGACGACCACAAGCGCCACCACAATTGCTAGCAGCACGGCGGTCAAGACCGCTTATGACCTAGCTAATGCCGCGCTGCCTAAATCCGGTGGCACGATTACCGGAAACCTTGAGATTGGCACTACCGGCTCGTTGAGCTTTGAAGGCAGCACGGCTGACGGCTTTGAAACCACTATTGCCGTAACAGATCCCACTGCAGATCGCACTATTACGCTGCCGGACACGACTGGCACTGTAGTGACCACTGGTGACACTGGCACTGTCACCAGCGCGATGATCGCCAATGGCACGATCGTTGATGCTGACATCAACGCATCTGCTGCAATTGCGCATAGCAAACTTGCCAATATTACGGCTGGGCAGGTGCTGCTTGGCAATGCAAGTAATGTGCCAACTGCAACGGCATTGAGTGGTGATGTAACCGTTAATAGCTCTGGAGTTACTGCAATTAGTAGTGGCGTTATTGTTAACGCCGATGTAAGTGCCAGCGCCGCTATTGCTGGCACCAAGATCAGCCCGGACTTCGGCGCTCAGAACGTCACTACCACCGGCACCAGTACCGCCGCGAGCTTCAACCCCACCAGCTCGACGGTGCCGACCAACGGCGTCTATCTGCCTGCAGCTAATAGCGTCGGCATTTCGACGAACGGCTCGGGGAGGCTGTTTGTTGATAGCAGTGGCCGCCTCGGCATCGGGACCTCGGCGCCGGGGCAGGCGCTGGACGTTAAGGGAAGCGTTCGTAGCTCCATCGGTACTGGCACTGGAGCTGGAGGCGCGGGCTATGCGCTCCACCAATTTGGAGCATCAGCAACAGCAACTGAGAACTGGCATATCGGCTCGGAAGGTGATGGCAGCTTCCGTTTCTACAACCAAGGCATTGGAGCTGGTCTTGAGCGACTGAGAATTACAGCGGCTGGCCTCGTCGGCATCGGGGTGTCAGCGCCAGGCACCATTCTGGACGTAAACGGCGTCTCTCGCTCTCTAGGCGTATCCATCTCGGGCTCAAGCAGGACCGGGGGCACCGCTGCGTTTGACCCAGGGACAATCTCCAGCGACCTCAACTGGGGTATGTACTTCCGGGCCAATACATCACCGGCTGTAGCGGAGTTTGCTTGGTACAACGGAGCAGGTAGCGAGCGCATGCGCATCACCAGCGCTGGCCTCGTCGGAATCGGTACATCGGCGCCAGGAGCCCCGCTGCACGTTGAAGGTCAAGCGCGTGTTCGCGGTGGCGACACCGGGGATTCAGTCATCAAGGTAGGGATTGATGCAACAGGCAACCGCGCATCATATGTTGATCTAATTGGTGATACAACTTATACGACATATGGGTTGCGCCTTGTGCGTAATGGTGGGGCAAACGGGACAAGTCAACTATTGCATCGTGGCACCGGAGACTATCAGATCACTGCACAGGAGGCCGGCTCCATAGCATTTCTAACATCGAATACTGAGCGCTTCAGGTGCGACTCATCAGGCCGCCTCTTGGTTGGGACATCCACTGACTCCGGTGGCGCACTCCTTCAGGTGAATGGAGATCGCATCAGAGTTGGCACAGCAAAAACACCAGCTTCTGCCACTGCTGCTGGCACCGCTGGCGAGATCTGCTGGGATGCCAGCTACATATACGTTTGCACTGCCGCTAATACTTGGAAGCGTGCGGCGTTGTCTACTTGGTAACCGCAGAAGTCCCCTTCTCTTCTATGGATGAGGACATTACACCAGAGGAAAATGAGCGGCGATTTAGGGCCTGCATTGATTGGATCCACAGCCTCACCTGCGAAAAGCTGGTGGAGCTGATGGGAGAAGAATGGCTTAAAAACTATCGCCGCCAGTTCCCTTAGTTCTCGCCACTGGGCGGGCAACCGGCCATTCCCAACAGGTTGCAACCCGTCTAATCTCGTACAGAACCAGCCCTCACCATGGCCACTACTTTCACTTGGAACGTTGCCCAGATGCAACGTCTCGCCGCAGATGGCGCAGTAACCGTTGTCCACTACACCGTGGATGCACGTGACCCCGACTATTCCGCTGGTGCCTACGGCAGCGTGGGTCTTGAGCAGCCCGATCCTGATTCCATGATTCCCTACGCCGATCTGACCCCTGAGGTCGTAATTAGCTGGGTGAAATCCAAACTTGGCGGCGACGAAAAGGTGGCCGAAATCGAAGCCGCCCTGCAAAAGCAGATCGACGAACAGCGCCAGCCCACTATGGCCGATGGCCTGCCTTGGGCTAACTGATCGTGGCAGTTAAGAGTAAGACCGCACTGGGGCGCGTCGAACACAAGTCCGGCCGTCCCAAGACCACCTCAATTGGTCAAGGTTTGAATAGCCGACCACAACGTAAAGGCAAAAAGAAGTTGCGCGGTCAAGGTCGCTAAACTTCTAAAGAAGCCCCAGCTAGTCCCCGTGGTAGACAACGAATCCGTCTCCCACGGGGACATTTATCACAAGCTCGGCAACATGGAAGGCAAGCTGGAAAGTATCATCATCCAGCTAGGCGAAAAGAACACTGACGTCAATAATTTATTTACCCGTTTGAATGCAGTCGAAAACAAAGTCGCCCTAGTGATGGGCGCCGCTGCCATCATGAGCGTGCTGGTGCCGCTGTTAATCACGGCACTGGGACCAAAAATCCATCTACCGGCAGCGCAGTATGGAGTCGAACATTCTCAGCAAAACTGACATCGGCAAGGGCTACACGATCGAGCAACTGCAAGACCATGCCGGTGCGTTGTACTACCGCGTGTGCCATCGCGGGGTTTGCAGGTACTGCGAGGATGAATACTATGCCCATATGTACGCCGCCCAAATGGGCTGGAGCGCAGAATGAAGCCTGAAACCGTTGCGGTTATTGCGATTGTGATTGCCGCTGGCAGCGAGATTATTGCCATTAGCCCCCTGCGTTCCAATAGCTGGGTGCAGCTGCTGCTTCAAGCCCTCAAGCTGATGTTCCCCAAGCGTTGATCCATGGCCAACACCAGCCCGATCACACTGGAGCAACTGTTCCGGTACTACAAGGCTCTGCCCCACCAACAAGCAGCCATCCAACTGCTGGAACAGGACTTGGCGCTTAACGGCTACGCCGCTGTCATGCGTCGTGATCGGGCGTGGTTTGAAGCATGGAGTCAAGGCGGCAAGCAAACTGACTTAAGCGCTGGCCTGCAGCTCATTAAGCAATTCGAGGGCTGCCACCTTGAGGCATACCCCGATCCGCTGAACGGTGGTGAGCCGTGGACGATCGGTTACGGCACCACGCGTTACCAAGACGGCCGCAAGGTCGAACGCGGCGACAAGATCAACGCGGTCGAAGCCGACATGCTGCTTCGGCAAGAAGTGGATCGGATTGCCGAAAAGCTGCGCACTACGGTGCCGCACTGGCAAACGATGAGCGACCAGCAGCAATCGGCGCTGGTGTCCTTCGCCTACAACCTCGGAGCGGGCTTCTATGGCGCCGCGGGCTTCGAAACGATCAGCGCCAGATTGCGTGAAAAGGACTGGGCCAATGTGCCAGATGCGATGCTGCTTTACCGCAATCCTGGCACCAACGTAGAAGCTGGCCTTAAGCGGCGCCGTGAAGCAGAAGGCAGCTTGTGGTTGCAGGGATTAGGGTTGCCAGCACCGCAGCAGCAACCGGCCAAGCTGAGCCCTGCTAGTCCATTTTCGGCGCGCATTACACCGCACATCCGCTTGGGTGAATTTGCGCTTGATCAAGAGGTGCGGCGCTTTAAGCATCAATACCAAATTGACACCGCTGCAGAACTAGCAGCATTTTTGGAACGTGTGCGGCGTAATTTCGGCAACAAACCAATTGTCATCACATCTGGTTATCGACCACCAGCTGTGAATGCATCAGTTGGCGGTGCTTCTGGTTCTGAGCACTTATATGATGCAGTTGGTGTCGGAGCAGTTGATTTTTATATTGATGGCGCTGACATTAATGCGGTGCAATTATTTTGCGATAAATACTGGCAATATTCAGTTGGCTACGGTGCATCAAAAGGATTTGTGCATTTAGGAATAAGACAGGGACGTCCAAGGGTGCGCTGGGATTATTGAAATGAACCGATTAGAGCGCTCCCTTGAATCTGAACTAAGCGAAGAGGGTAATGCTCGGTGGCTGCGTGAATGCCATGCAAATAATGACATTAATGGGCTGCTTGAAGCAGCCCTTTTGTTTAACTTGTTATATCATCAAGAACGCACTAAAGCTCAATGGGCAATTCGTGAAGCTGCTGAGAATTTGCATATTGCAACGCAAGACCGGTATAGGTAGCGTGCCAGGGGTGGGTTGGATCGTGGCGACCATCTTGGTCATACCAAGTTTCGAGTTGTTTCTGTCGGTCTTGATCAGCTTCTAATGCTTTGTTGATCATGGATACAGTGAAGAAGGTGCAGGCCGATGCTTGGATCACCAAATTGATGGCGCAAGGCTGATCACAAAAAGAACAGCAAAGCATCAATTTAGACAATCAATTTTTGATGCATGGCAGCATCGGTGTGCATATTGTAAAAGCCATGCTGACACATTGGACCATATCAGACCGCGACATCGCGGTGGTGCAACGGTAATAGCAAATCTTGTGCCAGCTTGTCAGCGATGCAATCGCAACAAAGGAAGTGAGGAATGGACGGAATGGTTTAGGCAGCAAATCACATGGTCCGCTTTTCGTGAGGCTGATATTCGTCAATGGATGTCAACATACGTAACCGAAGGATCGCGCGACGCGATAGTTCTTGAAGGCGAAATTTGCTGATGCCCATTTGCTTTTCAAGTTCCGCCCAGCTAATTGGTTGTGCCCCATGGCGCGCATAAAGCACTTGCTTAGCATTATCATCAACATATTTATCAAGTAATGATGATACTAGGGCGATTTCAGCTTCAGATATGTCGTCATCATCAACAGTAGTCGGATCAGCGATCATATCAATTAACGTAACATCATCAATGCCACTTGGCGTTGAATTTAAGCTGGTCACGCTATAGCTATGTTGAATCATATTACATATTTGATCCACGGTGATTTCCATTGCTTCTGCTAACTCAGCAAGCCGTGGTTCACGGCCCAGTTCATGCGCTAACTGCGTGCGCATTCTTGTTAATTTTGCAAGCTGGTCATGCAAATTAACAGGCAATCTGATCATCGCATCAGCTTGCGACAAGGCACGTGTGATTGCCTGTTTAATCCACCAATATGCATAAGTTGAAAATTTATAACCACGTGTGTGATCAAATAATTCAACTGCACGCGCAAGGCCAATATTGCCCTCTTGGATCAAATCCATCAGTTCAAGGCTATGACGCCTGCGGCGTTCATATTTCTTGGCAACATGGACCACCAACTGCAGATTGCTATTGATAAATGTCTGCCGTGCACGTTCACCGCTACGAACAATACGGCGTTCATCAATGGTTAGTTCACGATCCAACGCCCGCAGCTCTTGCATACGGGCGATACGACGCGCCAGTTGAATTTCTTGATCAGCCGTCAGCAGTGGATGCCGCGCAATGGCATTGAGGTAATCATTGATCGAACTCATTTGCCTTGGATGCGCGGGGGCCTAGATCTGCGTTGTAGTGGCCCACCACGGCATAACTGGTTTGTGGCAGTGCACTCATGCGGAAAAATACCATCTGACCGATTTTTAAGCCAGGCCAAATAGGAAGGCTTTGCAATTGACGAGCATTCTTTAGCTCAAGCGTTAGGGTGCTGCCATTCCAACCTGGATCGGCATAACCGGCATGGAGGTTTTCATAACCTTCACGTGCACGACTGGATTTAAGAAAAAACAAGCCAGCAATGTTTTCTGGCATGTTGAAAACCTCAATAGTGTCAGCAAGGATGAATTGCCCTGGCACCAGTGGATATGGGTGATCTTTAGTGTAGTTACTGATATCAAGTGGAATCATGGCATGTGATTCCACTGATTCCAGCATGATGATATTGCCAAGCCGCAGATCAATGCTGGCTGGGTTGATCAGCTCTGGATCATGGTTTTGTACCATGCCGTGATCAACAATCAGTTGTTTGATTTCAGAGTCGGAAAGAATCATTGGGTTTGATTTCGGTGTGTGTCCAGTGGATGTAATGATTTGGGATGTCCTTTTCTGTGTATTGCGCTGTGTACCAGCGGTGATCACAGTTAAGGCATTGCCGCCGACGAAAAATTATATCCTCATGCTGCTTTGTTACTATTACCTTGGTTTTGCGGCTTTTGCAATTGTTGCATTGATGGGTCATTGATGAATTCAAACCGCAAACCACAAGCGGGTCGTTGTTCGCGGATGCCAAGGCTAATGGCTTGATACGTCATATGCGTTGCACGCGCTGCAGCCGAAAGGGATGGATATATTTCATTTGTTGTGATGCAGCGGACAGGGCGAGCAGTTGCCTCTAGGCCAACGGGGCGATTTGGAAAGTTATCGCAGATGTAATCCGCGAAATCTTCTGATTCAAAAAGCTGGACAAGATTAGACCATTTCAGGCCGCCAAATAAATGCGGATGCTGCATTGCCCACCGCATTAATTCACGTCGCTTGATATAGTAATAACCCCTGATCTTGCGGCGTGGCAGGTCGGGGTATCTAATCATCCAACCTTGAACAGTTGTTTCCTTGATTTCAAGGATCTTTGCGATGCCACCAGTGGTAATTGATTCACCAACAGCCGCAAGCGATAAGCCCATCACATTTGCTTTGACAAAAATTGCCTTTGCTGAACGTTGTGGATAACCATTTTCTTTTGCCCATTGGTTGAAGGTTCTCACCAGTTGGCGACGTGGAAGATCACCAGCCGCTTCATGCAAGCGGTTGATTTCTGCATCAGTCCATTTTGCTGCCATGGTTCATGTAGGATTGCGCAGTACCACCTAAGGCGTGGTGCGGGGTCTGCCGTGGTCGGCGGCAGTGAGGTTGGCACCTCGTGCGGACCAATCACCGACCAACTATTCCCGCTATAGTGGCGGTTCCATAGATTTCCTATGGATATGGCCGTTGGTGGGTCGGCAGCGGTGAGGCTGGTTAGGCGCGCGAGCCACAGCCACCGACCCAGTTATTTAGTGACTGATGCGAACGGTGGCAACGCCGTCGAGCGGGACGCCCAGACGGTAGGCGGCACCGGCGCTCAAGTCGATCGACCCGCAATCACACCGATCCGTTATTCGAACAGTGATCGTGCGCCCCTTATGGCTGACGCGCACCGGCGTGCCACAAGGCAGCCATGGATGCGCTGCGGACAAGCCCCAGTGCTGATACGTCTGGCCGCAATATGTGGTGCGGCCATGAAACCATGAGTCATAAACAGTGGCCGTTACCGGCCGTGCCGCCGCTGCACTAGGCAGCAGCAGCAGCAAGCACAGGTAACGCAACATCAGAACACTGTTTCTTCAGTTGCAGCGCCACCATTAGCGCGTGGCATGAACTCAAACCGCTGGATGCTCAGCACATGCTTGCTGCGCTTATCACCAGTGGTTTTATCGTTCCATTCCTGACGCCGCACGGCGCCAGTAACAAATACGCTGTCGCCCTTTTTCAGACGATCGGCAATCAATTCAGCGGATTTGCCCCATGCTTCGCAATCAATTGCGTTGTTGATCCAATTGCCGTCCTTGTCCTTTCCTTCTTGGATGCCACCTGCAAAGTTGACAACCATCGTGCCACTGTCAAAAGTGCGCAGTTGAGGTTCGCTGATGATGCGAACAATACCGGTTGCGTAAAGGCTCATGG
>JACCEC010492494.1_pt1 | contig 11141 bp, 5 predicted proteins | sample 7450121 | NCBI WGS metagenome assembly JACCEC01 (sample SAMN15323455, study PRJNA562643) | freshwater metagenome | isolation source: river surface water | place: USA:Blue River Watershed | collected 2017-08-18 | reverse complement strand
TCTAACAACATTCCCGTAGTTGATTTTTTGAACCAATCGAAAGTAATCGAAATATTTTTAAAGATTTTGGCATCAAAACCAATATTTGTTTGGGAAGTTTGTTCCCATCTCAAATCGGGGTTTGCCAAAGCTACAGGCGTTACGCCGTTTACGAGGCGTTCTGTTGCGCCAAAAGTGTAATTGCGGAAACCGCCAATCGTGGAAACAAAACGGAAATTACCAATTTTATCATTACCATTTACACCCCACGAACCTCTGATTTTCAAGAAGTTAACAATAGGATTTTTTTGTAAAAATGCTTCTTCCGAAACTACCCAACCTGCCGAAACAGAAGGGAAAGTACCAAAACGATAATTTGCGCCAAATTTCGGAGAGCCGTCCATGCGGAAAAGTGCCGAAAACAAATATTTTCCTGCATAATCGTAATTCAAACGACCCAAGTAAGATAACAATGCACTTTCGTATTCATAACCGCCAAAACTTTGTTTATCGGGAGCTGCGCCGAAAAGCAAAGAAGCATTAGAAAGCGCGGTAGCAGGTATATCTTGCACCGAGCCACTGATGCCATTGCCCCAACCACGCTCGGCAACCGTACCAATGAGGGCAGTTATATTGTGATTTTTATTAATTCTTGTATTATAAGAAATGGTATTTTCCCAAAGCCAAGAAACGCCACGATTTTGAGAACGCGAATAACGGTTAATATCTAAACGATTGGCAGCGTTGAGGTAATAGACGGGAGAAAATGCTTCATCACCCCAATAAGCGAAGTCAACGCCGTAACTTGTGCGATATTTTAAACCTTTTAACGGTTCGATTTCTGCAAAAACGTTACCTGCTATTTTGTCGCCCCAACCAATAGATTGATTGGTTCGGATAGCCGCCAAAGGGTTTAATACTTCGGAAGTGACGTAGTTAGAAATGCCGTAAGGTTGACCGTTTTCGTCTCGCATGACAGGGAAATTTCTGAAAATCGTAGAGTTCAATACATCGGGGCGAGTCTCGATAACAGGCGTTAAAGGGTCTAAATTGATAGCCCTACTGAGGGGGGAGCCGTACTCCGTATTGTCGGCAACACCTCTGCCTTTTGTGCGCGAATAACCCAAAGTATTTCCGAAAGTAATGTAATCGTTAATTTTATGTGTAGAGTTAAATCGTAATGTATAGCGTTGAAAATTAGATTGCGCTGCTGCTACAATACCCGTTTGGTCGAAATAGCCAAACGAAGCATAATATTGAGAACGTCCCGAACCTGCCGAAATGCTTACTTCATGGTTCTGAATGGGTGCATTTTTAGTAAAAACTGCGTCTTGCCAATCGGTGTTAATGGTTAAAGCACTTGGGTTTGGAAATAAAACAGCCCCACCCGAAGCCACCGAAGACTCGTTCATCAAAGTAGCGTATTCGCGGGAGTTGAGCAAAGATAATTTTCGTGCTGCATTTTGTACGCCGTAATAGGTGTTTAGCGTCACTTCCATCATGTCTTTTTTACCTTTTTTGGTTGTCACGATGATAACGCCATTTGCCGCCCTCGCGCCGTAAATGGCAGCTGAAGCCGCATCTTTCAACACTTCGATGCTCTCAACATCGCCTTGATTGAGGTATTCGATACCGCCGTTAATCGGCACGCCGTCCACGATATAGAGGGGTTCAGCGTTGTTGATAGTAGTAGTTCCTCTAATGCGAACCGTTGCGCCGCCGCCGGGTGTTCCCGAATTAGTGGTAATGCGCACGCCCGAAGTACGTCCTAAAAGCGATTGTTCGATACGGGTGACAGGCATATTTTCCAAATCGCTGGCGCGAACTTTGGTAATTGCGCCCGTGGTAACGCTTTTTTTCTGTGTGCCGTAACCGACTACGACCACTTCATTTAAAATATCATTGCTTTCGAGGGTGATGTTAATATTGGTTTGACTGCCAATAGCAACTTCTTGTGTTTTGTAGCCCACAAATGAGATGACTAAAATGGCTCTTTTGGTAGCAACTTTGAGGCTGTAATTGCCTTCTTCATCGGTCAAAGCGGCGTTTTGCGTTCCTTTCTCCACAACTGCTGCCCCGACTAAACCACCACTTGCATCGCTCACCTTGCCTGATATGGTGAAAGTTTCTTGCGCTTGCAGTATGAAAACCCCATGCAGCAATAGACATAAAAAGAGGTATTTTAATTTTTTCATCATTCCGATTTTTTTAGTTGTGTTTTATCAGGAATTATTCAATGATTTTTAAATAATTGATAAATAATATTTTATACATTGTATCTATATCGTATATACATCGTAGAGATATGACATTGCCCTATCTACACACTACGCGAGGTATGTTTGCGACATTGCGAACACGATTTAAAAAGGGTAAAACAGATACGTTAATATTCTATTTTATGGCAATTTGTTATTTAAATCCCTGCGTAAGGTGTGGATAGGGCAATGCCATATCTGTACGTTATACGATATTTAAAGTAGTGCGCGGCTTTTTCGAGCAGCGCACCCTATAACTAACTTAATGATTTACGATGATTTTTTGTGATTGGAAAGATTTGCCAACGTGCATCGTGACGATATATGTACCTGCCGCGAAGCTGCTTGTAGCAACATTGATAGTTTGATTGCTATTGTTAGCCACTACTTTTTGTGCAAATACTTCTTGCCCCATAATATTTGTTATCGTGATTTTGCCTTCACCTGCTGCTTTTTCGCTCAAGTTGATGTTCACAAAATTGTCTGCTGCTGTAGGGGTCGCTGTAAAGAGGTCATTTGCGAATGTTACTTCGTTTGTACCAACACCTGTTTGGAAGAAATAAACATTATCCACGAAAACTGTACTGTTAGAACTCACAAGAATCATTTGTGATATATTTGAACGACCTGTCATACCTGTAAAAGCAGACAACGGAATATTGTAAGGAACCCATTGACTCAAACCAGGTGTGTATGTCAGTTCGTGTTCGGTATCATCACCACCGCCATAAACACCATTTGCGCCAAAATCTACTAATTTTATTTTGAAAGTCGTAGCGTTTGCAGACCAAATATCCATGTGTAAATACGGGAAATTGGTTGCATTTACACGATTTGGACCCACAAACTCAATACCTGCAAATACTAAATTTGTGTATTTTTTAGTGGCGTTACCTGCTATTTGTACATCTTCGACATCTGCGTTATCCCATGAAGCAGACCAAGTGTCCACCGCTCTATTTGTATAAGGATTGCTAAAAAGCGAAATAACACTTGCAGGTGTACGTGTTGGCGTTGGTGCGGCTGTTGTAGGGCTTGGCGTAGCAACGTTTAAAGTAGCACTAATGCTACCTGCACCAAATGCCCCTGCTGCTGCTTGGTTCGCGGTGATAATAGAACTACCTGCACCAACAATTGTTACTGTTGAACCGCTGATAGTTGCAACGGCTGTGTTGCTGCTCGTGTAGGTGAACGCGCCTGTGCTATTGCTTGTAGGAGCGGTCAAGGTAAATGCAGGGTCGCCTACCGTTTTAGCAGGAATAGTGAAGTTACTAAGCGTTGGTGCGTTTGCTGGTTTCCAGAAATAAATGTTATCTACATACACATCACTTGTTCCGAAAGGTGTGCCTACAAATTTGAACTGAATAATGCTGCTCAAATTAATCACTGGCGTACCCGATGTGTAAGACGACAACGGAATGTCAATACTTTTCCAACCTGAAGCTACTGGTGTTACTGCCACTGCTTTTTCTATTGGACCTGCATTGATTAAAAATACCTCAAAGGAAGTACAGTTTGCTGTCCAAATGTCCAAATGTAAATTTGTCATAGTTGACACATTGATAGGGGCAGCAAATTGTACGCCTTGATAGTTGAGGCTGGCGTATCTTCTCATCGAGTCACCTGCCACAACCACTGTTGAAACTTGCGTTGATTGTCCCCAGTTCGGATTCCAATCAATGCCTGCAATGTTCGTGTAAGCACCACTAAAACAAGATAACACATCTGAGGCGTTTCGAGCAGGAGGTGTCGGTGCAGCCGTTGTTGGCTGTGCAATAACGCTACTTGCTGTTAAAAAGAAAACAAAAACTGCTAAAAATTGTCTAAAAAGCTTCATAAACGAATGGTTTTATTACTATGAAAAAATTATGTTTTTCTATTGTTTTAAAATAAACTGTGTGTGCAAGAAAAAATTTGGTTTCGATAAAAAGATGTTATTTCTCAATACCAAACAAAATTCTAAAAATATTGCGACAATTTATCTATTATACTATTGGACAAATGCTGTACAGCCTAAAATTTGGTATTGTTAGCTGTTTTTATACTTAATAGTTTGTGAATTTTTGTATTTTGTATTTAATAAATTGAATGGTACTTAAAGCAAAAAATCGAAATTTAGTTTCGTTTAGAGCCTTAAAAAATTTTAATCCAAATAATATTTTGCTTGTCGAAACACGAACAAAGAAGCAGCCACGAAGTATTGTGTAATAGACACCGTTGAATTATGCTTATTTTTGAGCGATTATTTAAGGCTACTTCTGAATAAAATAAAAATTGTAAAAATGCTTAAAGAACCAATAAATGTTGGGCAAATCTTCCATATTTCCGTCAAAAAACCATAAAAAATACTTGGACAATATTTGGACAGGGTAAAAAAACGAGCTAAAACAAGGTATGGAAGCCCATTTTTTACTTTTTGATGAGCAAAAAGAGTTTTTTTATTAAAAAAAATTCATTCTTTTGTGTGCTTAATTCAAAATGCAAGCAGCTAAAAATTCCCCATATAAAAAAATATATTATAAAAATTAAATGTATGAAAACACTAAAAGTATTATTTTTTATTTTTTTATTTTCTATAAAACTTTTTGCGCAATTACAGAACAATGTTTTTCAATATATCACAATTAAAGAAGGTTTGCCACACAATCCTGTCTTTTGCCAACTGCAAGATAAAAACGGTTTTCTTTGGTTCGGAACGCAAGATGGGCTGGTGCGTTATGACGGTTACGAATGTCGAATTTTCAGACAACAAATAACTAATAAAAATCATTTTAACGGCAAAAATATTCAATGCTTGAAAGAAGATAAGAACGGTAATTTGTGGGTGGGTACGCAGGGCAACGGCATCAATATTCGAGACGCGAAAACGGGTAAATTCAAAAATTTGAGCGAAGAAAAAGCCTTTGAACCTATTTCTAAACATTGGATAAAAACAATATTTGAAGACCAAAAAGGACGCATTTGGATTGGAACTTTGGGAAATGGTTTGTTACTTTACGAACCTAACAATAAAATTGCAAAGCATTTTCACGCAAAAAATAGTCATTTGTCGGGTCATTCCGTTTCTGCTTTCGCGCAAGATAAAAACGGTACAATTTGGGTTGCCACCAATGGCATAGGCATTTTTTACTTTGACGAACAAAGCCAAAACTTTAATGCGTTTCATACTAATTTGTCGGGCGATACGGATTTTGAAAGTTTCCGAAAAACACTTTTTGCAGATGCAAACGGCAATTTATGGGTGGGTACTGAGGGGTCAGGTTTGTACCAAATTCATTTAGATACCAAACAAATAGAACGTTTTACTATTCAAAATGGATTGATTTCCAACAACATTATGGATATTGCGCAGGATAAGCGCGGTCAACTTTTGTTAGCAACGGACGGCGGCGGCTTAAACCTTTTCGACCCTATTACGCACGCCGTTTGGTCGTATCGGTATGGCAAAACTCGCGGAACACTTAACACCGATGCCTTATATGATGTGTTAATTGATGCCGATGAAAATATTTGGATTGGCACTTACAACGGCGGTGTGAACATCGTAAAAGCGCATCAACCGCCTATCGAAACTTTTGAGCGCACAGGACTAAATGCAGGTGAATTGAGTCATAGGTCTGTTTTAAGTATGTGTTTAACTACTGATAATCAATTATTTGTGGGAACAGATGGGGGTGGCTTAAATAAGTTTAATCCACAAAACAAAACATTTACAAGTATTCCAAATCAACCCAACGGTTACGGAAATGTAGTAAAAACGATTTTTGAAGACCGCCAAAAACGCCTTTGGTTAGGTTATTTTAATGACGGTTTGAGTCTTTTTGATAAAAAAACACGCACTTTTAAACACTATCGCACCAATCCCAACAATAATATAGCGGATAAAAATGGCTATTTCAGACACCCAAACGGTAATAATATTTGGAGTATTACAGATGATAAAAATGGAAATATTTGGATTGGATTGGTGGGGGCAGGGGTGCATCGTTTCGACCCTCGCACCGAGCAGTTTCAATATTTTAGTCATCACCCAAACGACCCCCTCAGTATCGCCAGCAATGATGTAATGACGTTGTTATGCGACCATGAAAATCAACTTTGGATAGGGACAGATAAAGAAGGTTTAGATATTTTAAACCTTGATAATCAAACAATAGTACATTTAAAACATCATTCAAACGATGTGCAAAGTCTTGCAGCAAATGATATTCGGTGTATTTTTCAAGATTCAAAAAAGCGAATTTGGGTAGGTACGGAAAGCGGTGGTTTGCATTTGTGGCAGGGCAACGGACAATTTCAACATTTTGGCACAAAAGAAGGCTTGATTGCCAACGCCGTTATGAGCATTTTGGAAGATAAAAACGGCGATTTGTGGCTGAGTACATTTAAAGGAATTTCTCGTTTTTCGCCCGAAAAAAAAGTATTTTTAAATTTTGATTTTCATAAAAACTTGTATCTCAATAGCAATCAATTTAATCAGTTGGCTGCGCTGCGCACGATGACAGCGCAAGGCGTAGAGGCGTTGTGGTTTGGGGGTATCAACGGGGTAAGCATCATTCGACCCGATGATATTCGATTTTTCGATAAAAAACCAAATATTATTTTGACTGATTTCAAAATTTTTGATAAATCCATTGCCTTTGATGCTACCTTTGAACAAAGCGATATTTTAGGCGAAAGCCTTGAAATGAGCAAAAACATTACACTTTCGTACCGAGATAATGCCTTTTCTATCGCTTTTGCGGCGTTGGATTTCACCGACCCGCTCAAAAATCAATACGCCTACAAAATGGAGGGTTTTGATAAGGAATGGAACATGGCAAACAGCGAGCAGCGATTAGCCGCTTACACAAATCTCGACCACGGCACTTATTTTTTTCGGGTGAAAGGCGCGAATCATAACGGCGTTTGGAGTGATGAAAAAGTATTAAAAATTGTCATTGTACCGCCTTTTTGGAAAACTTGGTGGTTTAAGTTATTGATTCTCATGCTTTTAGCTGCTTTTGCATTTTTCCTTTTCCGCATATATGTAACACGCCGAGAAATGACTTTACGCCAACAAGTATTAGAATCGGAACGTGCCATTTTGCATTTGACCAACGAAAAATTAGCGTCTGAACAAATTGTTTTATCATTAAAAAATGAAAAGTTGGCATCTGAGCAAATCGTTTTATCGTTGAAAAACGAAAAATTAGCATCTGAGCAAATCGTTTTATCGCTACAAAATGAAAAATTAGAAAACGAACAAGCGATTTTAAGCCTTCAAAATGAAAAATTGGAGGGCGAAGTCAAAGCAAAAAATATGGAATTGATGTCGAAAGTGATGCAAACCGCCCACAAAAATGAGATTTTGATAGATATTAAAGAGCAGTTAGAGTTATTTAAAAAAGCGAATGAAAATGAAAAAATTAAAATACTTAATCGCTTGAAAATTAAGTTAGAAGATGAAATTGAAGGGGAAAAAAGTTGGGAACAATTTACCCAATATTTCGACCAAGTAAACCAAGATTTTACGACCAAACTATTACAAAAACACCCCACACTTACGCCTAATGATTTGCGTATTTGTGTATTGGCGCGTTTGAATATGAGCAATAAAGAAATGGCGGCTTTACTTAATATTTCGGTCAATGGCGTAGAAAAAAGTCGTTATCGCCTCAAAAAACGCCTCAACCTTACACCCGAAGATGATTTAGACACTTATATGAGAAATTTCATTTAATTAAATTTTATTTTTAAAAAAAATATAAATACCCTCTAATAGCTTTTTTTGTAAAAAGTCGAAGTATTGTTTATTTTTTTCGACAAACACTGTATTTTTATCGAATTTTCTAAATCATTGTTTTGTTTATAACATAACATTTTAAAAGAGCCGTTTTCACATTTTTATACCCCCCTCAGTAAGTAATGAATAGGCATTTTAAAATTTATTTTTCTTAAAATCAATGGATTAAAAATAAAAAAAATTATGTTTCGACAATTATTTGCAGCGATAGGCATTGGCAATGCTTCGGTAGATACCCAACTTTTCAACAATCAAATCATGCCCGGTCAAGAATTGAAAGGTCAAGTAGTGGTTCGGGGCGGCTCGATTGACCAAGATATTGAACATTTAACCATTTCTGTAATGACTCGTGTAGAGGTGGAAAGCGGCAATGGAGAGTACGCAACAGACCAACCCACGCAGCGCATCTTGATAAGTAACCGCTTTACTATCCGCGCTCGTCAAGAGTTGGTTTTTCCATTTGCGTTCCAATTGCACCCTGAAACGCCTGTTTCGCATTTTGATACATTTGGAATTTCTATCAATCGTACTGCGGTTTGGATACATACCGATTTAGGTATTGCTTGGGCAACGGACGCAATAGATAAAGATTGGTTATATGTGTTGCCCACTCCTGCTATGCAATATATTCATAATGCGATGATTCAATTAGGTTATGGGCTATATCTTGCCGATGTAGAGCGTGGGCAGTTGCGTGGTTCGGGTTTTCAATCGTCTTTGGGTTGTTATCAGGAGTTAGAATATCGCCCTTCGGGTTGGTCTAATACGTTGGGATTCAGAGAAATAGAAATATCATTTGTTACCATGCCTTACGAAACAGGTGTTTTGATAGAAGCAGACCGCAGTTGGCGAAATGATTTATATCGCTCTTTTATTATGCGTAATCGGGAACTGCATCAAAAAGATTGGGCTGCCGAAATTCAACATATTTTATATTAAATTTTTAATTTTTTGTAATTTTTTTGCAAAAAAAATATTTTGTATAGGATTGCAAACAATTTTCACTTATATTTGCTTGGTAAATATCAAAAAAATCTTTTCAAACTACAAAAAATAGTAAATTATGGTTTGTCCTACTTGCGGAGATACGCACCTTGTTATGACCGAAAGACAAGGCATCGAAATTGACTACTGCCCAAAATGTCGGGGTGTATGGTTGGATAAAGGCGAATTAGATAAAATTATTGAGCGTTCTGTGGCTTTGGAACAAGACCTTTGGAAGCAAAAAGCGCAGCAAGCACCGCAGCCGCAACAGCCGCAAATGCCACCGCCGTCCCCTCAACAGCCTTATCAACAACAACCCTATCAGCAACCACAATATCAACAACCTTACAATCAGCATCAACAATATCAAAAGCATAATGACCACTATTATCATAAGAAAAAACATAAATCTATGTGGGACGAATTATTTGATTTTGATTAAAAGTTAGTTGTTTTTTGTTAATGTGTGCTTGATAGGCAATTTACTCCCCCCTCAGTAAAAGGCATTTAACCCGTCAATGATAGGTTAAATGCCTTTTGTGCATTGCATGGCTACATTTTTTAACGCTAAATTAACAAGGTATTGAATTGATAAATATTTTGATGATAAAGAGAAAAAAAATTTTACCTTTGCCTTTTAGCTATACTTCATAGCTATTTAATTTTTAAGTTTTCATATTTTCAAAAACAATTCAAATGGAACAAAAAAAACAGGGAAAATTAGTTAGGTCATTAACACTGACTTCCGCCATGCTTTTAGTGGTGAGTTCGGTCATCGGGTCGGGTGTTTATAAAAAGGTCGCACCGATGGCAGCAGGGCTATTGTCGCCTACTTTGGTGCTTTTAGCATGGGTATTAGCAGGCGTAATCAGTTTGTTTGGCGCATTGAGTAATGCTGAAATTGCGGGTATGTTGGCAGATTCGGGAGGAGAGTATGTGTATTTTAAACGAATATATGGGCGTTTTATGTCATTTATTTATGGTTGGAGTATTTTTACGACTATCAAATCAGCAGCTGTGGCAGGTATTGCTTATGTTTTTGCGCAATCGCTCAATGGTTTAGTGACGCTGCCACACTTTACTGAGGGGGTCGAAAAAACAACTATGCTCGGCATATTTCAACCATTTGATAATTTTGGAGTAAAAAGTGTAGCTATTTTGCTAATACTTGCACTTACTTTTCTTAATACACGTGGTTTGAAAAGTGGCGAATTGGTAAGCCGTTGGATTACTCGCTCGGTGGTATTGGGGCTTTCGGTGGTGGTGGTATCGGGATTGTTGTTTGGAAATGGTAGTTTTCAGAACATTGCTACGCCTGCTACTGCTTATGTGCCACAAAGTTGGTTCGATTTCAGTTTTATTAAGGCTATGTTTGCAGCGATGTTGATGGCATTTTGGGGATATGAGGGTTGGAATACCGTAGGCTATATTGGCGGTGAAATTCAAAATCCTAACAAAAATTTGCCACTTGCGCTATTTTTTGGTTTGCTAATTATCATTGTTACTTATTCCTTAGTAAATTTTACTTATTTATATGTCCTTCCTATTGATAAAATTATAGATATTCACAACGCTAAAAATGATATTGCTGCGGTGGCAGTCATACGCACTTTTGCAGGTGAGGCAGGGGCTACGGCTTTGTCATTCGTCATTTTATTAACGACTTTGGGCTGCACGAATGCAACAATTTTGATGCCGCCGCGCGTATATCAAGCCATGGCACAAGATGGTTTATTTTTCAAAAGTGCAAAAGATATTCACCCTATTCATAATACGCCGAATAATGCGCTGTGGCTACAAGGTATTTGGTCTTCATTGTTGGTATTGTCGGGTAGCTTTGACCAATTAACAGATATGTTAATTTTTGCGGCTTTTTTCTTTTATGGTGCTACGGCTTTTGGGGTTTTTGTGTTGCGTATGCGCGAGCCTAACGCCGAGCGTCCGTATCGCGTGTGGGGTTATCCGATTGTCCCTGCTGTCTTTGTGGTGTACTGTGTTGCTTTAATCGTCATTACTTGCTTCAATTCGCCGCGTGAGGCGGGCATCGGCTTAGTGCTGATGATGACAGGCATACCATTTTATTTTTATTGGAATAACAAAAATACGTCAATAGATAATCAGTAATTCACAAAACT
>JACCEC012317048.1_pt1 | contig 11144 bp, 4 predicted proteins | sample 7450121 | NCBI WGS metagenome assembly JACCEC01 (sample SAMN15323455, study PRJNA562643) | freshwater metagenome | isolation source: river surface water | place: USA:Blue River Watershed | collected 2017-08-18 | reverse complement strand
TTTACTCGATAATACATGTTTGATGTCAACGCAGGAGTTGTGTAACTTGCATTGGTCGCACCGCTTATATCTGTAAATGTTACATTGTCACTTGACGATTGCCATTGATACGTTGCCGTACCTGTGCCACCGCTTACCGTTGCGGTTAACGTTGCGGTTCCACCTGTACAAATTGTACTACCTGCGGTGATAGTTACTGAGGGGTCAGAAACAACATTGATTTGCGTTCCTGCACTTGTCCCAACTCCACAACCTGCACCGCTATAACTCACATTCACACGGTAGAATAAGGCAGAGGTCGCCGTAGTCGGTACGCTGTAAGTGCTATTTGTTGCACCTGAAATATTTGTAAATGTTACGTTGTCACTTGACGATTGCCATTGATAGGTCGCTGTGCCTGTTCCCCCACTTGGCGTTGCCGTTAATGTCGCTACGCCACCGATACAGACATTCGTTGCACTTGCCGTTACATTTACAGTTGGGTCGGCAACGACATTGATAATCGTAGTAGTGGAAACTACCGAACAACCATTAACAGATTGTGAAATCGTAACACGATAATGCGTTGTGGCAGTCAAAGCAGGGGTCGTATAAGTACTTGAATTTGTGCCTACAGCTGTCCAAGTAGTTCCATTAGGAGAAGATTCCCATGCGTAACTAATTGTACCTGAACCTCCTGTAACTGTCGCAGTTAAAGTCGTTGTTCCTCCACTACAAATTATTGTTCCATTAGAAGAAGTTACACTTACTGAGGGGTCGGCAATCACCGTTACACTTGTGCTATTTGAATTGGCAGAAAGACCACCCGAAGTTACCACTGCACGATAATGTATTACTCCTGCTGTGGTAGTTGGTGCGGTATAAGTCGCACTTGTCGCACCGCTTATATTTATAAATGTTATGTTGTCAGGGCTACTTTGCCATTGATAAGTGTATGTTCCATTACCACCCGTAGGTGTAGCCGTCAAAATAGCCGAACCACCAATACAAACCGTTGCATTATTCACCGTAACATTAATTGTCGTAGGCGGTACACGATAACCTGCGTCAATCGTTGGGTTATCTTTTGCCACGCCTGTCCCTGTTACCGTAATCGTAAAGTTAGGCGATTTTCCTGTGCTTGTATTCGCATCACTATTATTGTCGGTTGCTGCGGTGGTGGTTTGTGTTGTTAAAATGTTAATTCCATTGGTTGTTGGAAATTTAATATAATAACTTCCTGTTCTATCTATAATAAAATTATAATATCCAGGATTACCACTTCCATTGTTAGCAGTCGTTGTGGTGGCAATGAGCGTATCACCTGTAGCACTCCATAATTGAACCGTAATACCGTTGATACCTGCGCTTGCAGGTTCATTATTGATTCCGTCTGCGTTAGTATCTGTCCATACATAATTGCCTACACTACCCGTAGGACAAGTACCTGTTATAAATACCCCACTCGAACAACTTGTAAACGAACAACCTTGTGCGTCAGTCCCTGCAAAATGATAAACGCCAGGAGCTGTATGTTTCACCACAAAAGTAATACCCGTTGCGCCCGATATAGGCAATCCATTGTAATACCATTGACCCACCGAACCCGAAGGAACACTTAAAGTGTATTCATCGCCCGGACAAAGGCTAATAGGAGGGTCAGTTGCTACAATTACGTTAGTCGTCATACTCGCATAACACCCCCCTGCATTTGTCACATTCACCGTATAAACTCCTGCATGACTCGCAGCCGCATTCGGAATAGTCACCGTAGCACCCGTAGCGGTGAAACCGTCAGGACCCGACCACATATAAGTAGTGCCACCCGAAGCCGTCAAAGTAATTGTATTGCCTGCTACCACCGGCGAATTAGAAGTTAAAGAAGGGGTGAAACTACAATAAATACCCAAATCCCATGAATAATCTTCTTCCCCTGTCACCAAAGTAGTAATCGCAGTGATAGCAGCCGATTGACCACTATAAACCGTAGTTGTACCGTCCGAATCGATTGCATCGTCCGAACCTACATTAGCAGGTGAAAGTTGATATTGCGTAATGCCATGAAAAAGTGCATAATAATTGCCAGCAGGTAAATTCGGAAATGAATATAAACCACCATTACCCGTTACCGTAAAATTAACCAGAGGGTCGGTAGCAGGGGCAGGCGAACCACCCAACGCACGATAAAGGCGCACCATAATGCCATCTACCCCATTCTCCCCTGCATCTTGTACGCCGTTTTGATTCGTATCGAACCAAACGCGATTGCCATAAATAGCAGGAGCAGGTTGTTGTACTTTGATACCTACTTTAATGGGTTCTGCTGCCAAAAGCGGTTGATTATTATCAGTGCGAGTTGCCACGAAACCAAATGAGTTCCACGCAATTTCATTGTTGGTAGGCGCAGTTACAGGCGCACGCATAGGCCACGTAAACACCAAAGAATCATTTGGACTTAATACCGTTGCCCCAAAATCAATCTTGATAGATTGTACTTTCGTAATATCGGGCGGAGGCGTTGTACTCCAATTTGGCGTAACGCAACCCGTAGGAAAAGGCGATGCTGCCGCAGGTGGTTTCATTTCGTCTCGGCAAGGATTGCCCGTAGTGCTATAATAAATTGTACCCCCCGGAGGTGCAGTAATTGTACCTGCCAAATTAGGTCGCCATTGCGTTTGACGTGCGCTCAAATCAATCACCCCCTCATCGCTCAGATAAGGAAGAATGTCAATAATTTGAATATTTCGCATCGGGACATTACCCGTATTTGTTACTACCAATTTGTAATCCGCATTGCCCCCCGGTACAGTTGTACCCGACTCAGGAAAGCGCGTATATTGATTATCAACTTGACCCTTTACCCACTTGATAGACTCCATAGAAGCCGTAGCCGCTACCCCACAAGTAAAGCCATAATAATTACTATTAGTGCGCTGAAATACCTCTGTTGTATTGCCATCTAAATCCCAATCGCCTGTATCCGTAATATCGCCGTAGCTATATTCGGGCTGATTGATACTCGCGTTTGAAGCCGTTGCTAACCAATCTACGGTGTAGTTAGTGCCTACCGTCATTATCGGAGTGACTTGTACAGTGGCATTTACTGTAAATTCTTTACCATAATTGAGTACCGTTCCATTCGGAAATGTCCAACGATATAAATCACGCATCACACCCCCTACCGACAAATAATTTGGAATGATTTGTAGAGTGGGTGCAGTAGGCAAACCCGATGTTCCTACGGTAAATGATTGAGAAACAAACTGATAGCCACTTGGTATTAACATCGCACACACAGGATTTTGAGCGTGTGCAAAACCAATATCTGCTACAAAAGTACCCGAAAAAGTAAGCGTTTGCCCTACTGTTAATGGGTTTTGACAACTTGGCGTTTGCCGAATATAATAATAGGTCTTTGAAGTGGTCGGACGAGGATTTATCGTATTCGTATTGTTACAAACAGTACGCGCCGCCTCCACAGGGATACCCGCAGTCGTGCTATTCCATTTCAAACAGTTCGTTACCGTTTGCGGAGTGGCAGGTTCTGAAAGGGCTTGAAAGTAGAGTTCATGATAACCTGTAAGACTTGTGTTGGCAGGAAAAGGAGAAATTAGTACAAATTTTATTTTTGTAATATATTGTCCCGAAGGAAATGCAGGGACAAAATCATACGGACTCGTAGCAGCAGGGGCAACATACCAAGTGTTACCCGTTGTATTCGTTTGGTATTCAATTCGATTCAATTTGCTCCAATCGTCCCAACGAACACCCCTAACGCTATTTTCCGCTAAACGAATATTGGCAGGAAAGCTATCAATTATTTCAACATTGTTTAAAGCTACATTACTATTGTTAGCAAAACCAAGTGAATAAGTAAAGGCTTGACCCGGATAAAAATTATTACCATTGGGGTTGTAAGTAGATTTCGACAAAATGACCGAAATAGACGTGTTACTGAGGGTATGCGTTTCTATCAAATCCGAAGTACAAGTACCAACTGTAAAACCATTATGTACATTAGAAGAAGTGCCACTACCAAAAGGCGTATAAGTCAACATTGCTCTATTCGTCACCGTACTGCCTGAGCTGAAAGTCGGTGTATTATAACTAACCGTTATATCTACATAATAAGCAGATGCTAACCAACTCCCGTAATAAGTAAGTCCTTGCGCTGTAATATTTGGAATATTCGCCGTCACTACATTGCTACTTATCGTACCCGTTCCTACTGAACTATTTGTCTCTAAATTGTAGATATTAGCACTCACAAAAGTAGCCCCTACGGGCAAGGTGTCTCGCAAAATAATATTGGTTGGTACAAGTGTTCCCAAAGGTGCATTTAAACCATTTCCATCGGTCGAAACATAAATGCGATAAGTTGTATTATTATTTACAGCCCCACCGTTCAATAAGATTTTCTGCCCACAAATGCGCGGTGCGGCGGTGATAGTGATATTATTCGTTTTAGGTCCCGATGTAAAGCCTCCCGTAGCCGTTAGCGTTGCCGTAGTCGTCAATATCGTATTATTAGGTATCGTAAAATTCTGACAGCGCATACCAAACTCCAAAACACCCGTAGAACCCGAAGGCACAGGATTGATAAAAGTTATCGTTAGTTTTTTCGCCCCTGCTGTACCATTAAATACAAAATTAGCCGCAGGCGCATGAGCAGTCCCTAACGGGTTGATAACATCATACACATGGTCAGGCATCGGTATCTCTATTTTTACCCCCGAAGCATTACCCGTTGTACTCGACACCGAATAATCTAACTGCATCGTTGCTGTTGAACCTGACGGCATCGTTGTCAAATTATTCTTTTCCCTATATTGCAGCGAAAGCGTTACTTGCGCACCTAATACCGTTTGTATAGCGACAAGCAACACTATCAATAAACCTTTACGAAAGGAAAAACACTTAATATCAAAATGTTTCATATTGTTATATTTTTTTGAATCATCAAAGTCATTTTTGCCCGATGCTTTGACATTGAAACCGAACTTGAGTGCTTATTCAAAAGCGAGTTTATCAACGCTCATTTTAGATGATAAGAAATACTTTTTGCCAAAATGTTTATTTTTCTACCACAAAAAGCATTATCACCCAACACCTGAAGATGATAAAGCCATATCAACAATAAGTTCACCATTTTACATATATATTTGTAATAGTGTATCAAAATTAGAGTTATGTATTTTTTTGAAATAAATATTTTATATCACAATAATATCTTATCCGAAAAACAGTAGCTTACCAAATTTTGCCCAAAATTTATTGTATAAATTTATTGTATAAAAATAGACAAAATGAAAACGATTGATATGCCGACAAAAAATATAATAAAAATTTATTATAAATTGTAGATGCCATGAAACTATGCGTTTATATCAATACCAAACAATTCGTGCTACACAATCTACTTACAACTAATCACTTACAAATTTTCATACCATTTTATTATTTTCTATCATTATTTTTTGCAGCTACTGAGGGGTATAGCAGATGTAGGCAGCGTGTATAGCTCATGTCATTTGTCACATATTTTAGCGCATTTTTAAAATATTGCTAAAAAAACAATTTATAAATATTTGATTTGCAATTTTATAGTCATTTAATAACTCCTATTCAAAGTCACTTTTAATCATTAAACTACATAAAATTATCGCTGAAACTTTTACATTAAAATCATTCATATAAATATTATGAAAATGTATAGCAAGAAAGCATAAAAGTTTAATCTACCGCAAAACGCTCAGTGATGCGATAGAAAGTGAACCTTTTTCATTTCGGAGTTGTACTTTTTCGGATTTTTGGAATCTTGCTTTTTTTGATTAGGAAATTGTTTGAGCATAAAAAAATCCGAAATTTTGTGAACCTAAATACCTACGCTGCTACTTGCTTTAAATTAGACAATACCCCTAATTTTTGAAAAAAAATTAAAAAACTGAAAACTGAAAAAATTGAAAAATTTTTATGACATTTAATTTTGCTTGTTCATGTCAGATTATATCAGAAAATCTTGTGTTATTGGCAGGCTTGAAAGGGGCGTTGCTTGCAGATTTTTTATGAAAGGTTCGTACAAAGCGCAATGCTCATTTTTTTTCTAATGTGTAAGTTAAGTTTTTGTAAAATCTTTGTATTGGCTGAATTTTTATTGATAAATGGTTTATATTGTTGTACTTATCTCAACTATATTTTTGAGTCTCTCATTTTATGCGCGGCTGTTATTATAGAAATGTATTTAGATAGTCAATTATTTATCCAAATATTTTCTTTTATCGTATTTATCAAAAATCTTTCCAAAAAATACCGTTAACAAGTTATTTGCATTTTTTCCCTCACACATTCTTTACTACTTCCTCAAACAAAGATAAGCATTTTGATAAAAAAGCACCCCCCTCAGTAATCTCCCAAAAATGAGACCTACTGAGGGGGGGTATCCGATATATTTAAATTATCGCACCTCACCTTTGATATAAAGTTTCTCAGGTTTTCGCTCATTGCGCAACCACACCACGATTTTTTTTTCAAAAAAGCCTTTTCGGTGCGCATCGTAAGTAATGCGGAGTTGTCGGCGCGTTTGAGGAGCTATCGGCACTTCGTCAGGTTGCCAATCAGAAGCAGTACAAGAACAATCAGTACGAATATTATCTATAATAACACTATCTTTACCTATCACCTCAAACTCAAACATAAATATATGAGGTTGATTATATGCAATAATACCCACATCTTGATAACGCGGCGTAAGCCATTTGATAGAAAGTTGAGGCGATATAAAAAAATATTGCAAAACCATAAGTATATACAAACTATTCATTACTATCGTTTTACTTTTTCAAAAAAACAAATATATAAAATATTTTTTTCAATGTATAATTAAAAATCTTCGTCTTCATCGTCATCGGCTAAATTCAGTTTGGCACCTGCCAACTCCGAATAAGCGTGCATATCTTTTGCTGCCTTTGCCACGTTCATACCTTCGCGGTAGGTGGCAAGCGCGAGTTCGGGCAACTCCAAACGCTCATACAATTTGCCCAAATGATAATAATTGCCAACATACTGAGGGGTGGTTTCGCGCAAACGCTCATAAAACTCGCGGGCGCGCACAAGATTGCTCATGCCTTCATATTCTTTTGCAAGGGCAAAAAGTAAAAAAGGTTCGTGAGGGTCGCTCACTAAAAGGGCTTCTAACTGAATCAATCGAGACATAATATTTTATTTTTTTTATAAAAAATTGATTATTAGATTATTATGAAAAAAATATCAATTTAATAAAAATTTGATGTATTTTTTGTACTAAGAAAAACGGTCGAGAAATCATTATTTTAACAATGCTTTCTTATTTTCGTGCAAATTTTAATAAAAATCGTAAGAATGTTCAATTTTTCTTGGTTTATCGCGCATCGAGTAGCGAAAAGCAGTGACAAATCGGTTGCGCACATCATTATCCGCATCGCCACAGCCGCCGTTGCGCTAAGTATGACCGTCATGATTTTAGCGGTGTGCCTTGTCAAAGGTTTTAAAACGGAGATTTCGGCAAAAGTGTTTGGTTTTTGGGGACATATTCATATTATTCATCTGTCTTCTAAACTCACCAATGAGCCTAAACCCATTCGCGCCGATAGCCTTGCGCTGCCCGATGCCATGCTCCAAAATATTCATCATCTGCAACGCTACGCTACCAAAGCGGGCATTATCAAAACCGATAAAAATTTTGAGGGCATCATTTTAAAAGGTATTGGCACTGATTTTCATTGGGATTTTGTAGAAAAATGCTTGTTAGAAGGCAAACGCTTGACGCTCAACCACGATACGACCAAAGCACCCAGCCAAGAAATTTTAGTATCACAATCTACCGCCAACCGAATGCAACTCAAAATCGGGCAAAAATTTGTGGTGCATTTCGTCAAAGACAACGCACAAACGCAACGCCTTTTCCAAGTGTCGGGCATTTACAAAACGGGTTTGGAAGAATATGACCGTCAGTTTGCCCTCGTTGACATTCGGCAGGTGCAGGATTTGCTCGGCTGGTCGGCGCAAGAAGTGGCAGGTATGGAAGTTTTTGTCAATAATTTGAGCCAACTCGACCAAACAAATAATGGAATATACGAATATTTATCTCGTGAACTCACCAGCCAAACCATCAAAGAAGAACAGCCCAATATCTTCCAATGGCTTGAATTACAAGACCTTAACGAAGAAGTCATATTAGGGTTAATGCTCATAGTTAGCCTTATCAATATGACTACCGCACTTTTAATTCTGATTTTAGAACGCACTAATATGATTGGAACTTTGAAAGCGTTAGGCGCATCAAATTGGCAGATACAAAAGATTTTTTTAGCATACGGCGTATATATTACCTTTGTAGGTTTGTTGTTAGGGAATTTTTTAGGCTTCGGATTGGCATTTTTACAAAAACAGTTTGGCATCATTCGCCTCTCCGAGACGGACTATTATTTGAGTGTCGCGCCGATTCGCTTCGATTTTGCCTATGTTTCCGCGCTCAATGTGGGTGTTTTGTTGCTTACGGCGGTGGTTTTGTTGCTACCGAGCTTATTGATTTTGCGTATTTCGCCTATCAAAGCTATTCGATTTAAATAGTTCTTTTCTAAATAGTTAAGCATGAAAAAAAATATCCAAGCATTGCTCAATCAAGTTGCCTTGCTGCAAACGCTACAAAATGAAAACAATTTATTTGTATATATCAACGAATTAAAAAACCGAAAAGACATTTTACAAAGTCTCATTGAGCAATATAACATTGATTTAGAGCAGTTTCAACCTGTCAATTTTTTGCGGTACCACATTTTGCAACTTTTGCAGCAAGGCGAAAATATTACGCCTAAATTGGTCAAACAAGTAAAAGAGGAAATTGAAAGTGCCAACGTATATTATTTTTCACATTTTGGCGTAGAACCGCCACTTTTAGAAAAATTAACTTCTTATAAACACAACAAAAAAAGCAGCATTTTTTCGAGTTGGCAAAATCGCGGTAAACTCCAACATTTCGCCATTTTTCATTCCTTTTTTTATCGAAAAATCGAGGCAGACAAAACAACCATTTATTTAAAAAATATTGCCGATGCACTCAAAAAAGCATTGGAAATCAACGAAGAACACAGTATTCAAATCACTAATTTTCAAGATAGTCAACCATTTGGAGACACTTGGGCAAGTGTGGCAATTTATCCAAAGCTACAAAACACCCCAAAAAATGCGGTCTCTCTTTTTTTACGAGTAGATACTGAGGGGGTCAAAATTGGCATCACTAAGGGCAGTGATTGGAAAGGTGAAAATATTGAAAATGAATATAAAATATCTTCCAATTTTGACGATATAATTTCTTTTTTTAAATCGAAAAGAAATTTATATTTTCAAGCGAATGGCATGGAAAGCCCAACAAATTACACCGATGCAGATGCTTTGAAAGAAATATTTATAAGCGAACAAGATTTTTTAACATTGAAAAAAACTTTACAATATAAGCAAAACCTTATATTGCAAGGTTCGGCAGGGGTGGGCAAAACTTTTTTAGCCAAACGTTTGGCTTTCGCGCTTATCGGAGAACGCAATGAAGCACGCATCAACACCATTCAATTTCATCAATCTTTTGGTTATGAAGATTTTATACAGGGTATAAAACCAAATGTAAATGCTGAATTTCAGCGCACGAATGGCATTTTTTACGATTTTTGCGAGAAAGCGCGTTTAGACCCCACGCAAAGTTATATTTTCATTATTGATGAAATCAATCGGGGCAATATTAGTAAAATATTTGGCGAAATATTGATGCTTATCGAAAAAGACAAACGACAGGAGAAATATGCCCTTCATCTGCCCTATCAACGTGCGGACGAAATGCCGTTTTTTGTGCCGCCGAATGTCTTTTTGATTGGCACGATGAATACGGCGGATAGGTCGTTGGCGTGGTTGGATTATGCCTTGCGCCGCCGCTTCGCATTTGCCGAAATCGCGCCTCAATTTGGCGAAAAGTTTGTGCAACACCTCTCGGCGCAAGGGGTTACTGAGGGGGGTATCAAAATGATTGTTGAAAAAATAAATGCGTTAAATCAACTCATTGAAGAAGATATACATCTTGGAAAAGGTTTTAAGATTGGGCATAGTTATTTTTGTGATTTTGATAAAACATTTTTTGACCACGAAAACGAATGGCTTGAAAATATATTTACATTTGAACTCGTGCCGTTGCTTCGTGAATATTGGTTTGATGATGAAGCAAAAATAAATCGGGCTTTGGAAAAAATACAGTTGCTTTAAGAAAAAATAATAAACCGTCTTTGAAATCACACAACTCCAAAGACGGTTATTTTGGGTACACCCTTATTTCTAAAAATTTTTCGTTTATGTAGGGTTTAAAGGAGGTTAAGTAAGTGCGCTAAAATAAACGCTGCTTTAAAACGCTATAATCAATTGATTTTCAACATTTTAAAGTCCTCCCCCTTTGGGGAGGATTTAGGTGGGGCTACTTATTCTTCCTTTTCCTCTTTTTCGTCTTCTATCACATTTTTAACTCTTGAAAGCACGTCAACATGATGACTGCGTTTAGGGTTAAATTTTGGGGTGAATGAGAAGGCTTTGGGATTCCAATTTACCTTTTCAATCAGTGTTGCCTCGAATATTGACCCATCGGGTTTGATAGGTTCAGCCCTTAAAATCGCCCCCTTCACACCGCTCACAACAATAGATGGGTGTAGCGTCATCGGCAAATCTTCACAAACCCAAATTTTCCAAGCGGAGGTTTTACTGCTCGCGGACGTATCTGTTGGGATAGCTACTTTACACTTATATCCCAATATAGTACTATCTTGCCCTGTGAAACTAAACTGATGAGGTGCTAAATAATAGGTAAACTTTCCATAATATATATTTTTTTGATAATCAATATAAGCAGTAGCAGTTGTATTTCGATAAGCAGCTAAAGCACCCGTATTTCTATTGTCCATAGTCGTTTTCAGAATGCATTGAGAGGCAGTTGCATATACATCTTTAATTTGGTATAGAAAGTTTGGAACTTTCATCTGAATATAAAGCATTACCGCGATATCACCTGCAAGTGAGTCGGGAAATTTCATATTCATTTTATCTGTTATGTCATATCTAATATGATAACCTTGTTCATTTTGGGCTGACAATAAAAT
>JACCEC010810650.1_pt1 | contig 11145 bp, 11 predicted proteins | sample 7450121 | NCBI WGS metagenome assembly JACCEC01 (sample SAMN15323455, study PRJNA562643) | freshwater metagenome | isolation source: river surface water | place: USA:Blue River Watershed | collected 2017-08-18 | reverse complement strand
GGCTGGTGCCAATCGGCTTACCGCTGCGGTAGTTTGACAACGCAGCTCTGTTGCTGGTGGCGATGCCCAGCAACGCTGCCTGATCCTCGGTGCTCAACTTCCAGTGGTCGAGCAGCGTCATGACCATTTTGGCCAGGGCGCCACGGTCTTGTGACGCGGTCACTTCACGTTCTGCTACAGCGCCCATGGCTCGCTCCTGATCTAGTGTTTGTCTGAGACTTGAGTATAGCGCATTGTTTCAAAACAAACAAACAATGTTTCGCATGAAACATTTCTGCGCAAAATGCCATCGCATGCCCCCCCCCCTGAAGGTATCGGGGTAAGGTTCTTGGCCATCGGGTCACGCCGGGGAGACATCCGTCAGATTTCAGCAACTTGGCCACATTCCACTTGGCTTTCTCCCGTCAGTACGCATGAATGGTCGTCCCTGCAACTACTGGATAAATCCGATGGACACTTTTCAATTTGGCCAAAAAATCACCCTTAACGAAAACGAGCTTGCAACTCGCTGGGGAATCAGCCCTAAAACCCTGCAACGCTGGAGGTGCGAAGGACGTGGCCCCAAATACTTCAAGCTGTCGAAACGGGTTTCGTATCCCATCGACGAAATTTTGGCCTTCGAGTTTGAATCCTTACACGAATCAACCGATGGAGTCACTTGCGATCCCGAGCAATTTAACAACCCGAGCTTTCTGACCGCCCGAGAAATTGCTGCCAAGATTGACATCCCGCTTTACCTGCTGACGCACCCTGGTGAACGCAAAAAGATTGGCTTGCCACACTATCGCGTTGGGAAAATGGTGCGCTTCAAACTCGATGAAATCTTGGATTGGGCACGCCGACGCACCGTTGAAGCTGAGATCAAAAATCAGACGGCACATCGACTCATCCCTCTTGGGAACATCCAACCGGGCCTCACGCGAATGATGTGACCAAATTCCTCGCACCATGAACGAACGCCACTCGCTGGTGGCGTCCCGACAACCCCGACAGAAGGATGTTTATTATGGACAGACGATGCATGACACAGATCGAGTTGGCCGAACGTTGGCAGATCAGTGAGGCGACGCTGGAACGCTGGCGCACAGAGGCGGGCGGTCCGCTGTTTCTCAAGCTTGGCAACCAGGTACGCTATCGGGTCCAAGATGTTGAAGCATTCGAGGCCGAAATGCTTCGGGCTTCGACCAAGCCTCACGGCGAAGTAATTCAGACTCAGCCAGAAGCTCCAGCACTACCAACTGCGCGTAAGCCCCAAGCGACAATTCGTCCCATACGGCCTGTCACCATATGGCTACGCACTGGTTCTCGCAGTACTCGCCTGCGCCCCCTGTATACGGGTCGGTCTCTACCCCGCTGAATACCGCTCACTCCGTCCGAGAAGAACTATGCCCTATCTTCTCGCCACTCTTGGAAATCGCCCTCCAGTAGTTCAGAATCGCCGCATTGCCTGATCACACTGGGGTAGTGCCATGAACGAAATTCGAGTTGCGTAGAACGTTATTGGTCGCCGCAGCATTGCCGACGAACCGATTCAAGGTGGGCTCTGGCACCCAGACACACCCGAGAACCGGGAAACGCTGATCATCGTCATGGAGTCTGGCAACGAGTCCTACGGCCCAGAATCGCATTGGATTGAGGAAAGGCAGGCATAGCCAGATGGTTGTGGCTGACCGTGTGGTTTAGCCAGCCAACCCCAAGGCTTGTGCCTCGGCTTCTTGCTCCAGATAGACCCAATCGACGATTTCATCGCTTGGCGTGTAGCCAGCGACGAGTTTTTCCATCATCAGCCGGATGACGCCGACGTCGTTCACATTGAGCGCCATCTCCAGCGATCTGAGCTGGCCTTCAAGCTCTGCCCACGGGATGAACTCTTCGTGAGCTTTCATGATCCTCGAGTGGGAAGTGGGCTTGGGGTTGTCGCCAATTAGCAGTTCTTCGTAGAGCTTCTCACCAGGACGCAGGCCGGTGATCTCGATCTCGATGTCGCCGTCGGGGTTCAGCTCATCTTTGACGGTCAAGCCCGAAAGTTCAATCATGCGGCGCGCTAGGTCCATGATCTTGACCGACTGGCCCATATCGAGGACAAACACATCGCCCCCTTTGGCCATTGCGCCCGCCTGGATCACTAGCTGAGAGGCCTCCGGGATGGTCATGAAGTAGCGGGTGATTTCGGCATGCGTCAGGGTGATCGGGCCGCCGTCTCGAATTTGCTGCCGGAACTTTGGCACCACTGAACCCGAAGAGCCTAGCACATTGCCAAACCGCACCATGCTGAATTTAGTACCGGGGCTGGAGGTGGCCAGAGCCTGTAGCACCATTTCTGCCAGTCGCTTGCTGGCGCCCATGATGTTGGTCGGTCGGACCGCCTTGTCAGTGCTAATCAGGACGAAGTCCGAGACGCCGTTTTCTGCCGCTGCTTGGGCGGTACGCAGCGTGCCCAACACGTTGTTCTTGATGCCTTCGGCTGGGTTGTGCTCAACCAAGGGCACATGCTTGTAGGCTGCTGCGTGGTAAACCGTGTCCGGATGCCACGTGGACATGATCTCGTGCATACGCTCGTTGTCTTGCACCGAGGCCAAAAGTGGCACCAGAACGATCTCACGACCGGCGAGCTTTTCTTCTAGTTCCTGGTGAATGCCATAGAGGGCAAATTCACTCTGCTCGATCAACAATAGTTTGCTCGGGCCGACTGAGAGGATCTGGCGGCAAAGCTCGCTGCCGATGGAACCACCAGCCCCCGTCACCATCACAACCTTGCTGCGCACGTTCATGGCCAGCAGGATGTGATTGGGCATCACGGCCTCGCGGCCGAGTAGATCGTCAATGTCCAGTTCGCGCAGATCAGAGATGCTGACCTTGCCCTGCGCCAAATCGGTCACGCTCGGCAGCGTGCGCACAGCCACTTTTGCCACACGAATCTGCCCCAGAATCTCGTTGCGGCGGCGACGCGACAGGCTGGGCATGGCCAGCAGCACATCACTGATGTTGAGCGTGGTGGCTAGGTTGTCGAGATCTGCCGGGTTGTAGATAGGCTGGCCGTTGAGCACGTGGCCGTGCAGACGATCATCGTCGTCCAGGAAGCCTGTCACCTGCATTTCGTGGCTATTGGCCATGGCTGCCGCCAACTGGCGCCCTGTATTGCCTGCACCGTAGATCAGCACTTTGGGGCGCGAGGCATGTTTGAGAATGCCCAGGTACTGATCACCCAGCCAAACTCGGGCAAGTGCGCGCGATGCACCCACAAACAGCAATAGCAGAATGGGCTGAATGATGCCGACGGTGCGCGGGACGCCAGCAACACCAATGGCAGTGAAGACGGACGCATAGAGCAAGCCATAAATGCCTACGGCACGAGCCACCGCCAGCAACGCAGGCCAACCGCTGTAGCGGAATATGGCACGATACAAACCAGACTTAATAAAGATGGGCAGTGCAATTCCAATGGAAGCACCCACAGCCCCCAAAGCGGTGCCCGAAAGAGCGACAAACTCCCCCAACCGAAGGTAATAAGCCAACCATACAGTTAAGACGCACAAGCTAAGGTCAACGCACAGGGCCACAAAACGCTTAGCAGCCCTGGGCAGCGCAAGAACGGGGGCTACGAGTTCAAACAGAGACTTTTTCATGGCATGTAGATGACCAAACCCCGAGTCCCGAGTTTTCAAGATAATCTTTATGTTTCAATGAGAGACTCCGTCTCTTGCCAGCACTTTCAGAGCAGTCATCCACAGTATCCTCAGATCAAACAGAAATGATCGCCGCTGTAAATACTCAGTATCCATTTGCACTTTTAGAGGGACAGGCAGTTCATCTCGACCATTGACCTGTGCCCAACCTGTTAGACCTGGCAGCAGGCTGTGCACTCCCATTTCCGTTCGCAATGCAATCAGATCTTCCTGATTAAATAATGCGGGACGGGGACCAACAAAGCTCATGTTACCCACGAGAATGCACCACAATTGTGGTAATTCGTCTAAGCTAGATTTGCGTAGAAAGGACCCAATCGGAGTCAGCCATTGCTCCGGACTCTCAAGCAGATGTGTCGCGACTGCCGGTGTATCAATGCGCATGCTGCGAAATTTAGGCATGCGGAACAGACGGTTATGGCGCCCCACTCGATCGCTCCAATAGAGAACAGGGCCTGGCGAAGAGAGCTTTACCGCAAGCGCCGTCAGAATAATTGGCACGCCCAGTAGCGGCAAACACACGAGGGCGACAACAACATCAAACAAACGCTTCACTGAGGCATTCCCTTCACCGCCAAGCGCAGACCTTCCCCCACACTAACCAAGGGTGCCCAGCCCAGAAGCCGCCTTGTCTTTGTGATGTCTACGCGAAGGTCCGCCAGGAGACGCTGGGCCAGATCCTGACGGCCCAACATTACGGCTCCCAACCTGAGCAATGCAGGCGGGACCGGCCACAGGCGAACTGGCCGCCCCATCGCCGCTGCGAGTCTGCGCAACAGATCAGCAGTGGAAAGATCCTCACCATCACTGACGAGGAAAACCTGATTCGCTGCTGCCGGATGGTCGCAGACAGTCAACAGAAAATCCACGAGGTTCGGCAAGGCCACATAGCTGCGCCGGTTCGTTGTGACTGCTCCAAGGGGCAAGGGCCAGCCTCGCCGAAGCATTGCGACGAGAGTTCCGAAATTTCCAGGGGCGTCAGCGCCATAGACCAACGGTGGCCGGACCACAACAATCTCCAGTCCTGTTTCCTGCGATATTGTGTAGAGGCCCTGTTCGGCCTCGTACTTCGATATTGCGTAGGGATTCTGCGGATTCGCCGCCCCCTCCGGCGTAAATGGCTCTTGACCACTCGTCAGGCCATTCACACCAATGGAACTGACAAACACGAATCTCTTCACTCCAGCCGCTGCCGCGCTCCTTGCCAACGCCAGCGTCAGATCTGTATTGACATCGCGAAACTCATGCAACGCATACCTTCCGGGGCCTTTTGTAATATGTGCTCGACCAGCACAGTGGATAAAAACCGAGCATTGCCGCAATATGCTGGGCCAAGACGTCGGATCGACAAGAGATACAACAGCAACATCAATCCCCCCAAGCTGCTGCGCTCCGCCCTCGCGAATGAAGGCAGTTACCGATCGGTTCTCTTGAAGCAGACGACTCAATACTGCTCGTCCTACGAAGCCATTCGCCCCACTTACAGCCACTTTCGTCGACACAACAAGCCCCCCCGCACGCTAAAAGAATACTTTGAACACAGGATCACATGTTATCGGGCGCCGCGAAATGGCCACGTCCGCCTCAGCACCATTGTCAACCAGACCGCCATGCACTGCGCAACCACAGCGACGGCAACCGCCGAAGCGACCATAAGCAAGGCCGCAGCCAGCTGTCCAATCACCGGCTTGAACACCTCAATCCCGAGCAGACCCAAATCCTGGTGGACGAGATACAAGGGATACGACAACACGCCCAAATAGTTGATTGCGGGTACGCCCCTGCGTCGAGTAGCGCGTGAAGTAACCACTGATCATGGAGAAGATGACTACTCCGTGCGTTCCGCTCACCCCTGCGCCCAAGAGCCCATAGTGCGAGAGCACCACGAGGGCTATCTCAATAATACGCGCAAGACGTCGACTGCGAGGTTTCTGGCATCCATTGGTTCTACAGCCCGGTCACTCTCTACAAGTACTTCAAGACTCCACGAGCCGCATATTGAGTGAAGTACCAAACGGACAGAGGAATGCTAAGCCCCTCCAGGTCACGATAAGCGCGCCAGACTTTCAAGGCCGATTTCCGCTTGTTGCGCGAGACAGATTTCTCCATCATGCGATACCTCATGAGATCCGCATCCAGACCGTGTGCGGTGATGCCCTTCTTCAGGACTTGCAACCAGCAGTCGAAATCATCGTAGTAGGTCTTGCGCATGCGAATTTGGCCAGTACGCGCGGTATTCAGCATCACTGTCGATGTAGCGATGGCTGTGTTGCCGAGCAACTGGCGGTAATTCAGGGCCGCCGGCACGCTAATATAGCGACCCGGCTCGCCGCCAGCCGACGGAATTCGTCTGAACCCGGTGAAGACAAACGCCGCATCCCGCGCGCGTGCGAACTCAAGACATAGCTCAAGCTTTTGAGGCAACCAAAGATCATCACTATCGAGAAACGCAATCCAGCGCCCCCGCGCCTGCTCCAGTGCGGCATTGCGGGCCACAGCCGGGCCACCATTGCGCTCAAGCTTGATCAGCTTGATGCGCGGATCAAGCTCCGTCCAACGCTCGACAACCGGGCGCGTATTGTCTGGCGAACAATCTTCCGCTATCAACATTTCCCAGTGTGGATACGTTTGAGCAATAACGGACCTAATGGTTTCATCCACAACGCTAGCACAGCGGTAAGCGGGAGTGATGATAGACACCAACTCTCGCTTCTCGTCCTGTGCCTTATTACGGTCGGTAGTCAATGTCATGGAGCGATGAGGAATTTGGTCGAACACTGCTTCGGCGGCGCTTGGAGCGCAAGCCACTAAATAAAAGCATCCAGACCATAAGTCCGACACCGATGCCGAAGGTGATGAACGGGAATGGCAGAATACTAAAGCCGACAAAAATGCTTGAGATGATCAGTACATAGAACAGCACACTGAAAAGCCAGGCACCAACGATTACACGACTACCGCTAGACGCCATCCAGTTGATTGACTGGCCGAACAGCAGCCCAAGAACAGCCGCTACCAGCACTACCCCCAATACGCCATAGTCATGATACGCTGCACCAGCCAGGGTGATGCCACCTGGGCCGTACACCCTCACCCCATTTTCCCCGTCTGAGCGTATATTCAGGCCTATACGCTTCCCCCACGCGGCGATGTAGCTCAGGAGTATCGGGCGCCCCCGTTCATCGCTCGCCAGCACCTTGCTAAGGTTGAAGATCCCATGGTTTGCGTAGACCAAAGCTGGGCCGCAGACCGGGCATCTTTCCACGAATAGCGTCTCCCGCCACTCTGCGCCATCGTCCTGCGTACGGGCCTTGAGCGCAAACTCCCGGTAGTTTCCCGTCATGTGGTACGCCGCGATCTTGCCGGCCGACAAGCCATGGCCCTGGAACTTGACCAAGGCATCCGGCTCATGGCAAGTGAGGCGGTCCGAGAAGATGGCGGAGGAGAAGGCAACCATGCCGATAAGCGGCATCGCCAGGGTGACCAAGGCCAGACGCCACCGGCGGACTGGCTTTTTGCCGCCCTCGGGAGCTTCAAGGCCCAGCATTAGCCCCACCAGGTTCATGACAAGGAACGCGAGCATTGCATTCCGTGAACCGATGAATCCGGCGTAAAGGGACCCAACAAAGGTAAAGAACAGCTGAAGCGCAATGTCACTGCGACAGACCGCCCGCACAGATCCGGATCGACCCATTGTGTATGAGATCGCCAGCATCCCGAGATAGGCAAACGAAGTCAGCAAGTGGCCCAGGATACTCCCCAAGCGAATGTGGACCGGCAGCAGGCTACGGTCGACCTCCAACCAGGCGAAACGGATTTCCGAAATGCACGAGATCGGCCGCAGTTCAATCAGGTAATACTTTGACCAGACATGGAGGGCAATACCAGCCAAAGAAACAAGCAGCAGAAATGCACGTAGTCGACGGTCACCGAACGCTTGGTCCATCAGGTTTGGCGACGCAGGCACATCCCTGGCACTGCCTGCAGACCGGGCTATCACAAGTCTGGCGCAGAGCAGAAAGATCGCGAGGAAGGCGACAAGAATCAGCATCGCCGGCGCCGTCGGGTACAGGCTTGCGAACGGAGCCGCCCACAAGGTCACCCCGTGCAGCACAATGATGAGCACGCTCAGCGCGGCGCACCCTTTGAAAATTGCGGACGAACGCACAGTCATTTGATAATAGCGCCTCCCTGGCGTTTCACTTGGCAGTCGGCTAATCCCCACCTGCCGCTGGATCTTAGTTATTTACAAACTGTAACGCAGCACTATTTTGGCACTCAAGCGGCGAACGGTGCTCACCATGCCCCCATGGCGCCCGCCGTCCGGGGCGAGACGCACATGAGCACCCGTGCCTGCCGTCGAGTCGACGGCCTGGCCGCGACAGAAATCACGCACCCGCGATGCTCCGGTTCAGGGAGGTCGAGAATTGTCCGATGTTCGCCGGGTCAACGTCGTAGATTTCTCCGGGCAGGCTAGCCTGCCAGACGTCCTGGAAGTAGCGTCGGGCATCTTCTTCCGCGATCGGCCGAAGATACCTGCCGGAAGCAAGCAACTCCCTCAATGCCACAAGCTCCCCGATGGGCGTCAACAGAGAGCAACTCCTGTAGAACGCATCACCCAGAACCACGACGGGCTTCTGGAACATCAGCGCTTCGGCGCCAGTCTTCGAGTTGACGGTCACGACCAGTTCTGCCGCCTTCAGAACCTCGAAATTGTTGATCCCGGGATCGAGGATTGCGACGTTTGGCCTGTTCCTGAGCATGCGTGTGATCGCGTCTGCGGACACCGCCCCGACGAGGGCCGGGTGCTCCTTGAAGACGACGCCCCAATCTCGCGGGACCATTTGTGCGATCTGATCAATTAGCCGGACCTGGTCCAGGTAGGCCGGCGAACGAAGGGTGAGCGCGACGTCGGCGGGCACGTGCAGCGGATAGTAGACAAATTTCCTATGCGAGGGAATCTGCCGATAGTAGGGGCGGAGACGGACATGGTTCCAGAACATCCAAAGGTGCCGGGATACATGACCGCCTATGTGACTGAACTCCTCCCTGCGTCCACGCAGGTACTTGTCGGCGACCTTCTCGATCAGCCGCTTCCAGTTTCGCGCATCGACAAGCTTGCGCAGCGGCCTCCTGTAATGCGACTTGTCCTTCAGCGGAACCACGAGAGCCTGCTTCCTGAGCGTGTCTTCAACGTAACCGAGGACTTCGGGCGACACGACTTCCGCATGCGGGCCAGCGACCTGCAAGGCAGCCAGGCTGTTCTTCACCACAAAGAAACGCCGACGGAAGAAGCTCGGCTCGAGGAAATAGTTGTCGATCTTGCGGCGCCGCGCCTCATGGAAGACCGCGAGCACCGAGAGAAATCCGCCAAGCTCCTGGACCACCCGAACCGCGCCGGAGTGCTGCGCTGCGATCTCGTCAAATATCTGCACGACCGCGCCCAGATGGCCCCTGAACTTGCGCAACAACGCCTTGTCGTCTGGCTGCTCGTATGCAGCTCGTTCATGCGCGACCAAGGACAAGGGATCATCGATGCCGTATGCCGAAAATGGAGGCGGCTCGGCGTCGTACGAGAACGGATTGAACACCAAGGCGCCCTGCGCGGCCAGCCATGCGCAGCCCCCCTCGTGGAAGCAGATGTGCGCCACCCTCTCGCCGCGCGCCTGCGCGTGGCGGCCGAGTGCATGGAAGAACTCCACCTGGTTCATGGCGAGACTGACGTAGATGGTCAGCACGCCGCTAGCATGTCTGGATTCAGCCATCACAACCCCAGGACACTGCGCTCAACATCCCCGAGCGGACGGTTGGCCCGGAAGCGCGGCAGCTTGCGAGGAAAAAGGCTCGGGGGCTTGATGAAAGTGGCCGTGTACAGGAGACGGAATGCGCCAGGCTGGACTCGGCTTCCCATGTGATAACAGCGCGACGTCTCGCAGGCGAAGACGGTCAGCCGGGGGGCGCTAAGTTCGACCACCTCAGTCCGCGAAGCTCTGGAATGGAAATACTCATCGTCCATATGGCTCTTGAGCTGGAAACCAACCCTGTCGGACGCCGGCCCAGGCAGGAAGGTAAACGGACCTTGTTCCACGCCGGGGACGTCGGTCAGGTAGACGAATATCTTTACGGTCTGCACGTCGTCATGATCACGATGCCAGAGCTGCGAATAGGACAGCTTCGCATCCGATGGCCGTGAGTACGTCAACAGGACGTCCATCAGCTGGGGGGTGCGCCTCATGTAGGCGCACAGAAGTTCAATGAACTTCGGCTGGGTGGCAAACCTGACAAAGATGTTGTCCGCATCAAAGGCGCCGCTGACCACTTCCGAATCCAGGAGTCGAAGCCAGAATTGCTTGTGAGCCGACTCCTGATGTTCCGCGATCGCATCGACATGGGCCAGCTTCTCACTGCTGGCGCTGTCGAACGCGGCAAGCAAGCTCTCGTCCACGATGTCCGTCAGCATGACATAGCCGTCACGCCGAAGACGTTCTGCTTTTTCTTGCGCGACGGCTGATACGCCAAGATTCCTGGCGAGCCTTCGCCGTTCTGCAACTGACGGCGCATGGGCCGCCGAAACGGCCATCTTCACCAGGTGGGCCAGGGGGGTGCGATTGACATGCCAGAGGATTCGGCGGGTGAGGTTCGTCATATCATTCCTTCCTGTATGGGGTGGGAGCGGGACCAAGCGCAAGTGGCGGACTGGCACGAAACCTCAAGACCGCTTGCGCATGAATGGCATGTTCAGGACCGCGTTGAAAAACGCACGCCGCTCCTCTGCCCTGGAGAATAGCGCAAGGAACAGATAGTGCGTGAGGCAGAAGACCGCCACCGAAACGATGGATGTCTGGGTACCGGCGGACATCGCAGCCTGCACGAGGTAGCTCACGCCCAGGGCAGGCGCACTGGCAACAACAACCCGTGCCAGCATCCCCCAGTAATCCAGGGCGGATGTTTGCACGTAGCGTGAATAGATCCAGATACGGTAGGGAAGGAACCCGATTTCGAAGGCGACGAAGGCGATGATGAATGCTTTTTCCTGCCACCACGCAGTCAACGCCACGGCAGCTAGCAGCATCAGCACAAGCTGGAGCAGGTTCGCCCTGTTGAGTTGCGCCAGCGCTTCCACTCTGACCGTCAAGACCGCATTGCCGACCTGGTAGGTTGCAAGCAGCAGCGGCCACGCCAAGGAGAGCGCCAGCCATGGCGCCAGCGACGCATAAGTCTCCCCCAGCCACGCCGTCAGCACAAGATCGGAAGCCAACATGCCCGCGACGATGAGCGGCGTGATTGCGACGAGCAGCAGGAATGTCCCCATCATGCCGAGGCGGCCCAGTCGCAGCGCATCATCCTTCGCGTCCAGCATCGCCGCCGGGGGAATCAGCGCCTGGGTCGTGACCCCGACGACGACCTTGATCAGCCTAGGGATGCGCATCAGCACATCGAAGACCCCTACGCCCGCGGG
>JACCEC011125999.1_pt1 | contig 11147 bp, 7 predicted proteins | sample 7450121 | NCBI WGS metagenome assembly JACCEC01 (sample SAMN15323455, study PRJNA562643) | freshwater metagenome | isolation source: river surface water | place: USA:Blue River Watershed | collected 2017-08-18 | reverse complement strand
CGCCGGGCGTGGAGGATCCAGCATGCGGGAGCTTGAAACGAAAGTCGCGGCATGGCGGGAGCGGATGTCCGCCGCACTGCCGGGGCGTGAGCAGACGGTGCAGGAACTCGAGGAGCATCTGCGCGACCAATGCGCGGCGTTGATCGCGCAGGGCGTCGCGCCGGAGGAGGCGTGGCTGGAGGCGGAGCGGCGGTTGGGTGCGGTCGAAGGCGTGGCGCGCGAATTCGATCGTCTCGCGGCGCCGTGGTGGTGCGGGTCGCGCCGCGGCGTCGCGCGGTTGCTGGCGTATGCGAGCGGCGTGTCGGGCGTCGCTGGGTTTGCCTTCTATCTCGGGTGGACCTGCCGGGGTTTCGCGCGGCTGTTGGATGGCAGGTCGCTGCCCGTGGATCCGAGGTGGGCGGGGTTTTGGCAGGCCTTGGCGGTGGCGTTGACGTTGGCGAGTGCGTTGGCGGTCCGGGCGAGCGGACGGTTTCTCGCGCGACCCAGTGCGGGTGATCTCCGGGGCGTGATCGCGTTCAACCTGCTCGCGATCTGGATGATCGCATCCGGCTTCATGGAACGGCTGACGATCGCCTACGAAGCAAAGGTGAGTGTGATTCTCGGGCTCCTGATCTGTGTTGTGACGGCGTGGCGCGTGATGGGGCTGACAGTCCGAGAGCGGGTTGTGGCCGAAAGCTGAGAAAAGGGAGCAACGGCGAGCGGCCCGACGGCGGCGTGACGTGCCCAGTGCTGGCCGGGACATTGCCGACCGGCGGCGAACTGCGCGCGGCGATGGACAAACGGCGGCGGGTGCGGTTGGGTTCGCGGCAACCCCGCTGCCCCCCATGCGTTCACCGAATTCCCTGCGTTGGTCTGTCCTCCTGCTCGTCGGTCTGGCTTGCCTCGGGGCGGCGGGAGCGACGGGCGCCCGTGCGGCGGAGTCGGAACCGGCGCGGCCGGCGACCGTGGCCTATGAGACCGGCCGGCGCACGCGCGACGGCATCGGCAAATTCTATTTCGGCCGGGAAATCTCCCAGGTGATGGGCCACCAGGGCGCGGGCTGGCTCGAAAGGCCCGAGCGCGAGGAGGAGGAGCGCACGGACCTGCTGCTGAAGGAACTCAAGCTCAAGGCGGGCGACGTGGTCGCGGACGTCGGCGCCGGCAGCGGGTATTTTTCATGGCGGATGGCGCGGGTCGTCGGCGCCCGCGGCACGGTCTACGGCGTGGAGATCCAGCAGGAGTTTTTGGACCTGCTCATGGCGAACATGAAGCGCCGCGGCGTGGGCGAGATCGTGAAGCCCGTGCTCGGCACGGTGCAGGATCCGCAGCTGCCGGCGGCGTCGTGCGACCTGATTTTGCTCGTGGATGTGTATCACGAACTCGACTACCCGTGGGAGATGACGCGCGCGATGGCGCGGGCGCTCAAGCCGGGCGGGCGGCTCGTGCTGGTGGAATATCGCGGCGAGGACCCGGCGGTGCCGATCAAGCCGCTGCACAAGATGACCGAGGCGCAGGTGAAGAAGGAGATCGCGGGCGGCGGCCATCCGCTGACGTTCGTGGAGAACATCGCATCGCTGCCGCGGCAGCACGTGCTGGTGTTCCGGAAAACCTGAGCGCGGCGGGCGCGGCTCAGCAGGGCTGGTGGCCCCAGTCGTTTTCCTTCAGGTCCTGGGCAAAGGCTTCCATCTGCTCCTCCGGCGTGAGCGGGCGGGCTGCGGGCACGGCCGCGGGCGCAGGATTCGGTGGCTGGCCCGTGGCGGCCGCGGGGGTTGCCGGAGAGGGAGGCGTGGCAGCCGAGGCGCCGGCCGGAGACGGCGAGGTTGACGGAGGCGGGGTGTCGTCCGACATGGCGGCACCTTGTGCCGAAGGCGGCCGGTTGTCACGCGCGGCGGCGCCGGCAGATTCGGACTGTTCAACGGCGCGGGTGCGGCCCACGTTCGGCGGCATGTTGCTCGTCACCGCCGCCGACCTCGCTCTGCGCCTCGGCGACCCGTCGTGGGTCGTCTTTGACTGCCGCCACGATTTGGCGGATCCGGCCAAGGGTGCGCGGCTGTATGCGGCGGGTCACCTGCCGGGGGCGTTTTTTGCGGCGGTGGACACCGATCTCTCGGGACCGAAAGGTGCGGGCGGGGGGCGTCATCCGCTGCCGGTGCCGGGGGCGTTTGCGGCGTTTCTCGCGGCGCACGGCGTATCGGCGGCAACGACGGTCGTGGCCTACGACGACGTGGGCGGGCAGTATGCGGCGCGGCTGTGGTGGATGGCCCGGTGGATCGGTTTTCCCCGGGTGGTGCTGCTCGACGGCGGGTGGCCGAAATGGGCCGCGGAGGGTCGACCCGTGACCACGGCGGTGCCCGCCCGGCCGGCGACGCCGAGTGCGTTGCGAGCGCAGGTCGACGCCACCTTGCACATCGATGCCGCGGAGGTGGCGCGGCGGCTTGGCCGGGCCGACTGTGCGTTGCTCGATGCGCGGACGGCCGAGCGTTATCGGGGTGAGGTGGAACCGATCGATCCGGTGGCGGGCCACATCCCGGGCGCGAAAAACCGTTTCTACAAACTGAACCTCAACGCCGACCTGACCTTCCGGCCCGCCGCCGAGCTGCGGCGCGAGTTCGAGGCGCTGTTGGGCGATTTGCCGCCTGCGGCGGTGGCGCACCAGTGCGGGTCGGGCATCACGGCCTGCGTGAATCTCTTCGCGATGGAGTATGCCGGGCTGGCGGGGTCGAAACTCTACCCCGGCTCCTGGAGCGAGTGGGTGAGCGATCCGGCGCGGCCGGTGGCGCGCGGCCCGGAGTGAGCGTGCGGCGGCACGCGCGGTCGAGCCCGCCTCGGCGTGCGCGGCGTGTCTTTCCGATGGCGGTGCGCGCGCAAATCGGTTTTGTCGGCGGCACCCCATGACGACCTCCCCTGTTTCCTTCCGTTTTCTCCGCGGTGCGGCGCTCGCCGGTGTGTGCGCGCTGGTGTCGCTGGCCCGGGCCGACGTCGGTGTCGGCGCCAAGCCGCTGCCCGGCGCCGAAGTGCTCTTCGACGGCACGCGCGCGTTGCTCGACGAGAAATGGACCTACTGGCAGGGGCCGCGGTTCGGCTCCGCGCTGCCGATCAAGTGGAAGATCGTCGACGATCCCGTGGACAAGGGCGGCTTCGCGCTGCAGACGGACGATCCGGCGGTGACCAAGGGCAAATACGGCGTGGGCGACATCGTGACGAAGAAGGCCTACCGCGATTTCCGGCTGCACGTGGAGTTCCTCGTCATGAATCCGCGCGGCAACAGCGGCGTGTATCTGCAGAACCGTTACGAGATCCAGATCCAGGACGGCGACGCGACCAAGCACGGCATGGGCGCCGTGATCAACGAGACGGAGTCGCCCTACTTCCTCTACAAAGGCCTGCGCCAGTGGAACAGCTACGACCTCGTCTTCCGCGCGGCGCGTTTCAAGGACGGCAAGCTCGTGGAGAAGGCGCGGGTGACGATGTATTTCAACGGCGTGAAGATCCACGCGAACCAGGAGATCCAGCAGGTCTGGGGCGGCGCCAACTCCGGGATCGACGGCGGCAACGACGGCGGCAAGGGCATCACCGACACTCCGGGCGGCCTCAAGCTGCAGGCGGAAGGCCACGACGTGCGTTACCGCAACATCTGGATCAAGGCAATGGACCTGCCCCGGCCGCAGACCTCGTTTGCGCCGGAGAATTGAGCGGGTCGGCGAACCTTCACGGTAGCCTCGCCGCGCCCGGCTCGCCCGGTGGTCGGCGGAAGCGCCTGACGCGCGGCGGATAGGCGGCACAGGTCGGCGAAGGGCCATTCGGGCCTGCTCACCGGAGAGGTGAGCTCGGCCGTTTCCCTTGGCCGTGCGGCGGTTGGTCACCCCTGCGGGGCTGTTGGTCACATTCAGCTCCAGTTTACACGGAGGCGGCCTGCAGGGTCGGAGCGCCGCCGGAGGAGTCTGCTTTGTCGTCGCCCCACGACACGCCCGGACCCTTTCGACGGCACCTGCGGCGCCCTGCCTACCGGCGCCGGAGGCGTTCCCCGTCCGTTCCCAACCCAGTCCGTTCCCGTCCCATGAAAAAACTGTTCCTTGCCTTCGTCCTCGCCGTGGCCGGCCACCCGTCCGTCCGCGCGGCCGACACGGTCGAATTGCTGCCCGGAAAGATCACCGGCACCCTCTCGCTTTCGTCCGAGACCATCCAAAGCGGCTCCGTCTCCGCCAGCGCCACCGACGGCTCCGGCTCCGCCAGCGCCTCCTTCAGCGGCTCCACCTATTCGCTCGTGGTTCCGGCCGGCAAGCAGTGGCGCCTGAATTTCAGCCTCACGACCGCGGTGCCCGGCGGCAGCTACAGCTCGATCTCCTTCAACCAGGCCGGCGCGGGCATCCCTGTCGCGGCCGAGCAGACGGTCACGAACAACGTGACGATGACCACCGCCCGCCTCGCCGCGACGGTGGAGGTGGCCAACGGCACGCTCACCTCGATCCCGACCCTCCAGGCCTACGGCAACAACGGGCTCAACCCCGCCACGTCGTTCAACGCCTACGCGCAGAACCTTTCCTACGTGGTCGCGCTGCCCTTCAACGGCGTCACCGTCTACGGCACCGCCAACGTCACGAGCACCACCGGCCAGACGTCCACGCAGACGCTCGCCAACCGGACCGTCAACGTCTCGGCCGCCGGGGGCGCCGCCGCCTGGAGCCTCGACGCCGCGTTTGCCGCCGGCTCGCTCGCCGGCTCGCTCAATCTCACCGGCGTCGCTTCGCCCTCGAACGGCTACGTCTATCTCTACGCGCCCAACGGTTCCTACCTCGGCAACAAGTCCTTCCCCGGCAACGGCACCTTCCAGTTTGAAAACCTCATGGCGGGAACCCACGGCCTCCAGGCCTACGCCTATTTCAACTCCGCCCAGCTCTACCTCTACCGCCGGGCCGACGTCACCGCCGGCCAGGTGACCACGGTCGATTTCGCCGGCACCGTCGCCGTCGCGAACACCGCCCTCAACCTCACCGGCTTCCTCACCCGGTCGAAGGTCAACGGCGCCAACCTCTCCGCCAACTGGACTCCGCCGAACCCCAACCCGAACAGCTTCTCGAATTCCGCCAACGCCTCCCTCAACGCCGCCGGCGGCCTCACCCACTACCTCGTCCCCGGCGAGTGGAAATTCCCCAACCTCAGCGTCAGCGGCTACGACGGCTCCACGCCGGGCGTCCAATACTACTTCTCGCTCGGCCTCTACGACTACCAGCGCGCCAGCCAGGGCATCACCTTCGCCGCCGGCGAAACCAGGACGCTCCCGTCGTTCGATCTGAACACCACGCAGACCGAGCTCACCTTCGACGTGATCGAGCCTGCCGGCGCGACGAGCGAGACCCTCATCTCCGACGCCCGCGTCAGCGGCTACGTCACCACCTACAACGGCGGCACGCCGCAGTATCAGCTCAGTTTCAACAGCTCGACCTACACGAACACGCCGCAGGCCCGTCCGCGCGTCCGCATCGTCGGCGTGCCCGGCACCTACAACGTCCAGACCTACGGCACCGTCTCCGGCTCCAACGTCAGCTTCGGCAACTTCACGCTCGAGCTGAAGGCCCCGTTGCCCACGCCCGTCGGCACCGATGTCACCGTTCCCGCCGGCACCGGCGTCACGCTGGAATTCGACAACGTCACCGTCGCCGGGGTGAGCACCTCGTCGCAGGTGCCGGTCGGTCCCGCGCTCCCCGCCGGCTACACGATCCTCACCAACAGCGGTTCGAAGGTTTACTACAACATCAGCACGACCGCCACTTACTCGGGCTACATCGATGTCACCGTCACCTACGCCGCCGATGCCGTCGCCGCCGCGCTCGAGCCGCGCCTGAAGCTCTTCCAATACTCCGGCGCCAGCCAGACCTGGCAGGATATCACGGTCGCGGTCGATCCGGCGGCCAACACCATCACCGGCACCACCAACGCGCTTTCCCTCTTCGCCGTCGGCGTGGCGCAGGATCCCGTGCTCGGCGCCGTCACCGTGCCGACCGACGCGATGCGCGGCACCCCGCTCGCCTTCTCCGCCACCTTCACCGATCCCGACACGAACGACACCCACACCGCCGTCTGGACCTGGGGCGACGGCACGACCTCCGCCGGCACCGTCAACGCCGCCACGCGCGCCGTCGCCGGCACGCACACGTATGCCCAAGCCGGCACCTACACCGGTTCCCTCGCCCTGACGGATGCCACCGGCACGACCGTGACCCGCTCCTTCACCGTCACGGTCGGCGGCAGCGACAGCACCGCGCCCGTGATCACGCTCTCCGGCAACCTCACCGCCGAGGCCACCGGGCCGGGCGGGGCCGCAGTCACGTTTGCGCTCACCGCGACCGACGAAACCGACGGCACCGTCGCCGTCACCGCGACGCCCGCTTCCGGCTCCGTCTTCGCCCTCGGCACCACGACCGTCACGGCAACGGCCCGCGACGCGGCCGGCAACGTCGCCACGCGCACCTTCACCGTCACCGTCACGGACACCACCGCGCCGGTCATCGCGCCCCTGGCCGCCGTCACGGCGGAAGCGACGGGCGCCGCCGGTGCGGTCGTCACGTTCGCGCCGACCGCCACCGATCTCGCCGGGGCCGTCACCGTCACGACCAGCGTCGCGTCGGGCGGCACCTTCGCCCTCGGCACCACCACGGTCACGGTCACCGCGCGGGATGCCGCCGGCAACACGTCGACCTCGTCCTTCGACGTGATCGTCCGCGACACGACCAAGCCCGTGATCGCCGCCCAGGCTAACCTCACGGTCGAAGCCACGAGCGCCGCGGGTGCCGTCGCCACATTCGCCCCGAGCGCGACCGATGCCGTGAGCGCCGTGACCGTTACGACCAGCGTCGCCTCGGGCAGCACGTTCGCCCTCGGCACGACGCCCGTCACGATCACCGCCACGGATACGGCCGGCAACACGGCCACGCGGTCGTTCACCGTCACCGTGGTCGACACGACCAAGCCCGTGATCGCGCCGCTCGCGAACCTTACCCTCGAGGCCACGAGCGCCGCCGGGGCGACCGCGACGTTCGCCGCCGCTGTGACGGATGCCGTCGGTGCGACCGCCACCTACAGCCGCGCGTCGGGCTCCACGTTCCCGCTCGGCACCACCACCGTGACGGTCAACGCCACGGACGCGGCCGGCAACGCCGCGACGCCGGTCAGCTTCACGGTCACGGTCCGCGACACGACCGCGCCGGTGTTCAGCAGCCTCACGCCGTCGACCGGCAGCCTCTGGCCGGCCAACCACAAGATGGTCGCCGTCACGCTTACCGCCGTGACCTCCGACCTCGCGGGTGCCGTCACGACCAAAATCGTCTCGGTCACCAGCAGCGAGCCGGACAACGGCCTCGGCGACGGCGACACCGCCAACGACATCGAGATCACCGGCGCGATGACGCTCAACCTGCGTGCCGAACGTTCCGGCGGCGGCAACGGCCGCACCTACACGATCACGGTCGAAGCCAAGGATGCGGCGGGCAACGTGACGCGGCGCTCGACCACGGTCTCCGTGCCGAAGAGCCAGGGCGGCCGCTGATCCCGCCGGTCCGCCGGCTTTCCTTCCGGGCCCGCCTTCACCGGCGGGCCCTTTTTTTTGGACCGCGCCGTCACTCGCCGGCGGCGATGACCGTGCCCGGCAGGCGGGCGCGCAGGTCGGCCCAGAACATGCGGCCGACGGGAATGGGATGGGTCACCGCCTGGACGGCGAGATGCACGGATTTCTGGGCGTCGCGCCGGTAACCGGTGAGACGCGCGAGGCTGACGATCGCGGTGCGGTGCACGCGCATGAAATCCGCCGGCGGCAGGATCTCCTCCCAGGCCTTGAGACTGCGGCGCACGAGGATGCTGCTCTGGTCGGCCAAGTGGACGAGCGAGTAGTTCTCCTCCGCCTCGATGGCGCAGAGGTCGGTGACCGGCGCGAAGCGCGCCGTGGTGCCGGAGCTGAGATGGATGATGTCGTCCGGCCGCAGCGCGAGTCCGGCGGGCGCCGCCGCGCTCGCGGGCTCGGCGGGGGCCGCGGCGACGGGCGCGGGCGGCGCGATGCGGACGAGCGCCTGGGCGAGGCGTTCGGCGCGGACGGGCTTGAGCAGGTAGTCGAGGGCGTTGACCTCGAAGGCACGGACCGCGTGCTGGTTGTGGGCGGTGACGAAGATGATGCGGGCGGCGGGCCGGACGCCGGGCACGAGGTCGAACCCGCTGCCGCCGAGCAGCTGGATGTCCAGGAAGACGAGACTGTAGTCGGCGGTGGCGAGCAGTTCGCGGGCGGCGCGAACCGTGGCGGCTTCGCCGACAATCTCGATTTCGGGGTGCGCGCCGAGCATGGCCCGCAGGTCGTCGCGGGCGTTGCGTTCGTCGTCGATGAGCACGGTGCGGATCATGGCCGGAAAAGGGATGGGCGGGCGGACGTCGCGCGGGGGAGTTTGAAAGCGCGCGTCACGACGGGTCGGGCGGCTGGAGCGGTCGCGTGAGTTCGAGGCGGACGGAGACCCAGCCGTCGGAGGCGGAGTGGGAGAAGTCGTGGGCGTCGGGGTAGTGGCGGCGGAGACGCTCGCGGAGGTTGTCGTGGCCGATGCCGGTGGAGGGGATGCCGGGGCGGGAGCCGCGCTCGACCCAGGAGCCGGTGTTGGCGATCACGAAGACGAGGGTCTCGGTGCCGTCGGCGGCGGGGGCGCGCTGGGCGGAGATCCTGAGGCCGAGCGTGTCGACGCTGGTGGCCTGGCCGTATTTGAGGGCGTTTTCGACCAGGGGAAGCAGGAGGAGGCGGGGGAGGGGCACGGACTCGAGGGCGGGATCGACGGCGAAGGCGACACCGAGGAGTTCGCCCATGCGGGTCTGCTCGATGTCGAGGTAGGCGCGAAGCATGGCGATCTCTTCGCCGACGGTGGTGCGTTCGTCGGGCTGCCGGCCGGTGAGGGTGAGGCGGCAGAAGTCGGCGAGTCGGTCGAGGGTGGCGCGGGCGGAGCTCTGGGCCGGCGGGATCTGGCTGCGGATGGAGGTGAGGGAGTTGAAGAGGAAGTGGGGGTTGAGCTGGTAGCGGAGGACGTCGAGCTGGGCCTTCTCGGCGGCGAGGCGCGCGGTGATCTTCTCGTCGAGTTCGAGCTGGTGGAGGCGCGCGAGCTCGCCGTTCTGCCGCCGCAGGTCGTCCGTGCGCGCCGCGACGGTTTTTTCGAGTTGTTCGTTGCGGCGCCGGAGCGTGCGGGTGCGCAGCCGGGCGAAGCCGAGCAACGAGCCGCCGAAGAGCGCGCCGTAACCGGTGTAGGCCCACCACGTGCGCCACCACGGCGGCAAGATGCGGAAGGCGAGGGTGGCGGGCGGCGCGGGGCGGCCGTCGGGATCGCGGGCCTGGACCTCGAAGGTGTAGGCGCCCTCGGGCAGATTGGTGTAGGTGCGCTGGCGCTCGGCGGACCACGCGCTCCAGTCGGCGTCGAAACCGGCCAGCCGGGTGCGGTAGGCGCGGGCGCCGCCCACCGGCGAGGCGGGGGCGACAAAGTCGAACCGCGCGGCGTTGCGCGCATACGGCCGGATGTCGCCGACGGCGAGATCGCGGGCGTGAAGCAGCACCGGAGCCGGCGCCGCCGCGGTGAACGCGCGGGCGGAATCGAGGCGCAGCAAGCCGGCGGCGCCGCCCAGCCAGACGACGCCGGCGGCGGGCTCCGCATGGAGCCAGGAACCGACGGGCATGGCGGCGGTGACGGCATGGGGGACCGTGTCGAGGCGCTCCGGGCCGAGGCGGTGCAGCGCGGGCGGCGGCGGCGTCTCGCGGTCCTGATCGAGCGAGAGAATCCAGAGGTGGGCGGGATCCTGGGCGGCCTGCGTGACGGCGTTGATCTCGAAACCGGCGGGGAGCGGCGCGAGGCCGGGAAACGGCGCGAAGGCGCGGGCGGCGGCGTCGAAGCGGTGGATGCGATGGTCGTTGCCCGTGAGAAAATAGATCTCGTCGCGCCACATTCCGAGGCGCGCGCGGCGGCGCTTGGTTTCCGCCGGATCGGCGGCCATGAAATGCTCCGCGGTGGCGCCGGTCGCGGGCTGCGCGGAGCCCGGCACGACGAGGAAAAATCCCTGGCCGTCGAGGCCGGCCCAGAGCGCGCCGTCGGGCCGCTCGACGAGCGCGCGGACGGTGCCCTGAATGCCGGGCACGAGGCCTTCGGCCCGCCAACCCGCCGGCGTGACGCGGTAGGCGCGCAGGCCGTCGGCGTGGCCGAGCCAGCGCAGCGTCGGGTCGCGCCGCGACACCACCATCGTGTAGGCGAGCGTCGGCAAAGTGATGAGCGGCGCCGTGCCGGCGGGGGTCACGCGCAGGACCTTGTGGTCGGCGACGGCGATCAGGTCGGGGCCGTCCGATACCAGCGCATAGGTGCCGCCGGTCGCGATCCGCTCGAAGCGCGCGGGCGTCGCGGGGGCGCGGCCGGGCACGAGCCGGTGCAGGCCGCCGGTGTTGCCGAGGTAGAGCGTGCCGTCGTGGCGGAGCACGGACGTCACGAGCGAGGGGTCGAGGCCGTTGCCGGCGTGGAAGAGCGTGCCGGCGCCGGGCCAGTCGACGTAGGCGGTGCCGTGGTCGAGGCAGAGCCAGAGACCGCCGTGGCGGCTGGGTGCGAGGCCGTAGACGATGCCGTTGGGCAGGCCGTGCTGGGCGTCGAGGTAGTTGAGGAAACTGCCGTCGGGCCCGAGCAACACGAGTCCGCCGCCCGAGGTCGCGGCGTAGGCGACCGCGACGGAGCCGTCGGCGAGGCGGAGGGCGCGGTAGACGGCTTTTGTCTTCAGCTGCTCGTCGATCGCGGTGGGCCAGCGGGCGGTGCGGCCGGTGGCCAGGTCGAGGTGGTGCAGCCCGCTCTTGCCGGTGACGACCAGCATCGTGCCCGGCGTCGGGCCGGGACCGAGGTAGCGGGCGATATCGCCGAGGAAAAGCGGCGCGTTGGAAACGGTGACGAGGCGGTCGCCCTCGATGCGCTCCAGCGGCGCGCTGTGCGACTGCAGGTAGACCTGGCCGGCGACGACATCGAGACGGCCGACGGCGTGCGGGAGGTGCGTGAACCGGCCGCCGCGCCGGATGAGCAGGTGTTTGCCGGTGGTGAAGTAGACGGCGTCGCCGTGCGCGACGATTTGGAAGACCTCCTGGAAATCGCGGGCGGCCTCGGGCAAATCGGCGAGGAGCGAGACGTGTT
>JACCEC011867049.1_pt1 | contig 11149 bp, 9 predicted proteins | sample 7450121 | NCBI WGS metagenome assembly JACCEC01 (sample SAMN15323455, study PRJNA562643) | freshwater metagenome | isolation source: river surface water | place: USA:Blue River Watershed | collected 2017-08-18 | reverse complement strand
ACCTTCGTCGTCAAAATCGGTATCAATATCGGGCATTGACTTACGGTCAGGATTCAAGAAACGCTCGAAAAGTAGCTGATATTTAATTGGGTCAATATTCGTAATACCGATACAGTACGCTACTGCCGAACCAGCTGCCGAACCACGACCTGGGCCAATCATTACGCCCATGTCTCGTCCAGCCTTTATAAAATCAGATACGATAAGGAAGTAACCCGCAAAACCCATTGACTTGATAGTAAATAACTCAAAATCAAGGCGTTCTTGTACTTCTACTGAAATCTCGCTGTATCGTTTTCTTGCCCCTTCATAGGTAAGGTGTTTGAGGTATTCCCATTGATTAGCAACATCATCGTCATGAATTTTAAACTCATTCGGAATCGGGAAGTTGGGAAGCATGATATCACGCTTCAATTTCAAAGTTTCTACTTTTGAAACAATTTCATTGGTGTTGTCGATAGCTTCTGGCATATCGCTAAACAACGTGGTCATTTCTTGGGTAGTCTTGAAATAAAACTGGTCGTTGTAAAAGGCAAAGCGAGTATCTTTTGAAGAGCCCTCATCATCATTGAAATCTTTGGCCGAAGGTGTCGAAAATTTTTCGTTCGTATTGACACACAACAGAATATCATGAGCGACCCAATCTTGTTGGTCAACATAGTGGCTATCGTTGGAAGCAATTACTTTTACTTGATATTTTTTAGCAAATTTTACCAAAACTTCATTAGCTTTGATTTGCTCAGGAATATCATGGCGTTGAAGTTCTACGTAATAATCTTCTCCAAACCTATCCAACCACCATTGAAACTCTTTTTCACCTTCTTCCTCACCCTTTTTGAGAATCATTTGTGGCACTGAAGCTCCAATACAGCACGTAGTGGCAATTAACCCATCTTTATATTGGTCAATCATAGCCTTTGTGATACGTGGGTATTTACCATAAAGCCCTTCAATATAACCTAAAGAGCAGAGTTTTACGAGGTTTTTATAACCTTGTGCATTCTTTGCCAATAAAAGTTGATGATAACGTTTATCTTTTTGGTCTTTTGTAAATTGCTTACGATGGTGGTCTTCTACCACATAAAATTCACAACCCACAATTGGTTTTACACCAAACTTACCTGCCGTAGCCACAAAATCAAAAACCCCAAACATATTACCATGGTCGGTAATTGCCATTGCGGGCATATTATCGGCCTGGGCTTTTTTGAAGAGTTTTTTGATGTCAGAAGCTCCATCAAGTAATGAAAACTGTGTATGATTATGTAAGTGCGAGAACTGCATTTTTTTATTATTGTTTTGTAGCACAATTTTTCAAATTGTGAATGAGCGTGATATACAATTTGAAAAATTGTAATATCATTTCAACCATAAATTTAGTTAAAAAGTGTGAGTTTTTTGAGAAGAAATTGACCACAAGAAATTAAATCGTTGATAATCAAGTTTATAATTGAAAACATTTTCATAAAATTTTGAAAACTCAATATCGAATCGTATCTTTGCACCCCAATTTACTTTTTGTTCAATACTTAATGTTTTAGCGATGCCAAAGCAAAAAACCAATTCTGGAGCGAAAAAACGCTTCAAAATTACAGGAACAGGAAAGATTAAGCGTAAACACGCTTTTCATAGCCACATCCTAACAAAAAAATCAAACAAGCGTAAGCGTAACTTAGTTAAAGCTACCCTTGTAAGTTCGGCTGATACTAACCGTATCGAAGGATTATTATGTATGTAATTTTGACGTTAAGTCAATTACATGGTTAACGCAGATAGTCGAAAATCGACAGACTGCCAATGTTTCACCCGACAAATGGCAAGCCAAAGAGTTCTGAGTTTTGAATTCTGAATTTTGAATCGAAACTTTCATTCATCATTCATCATTCATCATTTTATGAGCCGCCAAAGTCAAAAAACAAAAACAACAAAAAAATGCCAAGAAGTGTAAACCACGTTGCGTCAAGAGCAAGACGCAAAAAAGTCCTAAAATTAGCCAAGGGTTATTACGGACGCAGAAAAAATGTTTGGACGGTTGCGAAAAACGCCGTTGAAAAAGGTTTAGTTTATGCCTATTCAGGTCGTAAACAAAAGAAAAGAAGTTATCGTCGTTTGTGGATTGTTCGTATTAACGCTGGTGTGCGTCCGCTCGGAATGTCATACTCTGTTTTGATTGACAAACTCACAAAGGCAGGCATCGAACTTAACAGAAAAGTATTAGCTGACTTAGCAATGAACCACCCTGAGGCTTTCAAAGCTGTTGTGGAAAAAGTAAAATAATTGTAGTCGATAGACATAGTCTATAATCGATAGATACAAATAAAAAGGCATCAATAGAGCGAATTTCGCAAGATTGATGCTTTTTTATTTATAACAGATTATTGTTTAACTTTCAACAATCAACGTTTTCAAGCCTTTCCATTTTCCTTCTTTATCTTGCCCAATTAGATAGGCTTCAAACTCTACTCTATTTCCAGCTCTTAAATATTCTACATTAGTCAAATTAGCAGTTATTAAATCTTTTACTTTTAAAAATCTTATTGCACGTTCTTTCTCAAAATCAGTCCACCATTCTTTTTCAATAATAATTGAGTCAAAAAACCTTTCCCATTGCAAAACTTCTACTCGTACCGAAGGCGTAACACCTATATATTTTCTAAAAAGTATCGTATCAAAAGGTGCAGGGTTATCGGCTTGCCAATCAATTACTTTTATTTTTTCATCAGATTCGCTTGGATAAAACAAACCGTTTACACTTTCTGTCAATAATTCGACAAATGTTTTCTCTGGATTTTGAATAATTTCGCTCACTTTAGTTGGGTTAGTAAATTTTCTTTAGGACTTTTCGTTACCTTTCAATGTTTTTTGTGTCAAATATCCGAAAATAATTTCAATATATTTGGAATTAAATGTAAGTAAAATAGTAATATTGTGCGAATTAACAACCATTAAATTTTAAAAAAATGTTAGAAGTATTGCAAGGTCTCATTCAACAAGCTGGTCAAGGTGCTGTCGTTCAAAATCCAGACGTTCCAAATGAACACAATGATGGTGTTATGAGCGAAGTAATGCAAGGTCTTATGGGAGGTCTTTCAAACCAAGCTAATTCACAAGGTGGTCTTGGTAACTTAATTGGCCTATTGGGCGGTGGTGCTGGAAACGGAGGAAACTTAATGTCGAATCCGATTGTTGGCAATATTGCTCAAAGCGTAATTGGCAACCTAATGGAAAAATTTGGTTTATCAAATTCTGCGGCTGCTGGTGTAGTTGGTAATATGCTACCATCAGTATTAGGCGGTCTTATTAATAAGACAAATGACCCTGACGATAATTCAATCGATATGGGTGGCTTGATGGGGGCAATCACAGGAGGCAAAACATCAGGCATTGATTTTGGTAGTATTTTAAGCCAAGGTGCTGGTGCTTTAGCTGATGGCAAACTTGACATGAATGACTTAATGAACATCGCTGGTAGTGCAATGGGCGGTGGGAATAACCAACAACAAAATAGTGGAGGCTTAGGTAGCATACTCGGCGGCTTATTTGGTGGCAAATAATATAAAATAAATCACAAAAACGTAGTTTGCTGAATATATCTGACCATTAAATAAATAATGGTACTGTTATACTCAGCCAACTACGTTTTTTTTTGCTAATTTTGAAACTGCATTTGCTATTATTCTAAATAAATTTAGCTCTAAATGAGATTTGTAGCCTCACTCATACTGTTATTATTGGGCACACTACTTTCAGTTGCTCAAATAAATGTTACATTCCCGATGGAAAAAGCAGTATTTCAGAGAAATCAAAATAATACTGCCACTATTTACATTGCTGGAAATTATACTTCAAATATATCCACTGTGGAAGCCCGATTCATTAACGCAACAAATAATCAAGTTGCGATTGATTGGACAGCATTTACCACTAATATCAACGGAGGAATTTTTAATGGTTATATTTCGAATGTCCCAGGCGGATGGTACACAGTTGAGCTAAGAGGGAAATTAGGAACTGTAATTGTTGGAACAACGACTCTCAACAGAGTTGGGGTTGGCGAAGTATTTTTAATTGCAGGGCAATCTAACTCTCAAGGACGTGACGGAAACTATGGAGAAGTTGGAGCTAATGATGAACGTGTTTTAAGTCATAATGAAATATCATGGTACGATACAGGATTAAGTCAATGCGATAAAAAACTACCCAATTATCCAACATTTAGTCAAATTTTTAGTAATGGAAGCACCAGAAGTTATCTTTCTAAAACAGGCTTTAGCCCTTGGTGCTATGGTAAACTTGGCGATAACTTAGTAGCAAAGCTGGGTGTACCTGTTGTATTTTTTAATGCTGCGGCTACGGCTACTTCTTCTATTAATTGGCGAGAAAGTGCCGATGGTCTTACTACTTATAGCCACTATGACATGCAAGCCTATTGCAATGCTTCTGGCGTTCCATATAGTGGTTTTGAGCGTATTTTGAACTATTACGCCTCTGTTTTTGGAGTGAGAGCTGTATTATGGCATCAAGGAGAAACTGATAATTATATTCAAGTTTCTGAGAGTACCTATGCTTCTAATATAAATTATATCATCAACAAAAGCCGTTCTGAGGTTGGTAATGTGCCGTGGGTGATTTCAAGAGCATCGGTATTTGATAAAAATGCGAATGGTGGTACAGGTAATTCAAATTCTTCAATTATTAATGCACAAAACTCTTTAATTAACAGTGGAAACCAAATATTTCCAGGCCCTTCAACTGATGATATTTTAGGAGAAAATCGAATTGATGAAGTACATTTTTATGGAGGCGGCTTAATTGAATTAGCCAACAGATGGGATGCTGCTTTAAGTTTTGATTTCTTTAATTATGCCACTCCAATATCTGCTCGCAGCCTCCCTCTGGTTAGTGTGAGCTGTCATTCATCAAACGAACTTCGATTGACTGCCCCTTCAGGATATAATACGTATAAATGGGTGCGTATAGATACTGGAAATGAAGATTACGAGGATGCAACCGAAGCAACCACCCAAAGTATCGAGCGTGCATCTGGCACTTACCGATGCTATGTATCAGATGCTCAGGGAAATATAACATTTACCCAGCCCGTAATCGTACAAAATGTATCTTCACAATGCAGTTGCATTGGAATCACAAACTGCTCTGGTGTTACCTATTTATCGGATACTCAAGCATGTAGTATGTCAAATGGCTGGGGACCTGTTGAAATTAATAAGAGTAATGGTGAAAATGGTACTGGCGATGGTACGACAATTAAAATTCGTGGCATATCATATGCCAAGGGGCTTGGGACCCACGCTAACTCTACAATTATATATAATCTCAATAATAATTTCGGTCGTTTTATTTCATCTATCGGTATTGACGATGAAGTTATAACCTCACCAGATGGAGCAACAGTCCAATTCAAAGTGTACAGAGACAATAATTTATCGTACACAAGTGGAATACTTAATAAAGGCAGTAACGTTGTGAAAATAAACATTGACGTTAAGGGAGTAAACGAACTAAAGTTAGAAGTTAATGACGCAGGAGACAATAATTATGCTGACCATGCCGACTGGGCAAATGCCCGCCTTCACTGTATTGATACGCAAGCCCCCTCTGCTCCTACTTCGCTAACACAAAGCTTACTCGCACAAAACTGTGTCACTTTAACTTGGAATGCCTCAACTGATAATATGGAAGTTGAAAAATATAATATTTATCAAGATGGAGCTTTGATTGGTAGTGTTGATGCACCTACGACTACCTTTAAAGTTTCAGGACTGAATCAATTGAACTACTATACTTATGTAGTAAAAGCGATTGATTATTCAGGCAATATGTCAAATCAGAGTAATTTATTAGAAATTGTCACCCTCCAAAACTTAATAATTTCTAATTCAAATAAGCTAATCAATAAAGGACAATCAAGTTCGTTATTTGCTTTTGGATGTTTTGGCGGAACCGTTACTTGGTCAACTGGTTCAACGGCCAATCCACTTGTAGTAAGTCCAACCGATACAACTATTTACAGTGTAACCTGTAAAGTAGGCGATTGTACAAGTATTGCCACCAAAGACACTGTCAAAGTAATCCCTGACTGTAAAACACTTTATGCATTAAGTAAAAACAAAGATAATTTCAGTGGTACAAATACTTCTCTGACATTTAATGCTTCACAAACTATAAGTGCCACAAACATCATTTCTTCAAGTGCAAAGATTAGCTATAACGCCGCCAAATCCATCACATTATTACCAGGATTTAGTGCAAATAGTGGTACCGTTTTCAATGCCAAAATAGCTGGATGCCCCAATACTCAGGCCCTAACTCTAACTCCATCTGACACTTTTGAGGGCATACCCAAAAAGGAGACAAAAATTAGTTCATTTGACTCTCTAAAACAATAATACTCTGACAATCTGTCAGTGTTTTCTGCCAAATTTATGCTTGGCATTTCAATTGATGATATGTAAATCAAAATAAATTGATTAAAAATACTGACACAAAAAACATGGGAAAAATTATTGGAATTGACTTAGGAACAACAAACTCGTGCGTTGCTGTGATGGAAGGAAACGAGCCAGTTGTTATCGCTAACAGCGAAGGTGCTCGCACAACCCCTTCGATTGTAGCATTTTTAGAGAATGGAGAAAAGAAAATTGGAGCACCTGCCAAACGTCAAGCTATCACTAACCCTAAAAATACTATTTCTTCTATTAAGCGTTTCATGGGAAAACGTTATACAGAAGTTGGAAGTGAATTGAAAACAGTCGCTTATGATGTCGAGCAAGGAGCAAACAATACTCCACGTGTACGCATTGGCGATAGATTATATACTCCGCAAGAAATTTCGGCATCAATTCTTCAAAAAATGAAGCAAACTGCTGAAGACTACCTTGGTACAACAATTACCGAAGCGGTTATCACAGTGCCAGCATACTTCAATGATGCTGAGCGTCAAGCTACGAAAGAGGCAGGAACAATTGCAGGTTTAGATGTAAAACGTATTATCAACGAACCAACTGCAGCAGCTTTGGCTTATGGTCTTGACAAACAAGGAAAAGACATCACAGTTGCAGTATTTGACTTAGGTGGTGGTACATTCGACGTTTCGATTCTCGAATTGGGCGATGGTGTATTTGAAGTAAAATCAACAGATGGTGATACACACCTTGGTGGAGATGACTTCGACCAAGTGATTATCGAGTGGTTGGCAGAAGAGTTTAAAAAAGATGAAGGTATCGACCTCCGTCAAGATGCCATGGCTCTACAACGCTTAAAAGAAGCAGCCGAAAGAGCCAAAATTGAACTTTCGAGTTCGGCACAAACGGAAATCAACTTACCTTATATTTTCCCAGTGAATGGAATTCCGAAACACTTGGTAAGAAACTTGTCGAGAGCCAAATTTGAGCAATTAGCTGATAGCTTGGTTCAACGTGCCATGGAACCGTGTAAGCGTGCCATGCAAAATGCAGGTTTGAAAATCAGCGATATTGATGAAGTTATCTTGGTAGGTGGCTCGACTCGTATCCCGAAAGTACAAGAAGAAGTTGAGAAATTCTTCGGCAAAAAACCTTCGAAAAACGTAAACCCTGACGAAGCGGTAGCTATCGGTGCGGCTGTTCAAGGTGGTGTATTGACAGGTGAAGTAAAAGATATTTTATTGCTTGACGTTATTCCGTTGTCGCTTGGTATCGAAACATTGGGTGGAGTATTCACAAAAATGATTGAGTCGAATACAACAATCCCAACTAAGAAAACAGAGGTATTCTCAACAGCGGCTGATAACCAACCATCAGTTGAATTACATATCTTACAAGGTGAACGCCCAATGGCCACACAAAACCGTACATTAGGACGTTTCCACTTAGATGGTATTCCACCAGCCCCACGTGGCGTTCCGCAAGTAGAAGTGATGTTTGATGTGGATGCCAACGGTATCTTGAACGTTACTGCTAAAGACAAAGGAACTGGTAAAGAGCAAAAAATCAGAATTGAAGCCTCTTCTGGCTTATCTGATGCTGAAATCCAAAAAATGCGTGATGAAGCGAAAGCTAACGAAGAAGCAGATAAGGCTGAAAGAGAAAAAGTTGAGAAAGTAAATGCAGCTGATACCATGATTTTCCAAACTGAAAAACAGTTAAAAGAATATGGTGATAAACTTTCAGAAGGCAACAAATCTGCTATCGAAGGTGCATTGGCAGAATTAAGAGCGGCTCACGGTACAAAAGACTTAACTGCAATTGATGCTGCAATGGAGAAAATCAATGCTGCATGGCAAGCTGCTTCGCAAGAAATGTATGCTGCGGGTGCAACCCCAGGTGCAGATGGAGGCCAACAAGCTGGAAGCACAGCAACTGCTGATGAAGGTGTAACTGATGTAAACTTTGAAGAAGTGAAATAATTTCTTCTGACAATAAAAAAGCCCCCTTTTCAAGAGAATTGGGGGCTTTTTACTTTTTATGGTTGTTGGTAATATTTTCTATAAAAAACAAGGTAGATAATTAAAAAATAAGCGAAACCTAAAAACCGACTGGCTCCAAACTGAATAAAAAGTACACTCAGAAAGAGCAGCATAAAAATCGAATAAAGGAACGACTTCATATTTGCTGCAACTACCAACAAAATAGATTTTAAGAAAAGACTTAGGCTAATGAGAATAAGTAAAGCATAACCAAAAGATTCCCAATCAAAAAAGTATTTTAGAGTAATGATTTCTGGCAATAGTAAAACAGTAATAGTCAAAAGCCATTGTAAAAACGAGAGTGCTATTTTAGTGGGAAAGTTTAAGGCAAAACATAAATATTTTCGTTCAAAACGGTGGATTTCAAAAATTAAAACTGTATTTGAAACTGCCATTATTACTGCCACAAAAGCCGATAAAGCAACTTCATTCATATCTGATAGAATTTTAACCAATCCAATAGGCAATACTATCACAATTAATTTTGTAATAGACAACGTGATGAGTTGTGTTTCAAAAAGATTCAATAATGGAATTATTACAAGGTTTTTCTTCCATTTTCTTGTCAATTTCACCACAATACTACTTTTATAAGTCTTGATTGGGCGATTAACTAAATTTGTATAAAAAAAACTACAAAGCAAACTAACTCCTAAAACCAACCCAAGAAAAAGCAATGGTAGCAAGTAAAAACCATAGACCCACCCTACAATGATTGAAAACAAAACATAAATAATGATTGGAAACGAAATTAGTAACTGGCATACAAGCCAACTTTTCAAGTGCTGAGATTTACTCAACGAATTGGCACTATAAAACAAAAAGAAATTTGTTGGTTGGTAAATTTGAGCGGAGATATAATTATAGCTTTTAAGGCTAAAAATCAAGAATACGAACATCATTAAAACGCCCAAAATAGGCGAACTTATGATGGTCAGAACAAAGCTGAGGTTATACAAAATAGTTTCTTGCGTTGTGATGTGGTCATCGCTAAGTACTTGAATATAAAACAAATACGTCAGAATTGTTCCAAACAAAAACAAGAGTTGCCCTGCATGAACTTTGTAGAAGCCTTTAACAAATATCTTGTAGAGAGTTTTCGTAAGTGCCATCAGTATTCATTCATTTTAAGTGTACGATTCTCTACGAGTAGTGTTTTTCGAGTAATAGTTTCGGCTAAATCCAATGCTTGGTGCGAAGAAATTAAAAAATTTACGCCTTCTTCGGTATATTTTTTCTTAATCCATTTATATAAAATTTGTAAAGATTCAATATCAAGCGTAATCAGTGGTTCATCGAGCAAAATCAACTGAGGCTTTCCGAGAAAAGCCAACACCAACGATAGTTTCTTGAGCATTCCGCTCGAATATGCTCCTATTGGCTCATGGATATACGCTTGCATATTCATAGTAATCAAATAAGATTCTATTTGAGCCGAAGTAGCATTTTTAGCCTCGGCAAATAACTCAACCATATCTTTGCCAGTCAAAAACTCAGGAAAAAGAGGTTCAGCTTCGGCGAAATTTACGAATTTTCTATAATCAACAGTCTTTTTATTCGAGTTGAAACCATTTAATTTTATTTCTCCCTCAAAATCAATAATTCCAGCTATTGACTTCAACAACGTACTTTTTCCCGAACCATTCTCGCCCTTTACCCAATAAATGCCTGACTCAAGTATTAAATCATTGATTTTCAGCACCTCGACTGAACCAAAAGTTTTCCGATAATTAGTAAATGATAGGTGCATACAATAAAAAAGCGAAGATTTATTTCGTCCAAAAATAAATCTTCGCTACAAGAGTTTTATACAAAATGTGTTAATCGGCTTTTGTAAACTTTGAAGTACGGCCAATTATCGATATACCGATAAATCCACGAACATCCAACTGTGTTGGGCTTACTAAGGTCATTTTACATGAGTATGTTTTACCATTTTTAGGGTCATAGACTTCGCCATCTTCCCAAGTTCCTTTACCAGTACTCACAAAATTCTTCAAATTCATTAAACCCAACAAAGGGCGAGTCTTTAATTTGGCATCAGGATTTTCTTTGTCAAGTCTTGGTTTTCCGTTTTCATTTGGCTCCTTCAACCAAACAATTTTACCGTTGATTTTATCGCCTTGTTTAAAAAACTGGATTTTACCCGTTTTTTCTTCATTATACCACGTTCCTTGCGTAATATCCTGAGCAAACGATACGATTGAAACAAATAAGAACGAGATAATCAAAAAAACATTTTTCATAAAATTTGGAATTGATTAGGTTATTGATGTTTTAGGTTTAATTAAAGATATAATAGGGTAAATGGCAAACGGAATTAGAAAACCAATTAAACCACCCACTAAAATATCAGTTGGAAAATGTACTCCGACATAAATACGACTATACGAAACAATTATTGCCCAAAATAGCAAAAAAAGCGGCATTTTTGACTCGAGTTTATGCTTTTTAAACAAAACCATAAGTGCTGCCATCAATGCAAAACTATTGGAAGCATGGCTCGACACAAAACCATATTGCCCACCACAATTGCCCACAACGTGTACTAAATGCTGAATTAGGGGGTCGTGACATGGTCTAAAACGCTGAAAATAAGGCTTCATCAATCCTGAGGTAATTCTGTCGGCCAAGCCAACCGAGATTAACACAAACACAAGACTTTGGATAAAATCAGCTCTT
>JACCEC010041407.1_pt1 | contig 11150 bp, 10 predicted proteins | sample 7450121 | NCBI WGS metagenome assembly JACCEC01 (sample SAMN15323455, study PRJNA562643) | freshwater metagenome | isolation source: river surface water | place: USA:Blue River Watershed | collected 2017-08-18 | reverse complement strand
CGCTACAAATCAGGTAAGTACACAATCGAGCGACCACTTCATCTCGGTGCGGTCATGGCTCGCCCCGATGCATCTGAGCATTCAGAACTTCTCAACTTACTTTCAGCCTACGGCCTTCCACTCGGCGAAGCTTTCCAACTGCGTGATGACTTGTTGGGCATCTTCGGCGATCCAAGTGTTACCGGAAAACCAGCAGGCGATGATTTACGCGAAGGTAAGCGAACTGTGTTGATGGCCATGACGATGGAAGCTGCCTCTGATGCTGCTCGCGCAGAACTGGTTGCCAACCTGGGCAAAGCTGATTTAACCCCCGAGAAGATTGAATCTCTACGTTCATTGATTATCGAAACAGGTGCAGTTGATGAAGTTGAGAAACTCATTGATCGCCTGGCACAAGAGTCATCCGATGCAGCCAACTCTGCTGCAATCAACCCACAAGCACGCCCATTTCTCTTGGCACTCGCCGAGACTGCAATCCGTAGGAGCCATTGATGACAAAACGCGTTAAAGGACCAACCGATCACGTCGTAGTAGTAGGTGCCGGACTGGGTGGGCTCAGTGCTGCACTGCGTCTTGCAGGGGCTGGGCGCAAAGTAACTGTCATTGAACGCGAAGCAGTTCCAGGTGGTCGTAACGGTTTACTCAATAAAGATGGATATTCATTTGATACTGGCCCAACGGTATTGACGATGCCATCGCTTATTCAAGATGCATTTAGCTGTGTCGGAGAAGATTTGAAAGATTGGCTGGAGCTCATGCCGCTCTCACCTCTCTATCGCGCTTTCTATGCTGACGGTTCTCAGATTGATGTCCATGCAAATACTGCACAGATGGAAGAAGAAATTCGCACCAAGGTATCTGCAGAAGAAGCACTCGGCTATAGAAAATATGTAGATTTCGTAACCAAGCTCTACAAGTATGAGATGAATGACTTCATCGATAAGAACATTGACTCTCCGTTAAATCTCTTGACGCCAAACCTTGCCAAGTTGATTGCTATTGGTGGATTTAGACATCTGCAACCTAAGGTCAATCAGTACCTCAAGGATCCTCGCTTGCAGAAGGTTTACTCATTCCAGGCGATGTATGCAGGAGTTAGCCCTCAGCAAGCGCTGGCAATCTATGCAGTCATCGCATATATGGATTCGGTCAACGGCGTCTTCTTCCCTAAAGGTGGAATGCATGCAGTTCCTCGTGCACTTGCTGCAGCTGCAACTAAGCATGGCGTTGAATTCAAATACAACACAGCTGTTACAGGGCTAGATAAGCAGAACGGTCGCGTTAAGGCAGTTCTTACCGATACTGGCGAACGTATCGAGTGCGATGTTGTCGTAATGAATCCAGATCTGCCGGTTGTATGGCGTGATTTGCTGGGCAAGACTCCGCTTAATATCAAGCGCCTTAATTACTCACCATCATGTGCAACTCTTCTTATTGGTTCATCTAAGAAGTATGACCATATTGCTCACCACAATATTCACTTCGGCGAATCGTGGGATGGCGTATTTGATGAGCTGATTAATAAGAAGCAGTTGATGTCAGATCCTTCAGTTTTGGTAACCGTGCCAACTCATGACGATCCATCGCTAGCCCCTGCTGGAAAGCAGTCTTACTACGTCCTGTATCCAACTCCCAACCTCGATGCCGATATCGATTGGAAGAAGCAAGCTGGTCCTTACCGCGATCAAATGATTAAGACTCTAGAAGATCGCGGGTACACAGGATTCGGCGATGCGATCGAAACTGAAGTGATGACGACTCCACTTGATTGGCAGGCACAAGGCATGGAGCGCGGTGCACCATTTGCAAGCGCTCATACCTTCTTCCAGACAGGTCCATTTAGACCACGCAATATGGCGGCAGGTTTTGAAAATGTTGTCTTTGCAGGTTCCGGAACACAGCCTGGTGTTGGAGTTCCTATGGTTCTGATTTCAGGTCGACTAGCTGCAGAGCGCATTGTGGGTCCGGTTAAGTAAATGGATCAAGCGTTACAAGAGTCGTATCAAGAGTGCAAGAGACTTAACTCTCTGCATGGCAAGACGTACTATCTTGCGACTCTCCTGCTTCCAAAAAATAAGCGACCTTATGTCCATGCTCTCTATGGCTTTGCTCGCTATGCCGATGAGATTGTCGATGATCTTGCTTCAACACTATCGCCTCAAGAGAAGGCAGATGCACTTCGTGCTTGGTCAACTGGAGTTCTAGAAGATCTCAAGAAAGGAACAAGTACAGACCATATTGGTCGCGCACTTGTCGATACCGCTCGCAAATTTGATATCCCTCATCAGCACTTTGTAGATTTCTTACATTCCATGGAGATGGATTTAACAGTCACTGAATATCAGAACTACGACGCTCTTCTCGAATATGTCTACGGATCTGCTGCAGTTATTGGCCTAGAGATGGTTCCAATATTGGGGTATTCAGATCAACGAGCTTTTGAGGCGGCGAAGAAACTCGGAATTGCATTTCAGTTGGCAAATTTCATTCGCGATGTCAGCGAAGATTTAGACCGTGGTCGCGTTTATCTTCCGCTCGATGAACTAGCTCGCTTTGGCGTCGATCGCGCGATGCTAGAACGTAGGGTCTTAACTCCTGAAATTGTTGAGGCGCTAAAGTTCCAGATTGCTCGCGTTCGTTCGCTTCAAGAAGAGGCAAATGTAGGTATCGCATACCTTGATAAGACCTCTCGTCCTTGTATCCGAGCAGCAAGCGAGCTCTACTGCGGAATCGTGGACGAAGTCGAAGCGATTGGTTATGACGTATTTAATAAGCGAGCAAAGACATCAACGGGCCGTCGGGCACGAGTGGCAGGTTTGGCGTATCTGCAGGCAATTGCTGCACGTATTCGCTAAAGTAGTAGCAACGGGAGCCAAGGTGGCTGAGAGGACTTCATTGAAGTCGACCGTCTGACTGGTCCGGTAATGCGGATCTAGAAATTGAGGTACAGATATGTTCTCCACTTTTTTCACTGCATGGGGCTATGAAGTCTCTTATTTGGAATTTGTTGCGTCGATAGTTTCATTCATTGGCGTCGCACTTGGCATAACAGGAAAAAGAATTACCTGGCCATGGTGGGCGCTCAGCAGCGCGTTGTATGGAGTCTTCTTCTTGCAATACGACCTCTACGCAAGTGCCGCTCTTCAAATAGTCTTTATCATCGCCGCAATTCTCGGCTGGTTCGGATGGGAACCAACGGGCGCAAAGCCTGGTCCTCTTACCAACAGATACCGAATTGTCATCATCGCATCTATTCTCCTAGCAACTCTTGCACTTGCTCCAGTTCTTAAATCTTTGGGCGCCGCATCTACCTACGTTGATGCAATTCTCTTCTTTGGAAGTTTTGCAGCTCAGATGTTGATGGTCTACGAGAAGTATGAGAGCTGGGTACTTTGGCTCGTTGTCGATGCTGGTTACGTTGCGCTCTACGCATCTCAAGGACTTCTCTTCACAACGTTGCTTTATGTCGTGTTTACAGTTCTTGCAGCTCTCGGTTGGAGTAAATGGTATGCAGCTCACCGCAGCACTATTAGATCTCTGTAAAGGTTCCTCAAAATCAGTCATCGCAATTGATGGACCTGCTGGGGCCGGGAAAACAACTCTGGCAACAAACCTAGCTCTTGCTCTTGCGCAGGATGTAAAGGTACAGATTGTTCATATGGATGATCTCTATGACGGCTGGCAGAACGCACTGGGTCCCCAGCTTTCAGAGACTCTCACACAAATCGTTTCTTCACATAAGGCTGGTAAAAAAGTGAAGTTCTCGAAATATGACTGGGCCAGATCTCAATTTAACGAAGCACAGGAGATTCCCGAAGCAGATCTGATTATTCTTGAAGGAGTCGGTAGTGGCCAGATTGCTACACGTGATGAATTAACAGCTCTACTCTGGATTGATATCGATCACTCGTTGGGATTAGAACGAGTTATTTCACGCGATGGAGATTCAATAAAAGAGCAGATGCAGAAGTGGCTTGCGCAACAGGAGCAACACTTTGCCCGTGAAGGGACTCAGAACGCAGCTGATTTCATACTGACTACATAGAATTCGCTCCATGTCTGACCTGACCGGCGAGCTTATAGATGGGCGTTATCAGCTCATCCGCCAGATGGCCAACGGTGGCATGGCGAGCATCTATGAAGCCATCGATACTCGCCTCGATCGCAAAGTTGCCGTCAAGATCATGCACGCGCACCTTGCGCAAGATGAACAATTTGTAGAGAGATTTATCCGCGAAGCAAAAGCGGCGGCGGCGCTATCACATCCCAATATCGTCGCTGTACAGGATCAAGGTTGGAATCAGAGCGGAACTCCTGCGATCTTTCTCGTGATGGAGATGATTGAAGGCCATACTCTTCGCGACTATCTCAACGAACAAGGAAAACTCTCTGTAAGTGATGGCGTGAAATTCCTTCTGCCAGTGTTAAGTGCCCTTGGCGCTGCACATAAACTCGGGATTGTTCATCGTGATATCAAGCCTGAAAATATTTTGATCTCTAAAGAAGGTCGCGTAAAGATTGCAGACTTTGGGCTAGCTAAAGGTCCTTTACTTGGATCGACAATGACTGCTGAATCCAGCGTTATCTTGGGAAGCGTCTCCTACCTCTCCCCCGAACAAGTGCAGCGTGGGATTGCAGATTCACGGAGCGATGTCTATTCGATAGGCATCACCGCCTTTGAAATCTTTACTGGCAAGAAGCCATTCGAAGGTGCTGAGCCGATTCAGATTGCATATATGCATGTCAATAATCGAGTTCCGCGAATTAGTGAATTCGTTGAAGGTGTTCCAGATGCCCTTGATGATTTGATTTACCGTGCCACAAGTTCTGATCCGGATCAAAGGCCACGTGATGCCGCAATCTTCCATCAAGAACTGCAATCACTTAATCCTCAAGAGAAACAGTTAAGTCTTGAACTTGATATTCCAATTGCCCCCATGCGACCAAAGAAAGCACCCAAAAACTTGAGAAAAAAGATTAAAGAGCTGACAGCAACGATTCCTGTTCCTAAAGAGAAGGAGACAACTGCTCAAGTTGCCAAGCGAAAGAAGGCGAGCAAGCGCGTGCGTCGAAATCGTTGGATCGCACTTGGACTCGCAGTCTCTGTCGGTGTCTTCGGTTGGTATGCACTTATTGGTCCAGGTTCTCGTGTCGTTGTTCCATCAACTGTTGGAGCAACACAATTAGAGGCAAAGTCAGTTCTAGATCCTCTTGGCCTCACTTTTGTCGTTGTAGAAAAGCGCTTTAGTGAAGAGATTCCAGAGGGCTACGTCATTGAATCAAATCCAGCAGCTGGAAAGCGAGTAGAGCAAGGCGGCAATATCAATCTGGTTGTGTCAAAGGGCCCTGAGCGCTTCCTGATTCCACAATTAACTGGTCTTAAACCGCAAGCAGCAAAGAACCTCATTTCGAAATTTCCAATCAAAATTGAACCTTTTGTGCAAGAGTTCAACACAGAAATTCCAAAGGGTTATGTCATTGGCTCAAACCCAGCTGCTGGTGAGAACGTTAAGAGAAACTCTAAGTTCATCATCATTGTCTCTAAAGGTATTGAGCAAGTTGCGATTGCATCCTATGTCGGAAAGAGTTCAGAACAAGCACTCAATGAACTCACTGAAGCAGGCTTTGATGTGAAGCAAAAGTATGACTTTAGCGAGACCAGACTTTTTGGTGAGGTTATCTCTCAAACACCTGCCGGCGGCAAGGAAGCCGATAAAGGTTCTAAAGTTGAATTGATTGTCTCTAAGGGATCTCAATATACATATATCCCAAATCTCTTCTCAGTTGAGGAAGCTAAGGCTGCTCAAACTCTTAAAGATTTGGGACTTAAGGTAACCGTGAAGAAGATTGGCAAGAAGGCGATTAAGAAGGTTACAAATATCTCTCCTAAGGTTGGCAGCAAGGTGAAACGTGGCGGCACTGTAACCATCACGGTAGGTTAAGCAGGTGAAGAAACCTCGCATCGGCGCCCATACTCCTACTTCAGGTGGAATGGCTAAGCGTTCTATCGCATATGCCGAACTCACCGGCGCGGAAGCGATTCAGGTATTTACCTCCAATCCCCGCGGCTGGGCGATGCCAGAGACTAATCATGAAGCAGATGCGCTCTTTCGCGAGAAAGCTGCAGCGCTAGATCTCGAAACATATGTTCACGCACCTTTTCTGATCAACTTGGGTTCACCTACAGAAGGCACCTATAAGAACTCACTGGCTTCAACAGAGTATTCACTTAAGCGGGGAAAAGAGATTGGCGCACTTGGCGTTGTCGTACATACCGGGTCGGCGGTGAATGAAGATTTTGTAGATAAGGCATGGAAGCAGATCAACAAGGGAATGATGCCGATTCTCGAGGCGCTTACTGATGATGCACCTTATTTATTGCTTGAACCGACAGCTGGACAAGGGCAATCGCTCGTTAAGCGACTAGAAGATCTTGAGCATTATCTCAAAGCACTTGAATACCATCCAAAGGTTGGCATCTGTCTCGATACCTGCCACGTCTTTGCTGCAGGACATGACATCGCTAAGAAGGGTGGCATGAAAGAGACTCTCGATCTACTGGTTGAAGTCGCTGGCGCAGAGCGCATCCAGTTAATTCACGCCAACGATTCGATGGATGTTTGCGGGGCGCTCAAGGATCGCCATCAAAATATCGGCGAAGGCTTTATCGGAGTCGATCCCTTCAAAGAGTTGATGAAACATCCAGCTGTTGCCAATGCACCTTTGATTCTGGAAACTCCCGGAATGGAGCCAGAACACGGGGCAGAGATTGCGCTCCTGAAGAAATTGCGTGGATGAGTCCCGCTCACGCACTTCGTTTACGCCTTGCACCATGGGCGCTCTTACTTGTCTCTGCATCATGGGGACTTGCATTTGTTGTCATGAAAGATGCCATCGAGCGACAGAGCGTCAATAGCTTCCTCTTCTCTCGTTTCTCACTCGCTGTTGTTGTCATGCTCTTGATTAAGCCATCTGTTCTCAAGGCAATCAATCGCGACGTATTACGAAAAGGATTTATCGCTGGTCTCTTTCTTGCATCTGGTTACATTCTGCAGACCTTGGGTCTGGCACTCACAGGTGCTGCCATCACTGGATTTATCACCGGCTTGTACATCGTCGTAACTCCACTACTTGCGTCTCTGCTTCTCAAGGAGCGAGTGACAAGATTTACATGGGGTTGTGTTGCGATTGCAACGGTAGGCCTTGCTCTCCTCTCTCTAAGGGGCTGGAGCTTGGGCTTTGGCGAATTCCTTGTGTTTCTCTGTGCGATTGCATTTGCTGCGCACATTATTGCTTTAAGTCGCTGGAGTAACGGCCTCGATGCTTATGCAATGACGATTGTGCAGCTTGCAACATGTGCACTAGCAACAGGTGTCATCTCATTTGCCCAAGGGTATGAAGTGCCACCTGATGCCACTGTTTGGTGGGTTGTTATCTATACCGCCGTCTTCAGCACCGCTGTCGCCTTCGTTGTGCAGACTTGGTCACAAGCGCATATGAGTGCAACGAAGGTCGCTGTCATATTGACGATGGAAGTTGTCTTCGCCGCTCTCTTTGCCGTGATCTTTGGCGGTGAAACCCTCTCACTTCGCGCTCTTATCGGCGGGGTTCTAGTGATGGCAGCTATGTTTATGATTGTCCTCAAGGAGGGCAAATAATCATGGCTATTGATCTTCGTTCCGATACCGTCACTCAACCAAGTGAAGGCATGCGCGCTGCGATTGCCGCTGCCGCTGTCGGCGATGACGTCTATGGCGATGACCCAACTGTTAATTCTCTTGAGGAACGCGTAGCTGCACTCTTCGGTAAAGAGGCAGGCCTCTTCTGCCCTACTGGCTCACTTGCAAATCAATTAGCTATCCGCACTTTGGTAAAACCAGGTGAAGAGTTATTAGTTGAAACTCGCTCACATATTGTCCGTGCAGAACTTGGCGCAGCAGCAACATTTAGTGGAATTACAACTCGTACATGGCCTTCAAAAGATGGGCTCCTAGTTGCAGATGATGCGCTGGCTATCGCCCACGAAAATGCGGGGCCTTACTTAGTTTCTACCGCTGCCATTGCTGTGGAGAACACACATAACTTTGGCGGCGGAACAGTGCAGCCAATCGCAGAGATCGAAAAACTTGCAGCCCTTGCACATGCTCGTGGAATTGCTATGCATCTAGATGGTGCTCGAATCTGGAATGCACACGTCGCTTCCGGAACATCCTTTCTAGAGTTCGGCAAGCACTTCGACACCATCAGTGTCTGTCTCTCTAAGGGCTTAGGCGCACCGGTTGGATCGGTCATGCTTTCCACAAAGGCACGCGTTGCTGAAGCTCGCATCTGGCGTAAGCGATATGGCGCCGGAATGCGACAGGTAGGAATTTTGGCTGCCGCTGGGCATTACGCACTTGATAACAACATTGGGCGTTTGGCCGAAGATCATGCTCGTGCAAAGAAGATTGCTACTGCACTGCATGCAGTTGATTCATCACTCGTTGATCCAGCAAAGGTTGAGACAAATATCGTGGGACTCGAGCTGTCGAAGATTGGAATCTCTGCTGCAGATCTTGCCGCCCGTTGCAAAGAAGCTGGACTCTGGATAAGTGCGCTAGGCCCACACTATGCCCGTCTTGTAACTCATTTAGATTTCACAGACACACAATGTGATGCAGCAATTGAAATTCTAAAGCGCGCCCTCGTGGCGAAGTAGCCACTCTTTCTTATTTAAACCATAGGCGTAATTGCCGAGCGCTCCCCCAGTCTTTACGATGCGATGGCATGGAACGACAATAACGATTGCGTTCTTTGCACATGCACTTCCTGCGGCTCGAACAGCGTTTGGACTTCCCGCTCGGTCTGCGAGCTCGGCGTAAGAGATAACAGATCCAGGCCGTACTTTCTTCATCACCTTCCAAGCTTCCTGCGAAAAAGGAGCACCTGGCTGGCTTACCTTAATTGCATTGAGCGCAGATATTTCTCCATCAAAATAATCGCTAATGAGATCTGTGATTACGGGAATCTTCTTTACCTTTTTGATTTCACGATTCTCATAACGAGAATCAAGGCTTTCTTGAAGGGCCTTGAGGTTTGAGAGGTTTGCCGCAAGTAGTAACTGCTCATCAGCGATGAGGTTGAGAGTTCCGACCGGTGTATCGAGGCTGGAGAGGAGCAGGGTCACGCTCGCTAAATTAGCGGTCGCGCAACATTTCAGCAACCAAAAATGAGAGCTCGAGTGATTGCGAATGATTGAGGCGTGGATCGCACGCTGTCTCATAGCGTGACTCGAGATCTTTCTCAGAAACCTGATCTCCGCCGCCGAGGCACTCGGTTACATCGTCACCAGTGAGTTCAATATGGATTCCACCTGGGTGAGTGCCGAGCTTCTTATGTACTTCGAAGAAGCCACGTACTTCATCGAGAACATCTTCAAAGTTACGGGTCTTGTATCCATTCTTAGATTCAAATGTATTTCCGTGCATCGGGTCGCAGACCCAGAGAACGTTTGCTCCACTCTTGGTGACGCCATCAACAAGTGCAGGAAGCGCCTCGCGAATTGTCTTTGCGCCCATACGTGTAATAAATGTGATGCGACCTGGTTCGTTATCTGGATTGAGCTTTGCAATCAGAGCAAGTGCATCTTCAACAGTCGACTTTGGTCCAAGCTTGACGCCGATTGGGTTACGAACCTTTGAGGCGAAATCAACGTGTGCTCCATCGAGCTGACGTGTGCGTTCGCCGATCCAGATAAAGTGGCCTGAAACATCGTAAGGAAGCTGAGTACGTGAATCGATACGAGTCAGCGCCTTCTCGTATTCGATAATCAAAGCTTCGTGGCTTGCATAGAAATCAACAGCCTTAAATTGCTCTGGATCTACTCCAGCTGATTCCATAAATGCCAATGCACGACCGATTTCAGTTGCCATCTGCTCGTACTTCTCGCCGAACTGTGAATCACGAATAAAGCCCTTGTTCCACTCGTGAACTTGGCGAAGATCAGCAAAACCACCGCGAGTAAATGCGCGAACTAAGTTAAGAGTTGCAGCAGATGTGTTGTAGACACGTACCAGACGTTGTGGATCTGGAGTACGTGAGCTCTCGGTGAATTCAATATCGTTGACTGCATCTCCGCGATATGCGGGAAGTGTTATATCACCACGAGTCTCCATATCGTTTGAGCGAGGCTTGGCAAACTGGCCAGCCATGCGCCCAACCTTGATGACAGGAAGACTTGAGTAATACTGGAGAACTGCAGCCATCTGCAGAATTGTCTTAATGCGATTACGGATTGAATCTGCTGTTGCAGATGCAAAGGTCTCGGCGCAGTCGCCACCCTGTAACCAGAATGCGCGACCGGCCGCAGCCTCTGCAATCTTTGCTTTGAGATCATCGCACTCGCCGGCAAAGACGAGTGGAGGTAACGCCTTGAGATCTGCAACTGCCTTAGCAAGAGGTGCACCATCTTTTCCACCTGGCCAATTTGGTTGCTGTGCAGCAACGAGGGCAGGGTCGAAGAGGTTCTCTGTGCCGGAAGCAGATGTCATAGTCATAAGGGTAGAGCGTTCAGGTCTGATCTCGCAGTGAGATTAACCAAAGAACGAAGTGATCTCCTCGTATCGCTCGATTGGAACAGTCTTGAGAACATCAGTTGCTGATGCCAATGGAACGCGGGCAATCTTTGTGCCGTGAAGTGCCATCATCTTTCCGAAGTCTCCTTCGTGAACAGCTGTGATTGCCTCTAGTCCAAAGCGTGAGCTAAGGACTCGGTCAAATGCTGATGGTGTTCCACCGCGCTGAATGTGTCCAAGAACTGTGCAACGTGTCTGGTAGCCAGTCTTTGTCTCAATCTCTGCAGCGAGCCAATCGCCGATACCTGAGAGCTGAACGTGGCCAAATGCATCAAGTGGCTGATCCTTTGTGATCATGTCGCCATCTTGTGGGATGGCACCTTCTGCAATGACGATGATTGGCGCTGTGCCTGTCTCAAAACGAGACTTAACGTATTCGCAGACCTTTTCGACTGAGAACTTAACTTCAGGAATCAAGATGCAGGCTGCATCTCCTGCGATACCTGAGTGAAGTGCAATCCATCCAGCGTGGCGACCCATAACCTCAACGATGAGAGGACGGTGGTGTGACTCTGCAGTTGTGTGAAGGCGATCGAT
>JACCEC012537567.1_pt1 | contig 11151 bp, 10 predicted proteins | sample 7450121 | NCBI WGS metagenome assembly JACCEC01 (sample SAMN15323455, study PRJNA562643) | freshwater metagenome | isolation source: river surface water | place: USA:Blue River Watershed | collected 2017-08-18 | reverse complement strand
TGGAGGATTATTTAAAAGCACAAGAAGATATTAAACATTTGAAATTATGAGCTTATTTAATGGTGTTTTATTTGTGATTCCGGCAAGAGGAGGCTCGAAAGGTATTCCAAATAAAAATATTAAAGATTTTTTAGGTAAGCCATTGATTTATCACTCTATCGAATACGCAAGAAATTTTGTAAGTGATGAATTTATTTGTTTATCTAGTGATGATAATAAAATAATTAAATCAGCAGAGCAAATCGGCTTGAATGTTCCGTTTGTTAGACCAGAGAAATTAGCGACAGATTTTGCGGATAGTTTCAGCGTACTTAAGCATGCTGTTGATTTTTATGAAAATAATAGGAATATGGATATAAAGGCGGTAGTATTATTGCAGCCGACTTCACCAATAAGAGAATTTTTACACCTTGAGGAGGCAATGAAGCTATATAATTCAAATACAGAAATGGTAGTTTCTGTTTGTGAATCTAAAAATAATCCATATTATTCAATATTTGAAGAGGATAATAGTGGATTTTTACATATTTCAAAGGGAGATGGGAGTTACACTAGACGACAAGATGTACCTAAGACATACGAGTACAACGGGTCTATATACATTATTAATGCAGAGATATTTAAAGTAAGGAGTTCCTTCAAAGATGTTCAAAAAAAAATAAAATATGTAATGCCAGAAAAATATAATATAGATTTAGACACTTTAGAAGATTGGAATTATGCAGAGTATAGATTCACTAGAGGGGAGATATAGTGATTAATTTTTAAATAATAAATTATATACAATGATTCTTAGATTATTGAAACATGGTGGAATATACTTTTCATTTAATATAATTCAAAAGTTATTGTCATTTATGATAGTTCCAGTATATACCTCATATATTTCTCCAGAGGGTCTAGGTAAATTTAGCTCAATACAATCTTTAGGTGCTTTTTTCATATTATTATTTACTCTTGGGCTAGATGAGGCTGCTGCATTATTCTACTTTAAAAGTATAGAAAGTGAAAAAAAGAAATTTATTGGATCAATTCTAATGTTAGCATTCTTTCTTGGGATTTTGGGCGTTCTTTTTCTTTATATTTCAAAAAATTTAGTTTATAACAGAATTATAGAAAATCTACCTATCAATTTTTTTGAGTTATCATTGATTTTAGTTTTTTTTTCACCGTTTTTCAATATATATCAAAAGCTTCTTCGTATTCAATCAAAAGCAATTAATCATGCAATACTTCTTTCTTTATATAGTATCATACAGCTCATATTAATTCTTTTGTTTGTTGTAATTATAGGAATGAAAGAAACAGGCTTGTTACTTGCTTTTTCTTCTACTTCATTACTATTTGGGATATATAGCGTTGTTAGATTAATTCAACTATCAAGCTTTAAGCTGAGTTTTGAGCAGACAAAGCGTATATTGATTTATTCAAAAAATGTTTGTATCAACAATTTGGGGAGTTGGGGTATTTCAAATTTGATGATTGTATCTATAGGCAAGTTTGCGAGTGCGAAGGAAGTGGGGTTATATACTGTAATCAGTTTTTTTACATTAATCTTAACTGAGTTTGCAAAAACATTTATTAATGTATTTCAACCTTTCTTGTATGGTTTACTGAGTTCTAAGGACAAGCAATATGCAACAGTTATTTTTACAAAAATATTCAGCACGATAGTTATATTAATGGGATTGTGGCTACTGGTATTTGCGAATATATTATTTAAAGTATTTTTTAATGAGGAGTACCATGAAGGAATAAATTTGATACCAATGATGATTGGGATTGGTGTATTTAATTTTTTAAATTTAATGATAGATCAAATTTTCAATTACTTCGAAAAAGCATCCGCCTTACTCGCCTATGCAACCATATTTGGTTTGATTGTGAACATTGTATCTATATATAGTTTATCAGATAATTTAAATCTTACGATAGCAGTCAATATTCTTATTATTGTAAACTTGCTGATTTTAAGCGTGAAACTATTGATGTTAAATCGAATTCATAATAATTTTGGAATAACTAAATTTTTAGGATTGAATGTAATAATTTTTCTTTTAATAGTATACTCTATTAATTTTATACCTATTATTGGATTTAAGGCAGTAATAGCAAGTTTTATAACGGCTATTTTGGTATTTATGAATCAAGAATCTTTTAAATATTTATTGAGCAAATGATACATATATAATGAGCTATATTATTACTAAAAAAGGGATTAAACTAGATATAAAAGATATAAATACATTATATCCTTTTTTGATGTTGAGAAACTCTAATACAGAAACTACGCTTAATGTTGCACATTTATTGGCAACAGAGGTATATTGTTTAGACAAAACTTCATTACAATATCGTGTTTTAGTTAATTTTCTGGTACAGAGGTCGAATAAAGTAAAAATAATATCAAGTATCATTGAATTAAGTAAAGTAGGCATGATTAAAGAGATTGATGTTCCATTTTTTCATCCAAAATTATACAATAAACTTTCTGAAAATATATGTATTACAGATTGTAATAAACAAAAGAGATATAGCTATATCGATATAAAAGAGATAGTCAGTGCATATATAAAAGTAGGAATGAATAAATTATTCTTACTATTTTCATATATGGTAGATAAAAAAAAACATCAGCGAGAATCTTTAGTTCGTGCTTGGGTTGATGTAGATGAAAGATTACATGGTGAGGATATTTTTCGTGATAGTATGGTATATTTATATCCTTTTGGAATGAATATTGCGAGGGGGATAAATTTTATAAAGTATTGTTTTCGTAAATATGATTATGTAAGCTTGATGGGGATTCCGTATAGTCTAAAAAAATTGCTAAAATCAACTTTGCAATTTTTACAAGGAGATGATTTGGGCTATGTAGATTTTGAAATAGATGGCATGGTGAAACATTCAAGAAATTTAAATAAATTTAAATATATATACACTTCTGATGAGTACACTCCTGCAGTAATTGCTCTATTTGAAAACTTGCCCAAAAATGTCAGAGTCGTAAATGATGCACATGGTATTGGATTTTATAATCGATTTGTTAGTTATTCTTTATTTAAAGTGTTTAATTCCGAACAAGCATCGTACTATAAACTTAAAAATATAAACTTAAATATTGAAATCAAAAATGAAGACAAAAGTCTTAACACGATAGATTTTTGCAATTTTGAATTGTACAAAGATATCATAATAATTGATCAAGGAGATTTGAGCAAGTTTGGCTATATGTACGAAAGCAACCTTCAACAGCGATTATATCATGAGTTAAATGAATTGGTAATACAGACTAAAAAGAATATAAAAGCTAAACTTCATCCTAATCGCTCTAATGGAAGTAAAAAGATGTTTGCAAAGCGATTTGCAAATTTAGAGATTATTAATGAGATAGATACTAATAATAGCTTAACTACTTTATTCATTAATTTGTATTCAACAGCATATTTTGACTTTAGACAATATGGAAAAGTAATTTTTATAAAAGATAATTTTTTCAATCCGAAGTTAATTTTTGGAGAGAACATAATATGTTTTACTATTGAAGAATTAGTTAAAAACCTAAAAAAATAAGCTTATGAATTTACTGTACTATTGGCATAAACTATTTAAAAAGCTTCGCTTTAGTGGTATAAAAAATAGCAAGGTACATTTTACATCAAAAATTGAATCAGGAACTCTTTTTGTGAATAGTGTGATGAATAAGTACTCATTTTGTGGATATGATTGTGAAATAATTAATACTGAAATTGGCTCATTTTGCTCTATTGCTAATGATGTCAAAATAGGAGGAGGAGAGCATCCTTCCAATTGGGTATCAACATCTCCAGTATTTTATTCAGGACGAGATAGTGTTAAGAAAAAGTTCTCAAAGTTTGATAGATTAGATCATAAAAAAACTATTATTGAAAATGATGTATGGATTGGGGCAAATGTTTTGGTTAAACAAGGTGTAACCATAGGAAATGGAGCGATTGTTGGTATGGGGTCGGTTGTTACACATGATATACCACCATATGCAATTGCAGTAGGTGTTCCAGCAAAGGTTATCAAGTATAGATTTGAGCCAAAAGTAATCGGGCAATTGTTAAAAAGTAATTGGTGGGAAGTAGATGAAAAAATATTAGAAAGTGTGGCAAATAAAATTAAAGACCCTACAGAATTTATAACGTATTTGGCGAATGAAATTAGTAATCAGAAATAATATAATATTATTTAATATAGTTTATCAATTATTATTGATTTTTGCTTTTGCATCGAGTAACCAATATCTATATGCAATAACATTTTTGTTTTTTATTTTTATTATTATACTTAAACCATCACAGACCTTTGATAGAGATTCTTTTAATATTTTTTTCATTTATTGTTTTATAATATTTGGAATGATATGTGTTAAAATTAAAGATGATTTGCTGATTATTCCCAAAGCATTTTTGACGATATTTGCTTTTTATAGCATAGTTGTAAATAAACTCGAAATTGATATACATTATAAAGTTAGCTACTGGTCTTTAATAACATTCCAAGTGATTATATTATTATTAGTACTATACTATGGATTTGGTGAGTTTCCACAAGTATCGCCTTTAGAGAAGATTTTTGAAGGCAAAAGTGGTAACGGAATCACTTCCTATACTGTAGTGTTACAAATACATCTATACTTCTTACATTTAATAAAAAAAGAAAAAAATGATATAATTTTATACATAACTTTATTTTTTACGCTTTTAATTTCATTATCGACATGGGGAAGAGGGTCACTAATCTCATCAATCGGCATGATAGCCATCACTCTTACGTTATATAGGATATCAAAATTTTTTTATATTCTTATAATACCAATACTCATCTATTTTGGTATCAATGAAATTGATGCAATTTCTGATTTTTTGAATAGATATACAAAATTAGGTAGAGGCTTAGACGATTATAATAGAATAGAAGCTTTAATACAATATTTAAGTAAAATCGAGGATTTAAATGCCTTTATTTTCGGTGGAGATTATAACGGAACAATTATAGAACGAGGATTAAGTGGTAACCCTCATAACTCATTCATAAGAGCCCACCATAATTTTGGTATAATTTATATAATATTTATTTTAATTTATACTTTTATAAGTATTTACTATGTCAAAGAGCTTAAAAAGCGTATTCTATTTTGTGCTTTATATTTAATTTTGTATTTTAGGATTTGGACTGAACCTGTATTATTTCCAACTATTTTTGATTATTTTTATTTTTGTATTATTATTTATACCATAAACAATGAAAGGAGGAGAAAGCTTAACCCATAAAGTTTGTACAAATTGTGTAATGGATACTTCTGATTCTAAAATTACCTTCGATGATAATGGAGTGTGTGATCACTGTAATGATTTTTATTCAAATGTTCAACCTAATTGGCACACAGACCAAAAAGGGAGAGATCAATTATTAGAAATTATTAACAAAATTAAAAAAGATGGTGAAAATCGAGATTTTGACTGTATTATGGGTATGAGCGGAGGAGCAGATAGCTCTTATATGCTCCATTTAGCTGTCAAAGAATTTGGCTTACGCCCACTTGTTTTTCATGTGGATGGAGGATGGAACTCTGAACTTGCGGTACATAATATAAATGTGATGATAGATAAGTTAGGTTTGGACTTATATACAGAAGTTATTAATTGGGAAGAAATGAAAGACTTGCAATTAGCTTTCTTTAAAGCTGGAGTTCCTCATTTAGATATCCCTCAAGATCATGCTTTTATTGCAACACTATATAATTTTGCGGATAAATATAATATTAAATATATTTTAAATGGGGGGAATATTTCTACTGAATGTGTTCGTAATCCAATGGAATGGCTCTATTATGGCACAGATATGGCTCAGCTTAAAGATATCATAAGGCGTTATTGTACTATTCCTTTAAAAACCTATCCATTTAGTAGTGTACTGAGACATAAATTTTACTTAAAATTTATTAGAGGAATTCATGTAGTGAAGCCTTTAAATTATATGCCTTATAATAAGGAGGCTGCAATGGAATTACTGAATAAAGAGTATGGATGGGTTCCATACCCACAGAAGCATTTTGAGTCAAGATTTACGAGGTTCTTTGAGGGATATTGGTTGCCCAAAAAATTTGGATTTGATACCAGAAAAGTGCAATTTTCGAGTTTAATTCTAACGGGACAAATGACTCGTGAGAATGCTTTAGAAAAACTTAAAGAACCTGCCATTCCTATTGAAGAGGCTCAACACGAGTTTGAATACATAGCATCTAAATTAGGAATAACCACTTCTGAGCTTCAAATGTATTTCGATGCAGCCAATAAATCTTATAAAGATTATCGAAATAGTGAAAGTATGTTCAAAATGGGTGCAAAGATATTAAAGTATTTGGGTCTAGAAAAATCAATAAAAAGATGATAGGATTGATAGATTATGGTTCTGGTAATATTCATGCCATTGCAAATATATACCATAGATATAATTACCCATATATAATTTCAAATAATCCAAAGGAATTAGAATTGGCAGATAAGCTGATTTTACCAGGAGTTGGTGATTTTGATGAGACAATGAAGTTATTTAGAATTACTGGATTGAAAGAAATTATGGATGAACTAGTGTTGGAGAAAAAAGTACCGATATTGGGAGTGTGTGTGGGTATGCAAGTCATGGGATTAAATAGTGAAGAAGGTGATGAGGAAGGTTTAGGTTGGATAAAAGGCGAAATAAAAAGACTAGATGAAGACTTGATATCTGATAAACCGAAGTTACCTCACATGGGCTGGAATTCGATTAAACCTATTAACAATTCTAAACTTTTTAAAAATATAGATACTGAAAATGGTTTCTATTTCCTACATAGTTACTATTTTGATTGCTATAATCAAGAAAATATAATCGCTAAGACTAGTTACGGGTTAGATTTTGCTTGTGCAATTAATAGGGATAATATATATGGCTGTCAATTTCATCCAGAAAAAAGTCATAAAAATGGTATAGAAGTATTTAGAAATTTTGCTCAATTGTGATGTTAAGACCTAGAATTATTCCATCTCTACTAATCCATAACAAAGGATTGGTGAAAACTGTAAAATTTAAAGACCATAAATATGTGGGAGATCCATTAAATGCGGTCAAAATATTTAATGAAAAAGAAGTTGATGAGCTTTGTATTTTTGATATAGATGCCTCTGCTTTAGGTAAAGTTCCAGATTTTGATACAATTAAAACTATAGCTAAAGAATGTCGCATGCCATTATGCTATGGAGGGGGGGTGAAGACCATAGAAGATGCGAAAAAAATAGTTAATCTAGGTGCTGAGAAGGTTGCAATCTCATCAGAAGCAATAAAAAAACCATCTCTAATTTCACAGATAGCTGACGCTATTGGCGTTCAAAGCGTTGTGGTAGTACTAGATGTGAAAAAGGTAGGCATCTTCGGAAAATATGAGGTTTTTACACACAATGGGAAGCAAAGTACGGGTAAAAGTCCAATAGATTTAGCAAAAGAATTTGAAAAATTAGGAGCGGGTGAAATCGTATTAAATAATATTGACTTAGATGGGGTTATGAAAGGATATGATACTAAGCTTACAAGATTAGCTAGAGAGGCAGTAAATATTCCGCTAACAATGCTTGGGGGAGCAGGCTCATTTGAAGATATAAGAAACTTAATAGACGAATTTGGCACTATTGGTGCAGCTGCAGGAAGTTTATTCGTGTTTAAAGGTAAATATAAAGCAGTTCTAATAAATTATCCTACTACTGAAGAAAAAAAGAATATAATCAAATACAACTAAGGTGAAGCAACTAATACAAAATCTTAAAAACGGTATCACACAATTAGAAGAAGTTCCTGCACCAGAGGTGAGAGAGGGAACTGTACTAATTAGAACAACTCATAGTCTGGTTTCTCTAGGAACTGAAAGAATGTTGGTTGAGTTTGGGAAAGCAAATCTAATTCAAAAAGCAAGGCAACAACCAGATAAGGTAAAGCAGGTTTTAGATAAAATTAAATCAGATGGACTTTTTCCAACTCTAGAAACTGTTTTTAATAAACTAGATCAACCTCTCCCTCTTGGATATTGCAATGTGGGTAAAGTGATAGCAGTTGGAAAAGGTGTATTTGATTTTAAAGTTGGAGATAGAGTCGCCTCTAATGGAAACCATGCCGAGTTTGTATGTGTTCCTCAAAATCTAGTAGCACATATTCCAGAAAATGTTAGCGATGAGGAGGCGTCATTTACAGTTATTGGTTCTATTGGTTTGCAAGGAATCCGATTACTGAATCCTACATTTGGAGAAACAATCGTAGTCATAGGTTTGGGATTAATAGGATTGATTACTGCAGAAATTTTAAAAAATAGTGGCTGTCAAGTAATTGGATTTGATTATGATGAGCAGAAAGTTACAATCGCAAAATCTAAAGGAATTCATGCTGTCAATTTATCAAATGGTATAGATTCAGTAAAATTTGCAGAGAGTTTTACTAAAGGAGTTGGTGCTGATGGGGTGTTAATTACGGCTTCTAATAAAAGTAATGAGATTATCTCTCAGGCTGCAAGAATGAGTAGAAAAAGAGGTAAAATTGTATTAGTTGGAGTGATTGGTTTAGATATAAATAGAGCCGATTTTTATGAAAAAGAACTGAGTTTCCAAGTCAGTTGTTCGTATGGACCAGGAAGATATGATGATGATTATGAGCAGAAGGGAATCGATTATCCACTTGCTTTTGTGAGATGGACCGAAAAGCGTAATTTTGAGTCGATTCTGCAGGCGATGGCAAACGGAGGATTGAATGTTAATCCATATATTACACAAGTTGTTGACTTTGAAAATTATTCAGAAATTTACGACAATATAAGTGATAAGCGAGCTATTGCTTCAATTTTGAAATATGATTTACAAGCACCTTATACAAGAACAGTATTAAATAAGAGTATTACATTTAAAAAATCCTCAGGCGTATTAGGGATTATTGGTGCAGGAAATTTCACAAAAATGACTTTATTACCTGCATTAAAAGAGGCTGATGCTAATATTAAATCAATCGCAAGTGCAGGTGGGGTAAGTGGTACAGCTTTAGCAAAAAAATATGGAATTGCCCAAAGTACTACTGATTATTCAGAACTAATAAGAGATAAAGATATTGATTTAGTAATTATTACTACTCGACATCACTTACATGCAAAAACAATAATAGAGTGCATGGAGTCTGGGAAACATGTATTTGTGGAAAAACCGTTGGCACTCAATAGGGAAGAATTACAAGCGATAGTTGAAATATATGCTAAGTCTGGAGTTACTTTAAATGTAGGGTTTAACAGACGCTTTTCACCCCATATACAAAAAATAAAATCCTTAATAGGTACGACTCCTGTAAATATGGTTGCCACAATGAATGCTGGATTTATTCCTGCAAGTTCTTGGGTTCATGATTTAGAAGTGGGTGGTGGGAGAATTATAGGTGAAGCTTGCCACTTTATTGATTTACTATCCTATATCAGTGGTAGCAAGGTAAAAGCTGTTTCAATGAATGCATTAGGCATTAACCCGATGGAGAATACAGACAATGCCTCCATATTGATTAAATTTGAGAATGGATCAAATGGAGTTATAAACTATTTTTCGAATGGTAGTAAATCGTATTCGAAGGAAAGAGTAGAAATATACAGCGATGAAAAAACCTTAGTATTGGATAATTTTATACACTTAAAGGGATACGGATTTAAGAATTTTTCATCTTTGAAGACAAATCAGGATAAAGGGCATAAAGCTCAATTTAAACAATTGGTAGATAGGGTCAAGACAGGAGGAGACGCATTAATCGATTTTGACTCCTTAGTAAATACTACTTTAGCGTCTTTTGCAGCAATAGAAAGTCTTAAACAAAATAAATGGATAGAGGTTTCATGAAAATAGATATTATAGCAGGAGCAAGACCTAATTTTATGAAGATTGCTCCAATTATTGATGAAATTGAAAAAGTAAGAACGCAAGACAAATCGATTCATTATAGGTTGGTTCATACAGGCCAGCATTATGATCAAAAAATGAGTGGAAGCTTTTTTGAGGAATTAGGCATACCTACCCCGCATGTCAATTTAGGGGCAGGAGGAGGAACCCAAGCAGAACAGACTGCGGCGATAATGATAGGGTATGAACAACTGTTGATGCGAGAAAGTACTGATATTTGTTTAGTGGTTGGTGATGTTACTTCTACAATGGCATGTGCTATTGTAGCAAAAAAAATGAATATCCTTGTAGTGCATGTAGAAGCTGGGATTCGGTCTTTTGACCTGAGTATGCCTGAAGAGATTAATCGGATGGTGACAGATAGTATAAGCGATTTTTATTATACTACTAGTGAAGTTGCTAACCAAAACCTAATTAAATCTGGAGTAGCGAAGCATCGTATCGTATTTGTGGGAAATACAATGATAGATACCTTGATAAAAAATCTACCTAGATTGGTAAAGCCACTAATTTATCAAGAAAAAAACTTAGAGAGACATCAATACTTTGTTTTGACTTTACATCGACCTGCTAATGTGGATGATGAAGCAAAATTAAAGCATTTATTAGAAGAAATCATAGCTAATAGTAATGATTTGCCAATTATATTTCCAGTACACCCTAGGACAATGAAAAAACTTAAAGACATAGGTTTGGAAGCAAATAACCTTATAACATGCGACCCTTTAAGTTATCTAGAGTTTAACTATTTAGTTAAAAATGCGAAAGCGGTTATTACAGATTCGGGAGGAATCACAGAGGAAACAACCTATTTAGGAGTACCATGCCTTACTTTGAGGGATAATACCGAGCGTCCAGAAACTGTATCTATTGGTACAAATGAGCTAATAGGCACCAAGCCCGAAAATATTAAACCTGCATTAGCAAAGTTATTTGAGGGAAGATGGAAAAAAGGAGGAATTCCGGTTTTTTGGGATGGGCAAACTGCAGAACGAATTGTGAAACATTTAGTATATATTTCTTTATGATAGAAAAAATCCTATTGTATATAAATACATTTAAGCATTTAAAATCTGTACAAATCTTATATAGATTAATATATTATATTAAAATTAAAATAAAAATAAATGAATATAAACACAATGAAAATCATAATATTATACATGAAAAATTA
>JACCEC010740836.1_pt1 | contig 11153 bp, 12 predicted proteins | sample 7450121 | NCBI WGS metagenome assembly JACCEC01 (sample SAMN15323455, study PRJNA562643) | freshwater metagenome | isolation source: river surface water | place: USA:Blue River Watershed | collected 2017-08-18 | reverse complement strand
TACCGCCCGAGCGGTTCGTCGCTCTTTCGAAAGAATATGCTGAAGTTGAGCCTGTTGCGGATGCAGCAGCAGAACTGCAGCGATTGCGGACCGAGCAATCGGATCTGCAATTTATGCTCGACGACCCTGAAATGCGGGACATGGCAGAAGAGGAGCTTGCGCAGATTAAGGCGCGCCTTCCTGATGCAGAACGTGACATGGCAATCCGCCTTTTGCCCAAAGATGCCGCAGATGACCGTTCAGCAATGCTCGAAGTCCGCGCAGGAACCGGAGGAGATGAAGCAGCCCTTTTTGCTGGAGATCTTTTCCGGATGTATCAGCGCTATGCCGAGGCGCATGGTTGGAAGGTTGAACTTATTTCCGCCAGCGAATCTGAAGTTGGGGGCTATAAAGAAGTCGTCGCCTCCATCTCGGGCGCGGGGGTTTTTGCAAAGCTAAAGTTCGAATCGGGCGTCCATCGCGTCCAGCGAGTCCCGGCGACAGAGAGCGGCGGCCGGATTCATACCTCTGCGGCTACCGTTGCGGTTCTTCCAGAAGCTGAAGAAGTCGATGTTCAAATTGATGAGAAAGATTTGAAGGTAGATATTTACCGTTCCTCCGGCGCGGGGGGGCAGCATGTCAACACGACCGATTCCGCAATCCGCATCACCCATATTCCAACGGGCATCGTTGTGATCCAGCAAGATCAGCGTTCGCAGCACAAAAACCGGGCGAAGGCGATGCAGGTGCTTCGTACCCGATTGTATGAGCGGGAGCGCGAAATCCTCCATGCCGAACGATCAGGCGCGCGCAAATCGATGGTCGGTTCTGGAGATCGCTCTGAGCGCATCCGGACCTACAACTACCCCCAAGGGCGTGTAACGGACCACCGCATCAATCTCACGCTGCACCGATTGCCAGAGATCATGTTGGGGCAGATGGACGAACTGATCAACGCCCTTCTTACCGCTGATCAGGCGGAGCGACTGGCGGGGTTGGATGACGCTGCGTGAGGCTATTCGGGCTGCTACTGTCGAACTGGCGTCGGTCAGCGACACCGCTCGGCTGGACGCAGAGCTTCTGGCGGCTTTTGCCTTAGGAGTTGATCGGGAGACCCTGCTTCTAGGGGGCATGGATGGTGCAGTGCCAAGCAGCTTCGCTGAACTCGTTGTGCGGCGCCGGGCAGCAGAGCCCATTGCATATATAATCGGTAGTCAGGAATTCTGGTCGCTGCGTCTTTCAGTGAGCCCTGATGTATTGATACCGAGGCCGGACAGCGAAACTTTGATCGAAGCAGCCGTCGATCACTTTCGAGGAACATCTGGCCCTCGTTCCATCATCGATCTGGGAACGGGGTCTGGCGCGTTGCTGCTTGCAGCGCTCGCGCAATGGCCAGACGCGCGTGGTGTGGGTGTCGATCAGTCTCCGGCTGCCCTTAGAATTGCACAGGCGAATGCCCAAAGCTGCGGGTTTGCTGACCGAGCCTCATTGGAAAGAGGGGATTGGGCATCGAATGTCCAAGGTGCTTTCGATCTTGTACTGTGCAATCCGCCCTATATTGCTGAGAGCTATCCCTTAATGGATGATGTAATCCGGTATGAACCGCGTGCGGCACTTTTTGGAGGAGAAGATGGGCTTGTCGAATATCGCCGTCTGGCGCCTCAGATCGCGCGCCTCCTGACTCGAACTGGCTGCGCCTGCGTTGAAATTGGCCATGATCAAGCTCAGCGGGCAACAAGCCTGTTTCAAAATGTCGGGCTTAAGGTTGATCTGCGCGCTGATTTGGGCGGGCGGGATCGGTGCCTCGTCTTGACCCAAATGGCATAAATTCACTTGGTTTTGACGTTATCTGTGCTAGGGCGATTCTTGAAAGGCGATGCGCCGTTTGCGGGGGAGCTTGAAACCGCGCCGCTGATCTCATCCAGTTCCGGGCTGATCTTTTTTCGGCTTGGCTGATGGAGCAACTGCAAAGTTGCTCCATGATGAAGGGTTTTCCGCAAGGTCGGAAATAGGCATCACCCCTTGAAGTTAAGGATTGGGTCACTTGCTAAACAATCGTCAGTCGAACCGCAGGCGGGGCCGCGGCCGTGGACCTCAGGGTAATAATGGTCGTCAGGATAATGGCAGCCGGATCGACAATCGTGCGCGCGGAAACGCCCCTCAACTTCTTGAAAAATATAAGAATTTGGCGCGAGAGGCGCAATTGCAGGGCGATCGCGTTCTGACTGAATACTATCTTCAGTTCGCTGACCATTATTTTCGAATTGTGGCCGAAAATCGGGCGCGTTTTGAGGAAAGCCGGCAGCCGCGTCGGGATGAATGGCAAAATGACGATGGTTTTGACGAGGCATCTGCGGACGAAGGTCATGCAGAGGCCATGGATGCCAGCGACGCCTCAGATGTCGGTCATGATCAACGCACCCCGCGCCCTCGCCGTGATCCGCGGCCGAGTCGGGATCGTCGCGATGGGCCATCGGCGTCTGAGCAAGAGCCTTCCATCCGCGGAGATGAGGCAACGATTGATGCTGCCATTCTGCCACCTGCTCTTGGCGTGTCAGCTGTTCCAGCTGCTGATCTAGACGGCGAGCCTGCTCCAGTTCGTCGACGCGGCCGGCCACGTCGCTCGGCTGAGACAGAGGCTGCCGAGTAAAGTCGGCTCTCTTTGCCTCAAAATGAAGAAAAGGGCCGCCAGTCGTTAATTGGTTGGCCCTTTTTTGTGGTTCACCCTGATCGAAAGCGAACTGTTGGGATGAGCGCTCAAAAAGTGTCTGGTCTATGAAGTTTTGGCGTTAAGGTTGTAACGTTCGAGTTTGCCGGTTCGAGCGATCGACTTGGGGGATTTTGATGAACAAGAGCCTATTGATCAAGCGTGTGTCCACCAGCTTTCTTGTCATCTCTCTGGCTCAGCCTGCGGCGGCGTAAAGTGGCACGAGCTCAGCCCCCTCTGAAGCGGCCACCGCTGCGCAAATAGAAGCGCTCCAGAAGCAAGTTCAGCTTCTCCAAGCCCAGTTGGACAGCCTGAAGCAGCAATTGCCCAAGGCAATACCAAGCTGGAGGGGTGCCGCACAACTTTCTGATCCGGAAGGGTGGTCTTTCAAGGCTCGAGGCCGCATCCATTATGATACGGGCTATATTGCTGTGCCAGGCGATTATAAGGCAACGCGCAACCTTGGGTTCAACAGCAGAATGCGTCGGGTTCGGCTTGGGGCCGAAGGCAGTATACCGGGCGGTTTCGGATACAAGGTAGAGGGTGAATTTGCCAACGCCAGTGTTGGCTTTGGTGACGTGCTGCTGAGCTGGATGCCCAAAAATAAAGCAATGCAGGTTCGCGTCGGTAATTTCGAAACGCTCAATGGGTTGGACCAGATTTCAAGTTCTAACACCATCACGTTTCTTGAGCGTGCGCAGATGAACGACGCGTTTCTGAACGCCCGTCGCCTCGGGGCGGCGGTTGCTCTCATTGGCAAAGATGATCGCTATCGGATTGAAGGGGGGCTCTTTACAGCGCATTCAATTGATAACTCGTTCGACAATGATGGCTGGATCGGCGCAGCAAGGGCGGTGTACGCGCCCAAAATCGGGGATGGCCGGTTGCATCTAGGGCTAAGTTATCAGCATCGCCAATTTCAAAGCAATAATGGTGCTTCAACGAGCGTCTCCGTCAACAGTCCATCGACCAACCAACCAACTGGCTCGTTACCGCGCGCGCCCTTTTCTGCAGACCACAGATATACGTTTTGTCGACACGGGTAATTTTGCAGCGACAGGCGATGACATTCTAGGGATTGAGGCGGCAGCGATATTTCCGCGCATCTATTTCGCCATCGAAGCGCAGTGGGCTAAAACGCGAACCTATCGGCCCGGAGACACCCTAGCAAATCTGGATGCTTTTCCAGTGGCGTCTCAGGTAACACCAAATGAAGACCCCGGTTTTTTCGGTGGGTATGCGGAAATCGGCTATTTTCTGACGGGTGAAACCCGAGGGTATAAGGACAATATCTGGGCAAGGACTCGAGTTCTTAGTCCATTATCCAAGGGCGGCGCCGGTGCTTGGCAGATCGCCGCACGGCTCGATCATCTTGACCTCAGCTCCAAAAGCCTTCTGGGTGCCCCGACCAACAACTTTTCAACTGGTTTGGCGTCGCTGGCTTCTGACGCTTCCCGACTAGCGCGAGGAGGAGAACAAACGGGCATCCTCTTCGGCGTCAATTGGTATCCGATGGATTATGCGCGGATCGTGCTAAACTACATCCATATCAACGTGGAGGGAGGCCCGTTGGCGACCGCGGTGAAACCGACCGGCGTGTTGCCAACCCATCAACGCAAATATTCGACCGACGCGATCGCGGTGCGAACTCAACTGGATTTCTAAGGATTGCGAGGAAGGCTCTCAGGCCTCAGGCGGCAGTTCTCGAGGACGGAAATCGTCATCCAGTGCCACGAAGGTAAAGACGCCCGTCGTTACCTTCACATGCTCTTCCCCGCGCTTGCGCTCGGCAATCACGTCGAGCCGGATGGCTATAGAGGAGCGGCCTCTGCGCTCCACCGAGGCATAAATTGAAATCAAGTCCCCCAAGAGTATCGGGGCGATGAACTGCATCGCTTCAATCGCGACAGTTGCGCAACGCCCTGCCGCCAGCCGGCCGGCAGCAATGCCGCCGGCCCGGTCCATCATCGCCAGCACCCAGCCGCCGAAGATATGCCCATTCATGTTAATGTCAGCGGGCTCAGGCAGGACTCGAAGAACAGGGGAAAGGATGTTCTTGCTCATAATCCGTCCTCTCCATCAAGCGGATCTTGGATTGCGTCATCATGCCCGGACCCTGATGAGAGGAAAACAAGGCCCATAAGGGCTGCTGCCAACAGCACAGACATGAAGACGCCGGCAGCCGTCGCGATGAACATATGGATCGTCATAGGGCCGATGAGCCAGCGCAGGAAAAACAAACCACCGATTGTTGCACTGAGCGAGGCAAATACCATCCAAGCCATCAACCGCCGATACCGGCGCCAAGCAAAAGCGGCATAATCGGGATCATCGAGCGAGGATTTAGGTGGTTGCATGGCTTTCATTTGGGCCTGAAACGTGGGAGCATCAAGACGCGCGGCAAAAAAGACTCGTGGCCGCCGCATGGAAGGAGGCCTTTCATGACGATTAATGGGATCCTGCAGAACAAGTCGCAGGACATTATCTCGATCGACTCAAGCGCACTTGTTTCAGACGCTGTGGCACTTTTGGCCGAAAAAAGGATTGGTGCTTTACCTGTTTTCGAGAAGGGGAGGGTGGTTGGCGTCTTCTCCGAGCGCGATGTCATTTATTGCCTCGCCTCTGACGGTCCTGCCTCGATGGGCAAGACTGTAGCGGAAGTGATGACGGCGCCCGCTGTCACGGTTGAGAAGTCCATGCCCGTCCTCAGCGCGCTTTCCTTGATGACTCGCAGAAGGATTCGGCATCTTCCGGTAGAAGAGGAAGGAAATTTGATCGGCTTTGTCTCGATCGGAGACCTCGTCAAATATCGAATTGAACGGATCGAGGCGGAAGCATCGGCGTTGCGAGATTATATCAGCGGTTAGAGTTGGAGAAAGAAGGGATCGACATGGCGCGAGACTTTCCGAGCAAACCAGGCACCGCTTGATTTAATGGATGGCCAATCCTGTGCCGTCAAAACCCTTGGGCTACTGCTGTTCCCTGTCCAGAAGGTTGCGCGTTTACTGTCTCGACGAATGTTATCGGGCATTTGGTTCGCAAGGATAGTTTGAATTAAATGCTCATCGGCGCACAAAGTTGCAAAGAGCCTTTTGGTTTGGAAAGCTTGATCCAAAGCGGGCAGAATATGTGAACAAGCTGCTGAGGTGAGGGACCACCAACCCGAGCCCTTGTGCCAAGTGCCCCAAGGCTCGTCCCGCCGAGGAGGTATCGACTGGCAGACCCAATCAATGGCTTGTTTTAGTCGCCAATGATAAAGGCCGTTGGCGCGATACCGAGCAAATCGCGCGTCCAGCCAATAGCGGGCCATTCGTTCGCTTTGCACATTTCGTTCTGCCTCAATTAGGCTGCGGCCGTCCCAGTCCTTAAGGCGATCGGCTTTGTCCTTTACCGGCCAGTCTGATCCGCTGATCAGATGAGCTAACGCAAACTCCTCTCTAAGAGCCTTCTCAATCAAAAGGGCAATTGCCTCAAGCATGCTCGAATGCGCCCAATAGACGGGGACAGGGTTCTCGATGAGGCACACATTTGGAATATCCTTTAGAAATGCGCCTCGGGTTGTCTTCCATAACTGACTTTTGGCGTCGATATGCACGATGGCTTTATCGCAACAGCCATAAGGGAGCAGGCGTTTGATCAACGCTGATAGCTGCACCCTATCTTCATGAGCAAAGATAAGAAAAACTTCGACGGGCTCAGCGGGCATTTGCGCTTGGTTTCCAGAAGCCCGCACCAGTTAGCTGATTACGTATAATGGCTGCGGCTGGGTGATGCGTCGCGAAAATTGTCGCCAGCCATAAGATGCAGCCCATGCAGGCAAGGGCCATAGCAACCAGCGGCGTTAAATCTCCGGTTGGTAAAAAGAGGCGCGCTAGAGCGGCGGGTAAAATGGCGGCCAAAGTCAAACCTAGAGCCTGACCGTATAGAACAGCGACACGGCGGAAGCTTATCCCAACAAGCGCGTAAATAGGCGGTCCATGTATCGCCATCCAGATAAAACCGAACAGAAACCTCATGATCGCCGCTGCTATAACACTGTGAGAGGCACCCATCGCGACCATGATCAGAAAAATAGTCGAATCGCCGATTGAGCGCCGCACCATAGGCTGTGTCCGACCTGTTAGCATTGGCAACTCGACATGGAGGGGCACGGCAATGAACCACATCTGAGCGAGCGCCGTCCATTGCAAGATGGGCGCCACCGACAACCAGTTTTTCCCAAAGAGCAAAAGAATCATTGGCTCCGCCAAAATCGCCGTCCCCGCCAAGGCGGGCCAGGCGAGCGCGCAGTAGCCAGCAACCATATGCTCATAGAGCGGGGCTAGAGGCTCGTCATTCCTATAAGCTCTAGAGAAAGACGCATAGAAGGCGGGGCTCGCGGCGTTTGATAGCAATTGACGAAGCAGAGAGGACAAGCCTTGAGCTCTCGAATAAAGACCGGCGGCTGTTTGACCAAGATTATGCCCGATCATCAAATCTGGGATGCTATTCGCTGCGAGCCACAGAGAGTTCATCGTAGCGGAGGACCAGCCAAAACTGATGAGCGCCTTCTTATCAGAAGGTACACCTTGAAGCGGCCAGTGTCCCTTGACGATAACTTGGGCGCACAGGGCGCGGGCCACTTGTTGCGCCAGACTGCCCCAGGCCAGCGCTTCGGCGCCGAACGCTGCCTGGGCCAGATAAATCGAGATTGCGGCGTTTGCCAGAACGCCCGCTGACTCGACAAAGCCTAAAGCGCGGAAATTCATCGCTCGTTGCAGAAGAACGATCGGGCCGAGGGAGATTGGCAAGATTAGGGCCGCTAGTCCCAAAAGCGTTAATGGGGTTCGCACCGATGGTATTTCCATCCAATCGGCAACAGGAGCAGCGGCGAGAAGACATAACGAGCAGACCGCGCAGGCCAGGGCTGCAGAAATCCGAAATGCTGCGTTCAGATCCCCCCTTGTTAGGGACTTCAAGCCAACAAGGTATCGAATCAGGCCGAAGTCTTGGAAGCTACTGACCATCCCCGCCGCTGCGACAGCGATGGCAAAGGCCCCGAATTCGTCCGGGCTGATGAAGTGCCGGCTGAGGTACATGCTTGCCGCGGCCTGCACCGCGAAGATAAGATATTGCGTCCCGATGGCCCAAGACACGGCCGTGGCGAGTTTCATTGAAGCCAGCCCTTTTGGCAGAGCGCCCAGCTAATTTTGAATGCTGCTCTAAATTCCCGCCCCCGGATCAACTGCATTATGGCTTTCAAAAACGGGGTGGCATGCAAATCCGCCCAGTCATGTTCAGCGATATGTTGCGTAATATGAGCCAGGCCAGCGCCCTTTGTTATTTTCGGGTTCGCCAAAAAGCTAGCAACCAGCTTCTTTCGGACCCGCTTTGGCAGATCGCTATCTCCTGTCGTGTAAGCAAGCTGGTCGAGCGGCGGCATGGAGGCGCAGCCGTCCAGAGGGTCCCGACCGCCACCGGTCAGGCCTTCATGGATGGCCTGCGCAACGGCAGCATTCATGGCTTGCTCGAAGCTATGTTTCGCGCTGACCTGATCTGGGTGAACCCGGTACAGCATGAGTTGATCGGGTAAGTTCGCTAGCTGACCAACGCGAGAAAGACGCAGCCAGAGATCAAGATCTTCACAATGTTTGAAGGCTTGCCGGTACCCGCCCAATCGTCGGGCGGCTTCTGCCCGAAACATGCTGGAGCTGTGGGCTATAGCGAGACCGGTGCTCACTCGAGCCATGATGTCAGCGTGTGATAGCGGACATACTGCTTGATTTGATAAAAGACGGCCTTGCGCATCGATGCGGCTTATTTGGGTACCCAGAGCGACGATGTTTGGATGGGCTTTTAGCAAAGCGATCTGTTTTGCAAGGCGATCGGGATGGGCAATATCGTCGCCGTCCATCCGAGCGACAATCGGTGCGCGTGCCTTTTGAAGGAGAAAGTTTAATGATCGCACCAGCCCTTGGTTGGATTGGTGGCTGGCGACGATTCGGGCATCTTCTGCTGCGTGTCTTTGAACCACTGACCAGGTGTCATCTGTTGACCCATCATCGTGGATGAGGAATTCGAAATGCGGGAAGTTCTGCTTGCGAATGCTCGCAATAGCAGAATTGAGGAAGCGGCCGTTGTTGTAGACGCTCATTATAATCGAAAGAGCTGGCGCGCGCCCCGGATCGGGGGTCTCTAAGCTCATGTTTGCGAGAAGCTGGGCTGGCCTAGTTGGTAACGCCACACATCTTCCTCGCGAATAGAAATGGAAGCTTTCTAAGAGGCGGTTCCAGCCCCAGGCGATATGCAAAGTTCATTCAACGGTTCTTATGCCGAAGGGGATAAGAAAGCCTTACTGCTTCTCTATAACTGGTTGGCTATGAGGAAATTGAGCCTGCCATCATCGTCAATCTGCTGAAGGTTGGAACATTTTCAGGCGGGATTAGGAGGAGTTTGTGCTGGATTTAACCAGACCGGCCCTTTCATAGGCTGCCTTCAAAGGCATGTCTGGGCAAAGGCCGTCAGGCCTTGAGGAATCCCTTAGCCAGCGCTTTTCCTTCCAATTTGTGGAAATCGCGCGCAAATGCCTAAATTGAAATTCCGAGCTGATGAGTTTGTTGTGCCGCGTTCCGAAGAGATTGTGGACTGACCAGCTGACGTTAAGCCCTTTAAATCGAGTTGGCACGATGCACCATTTTGGTGTGCAAAGGTCTTCAGTATTCGACATCTTTAGCCAGAAGTCCGCGTGACGTCTGGAGTCAGGGTCAAGCCCTTCCCAGCCTGCGGGGCTGATCCAACTCCCAGAGAATTTAATGATTCCCGATGAAGAGGCTTCGGCTGCAGCGAAGATCGATCTGCCGGATGATGATAGCAAAAGCTCATCGACGTCCATCTGCAACACGCTGCGCGCCGAGGCCAAACAACGAAACCGGGCGTGCTGCAGGGCGCCAGATTGGCAAAAGTCGGAATCCCATGGTGCCTCGATGCCGCCGTCCAATCCTATGGCTCCGCCCTGGGGGCCATAAGGGAAGGGCCATGAAATAACGTGTATCACAATCGAGGGAAAGCTTGACCGCAACGCGGCTTGTAGATCCCCGGGACTATATAATGTTGATCCATTGTCATAAATGAGAACAGCGTCCGCGGCGTGTTCCAAAACATGGAAAGAAATCCAATCTGAAATCCAGTGGATGGGATTGTCTTTGGAAACGGTCAACAGAACCCTGCGATCTTTAAAGAGCACACTTAGGTTCGGCTGCACGTGCACCTCGTAAAAGCCGATCGGGCCATCGATCGTCACATGATCATCATTGCTGCGGAGCCAGACTTCGCCTCGCTTCTGACCTGAAATATGCCGCGCTTTGGGGAAAATTGATCGAAAGGCGGAGCGAAAGGGGAGGGATTGTCGAAGTGGCTCGAACAGGTTGATGAAGGGAGGGCCCTGAAAAACGATCTGGTCGTTATGCCGATACACGTCATAAAATAGGGTGACGCTGTCGAAATCCGCATCATAGCCGGCTTGGCGGAGACCCAGAGGGCGGGGGCACTCTCTGCGGAAAGAGCCCTCAGGGTCGAGCGTGAGTGCAGAGACGCGTATGGAAGATATCACGGGTTCACCCCACCGAATCATGCTGCATCATATGATCGCGTGATTCGCTCACCAACGGCCACAATGCAGTTGTTTGGGTTGGATCGAGCCTTTCGCCGGTCCAAAACGCCGAAAAATCAGATCCTTGCAGGTCAGAAAGGCTCGGGGCGGCGAGAATGAGGGATGTAAGATATGCGATCCGTTCGTTTCGGTAAGCGCTTCGGACGGAGGCCCTTGTAGGCCAAATCACTGCAGCCCCATCCTCATGAGAAACGTTGAACCCTTCGCATCTGAAGGTGGATAAGGCAGAACTTCTGAAGAAAGCTTTACGGCTGGGTTAGCTCCAAAAGCGCAGCTGCTTTGTAAGTTATCGTTTAGGGCGGGGCTGGGGTCGCAAACCGGCTTTCTGGACCGCTCGCGGAAAAATTTTGAAATAAATTTGCTCTAGGGTGTTGACGGGTCAGGGAGTCGGACGTAGATGAGCCCTCGTCGCGGCGATGACCGGTTCGGTTCTTCTCCCGCTTCCGCAATAGACTAGACAACGGGGACCCCCCGCTCAAGTGGGGAGGATCGTGTTGTCCGGCCTTTTGCGCTCTTTGACATTGTAGGTTTAGATGAAGGGACATGTGGGCGGCGGCCCCGGGTCTGGCAGCTTCAAGGTGTCAGGTGCTCGGGTAACCAATACAAGCCGTTCCATTAAACATGTCCTATCACGTATCCATTACGTAATAGATTTGTGCAGGAACGGCTCCTTGAAATGAGCGGTTCGCTTGAGGGATATTCCACCTTTTAGCGGATCGGACATCAAACTTGAGAGTTTGATCCTGGCTCAGAACGAACGCTGGCGGCATGCCTAACACATGCAAGTCGAACGAGACCTTCGGGTCTAGTGGCGCACGG
>JACCEC011259028.1_pt1 | contig 11154 bp, 7 predicted proteins | sample 7450121 | NCBI WGS metagenome assembly JACCEC01 (sample SAMN15323455, study PRJNA562643) | freshwater metagenome | isolation source: river surface water | place: USA:Blue River Watershed | collected 2017-08-18 | reverse complement strand
TGGAATAGGACACCTTGCCAGGGTTCTTCTTGGCGAAGGCGACGAACTCCTCGATCGTCTTGCCCGGGAAGTCCGGCCGCACCACCATCACGTTGGGAATGCGGGTCACCAGGGTGATGGGCGCCAGGTCCCGCTCGGGCGAATAGGCCATCTTGCCCTTGTAGACGTAGCTGTTGATCGCGGTCTCGCCCGCCGACCCGAGCAGCAGGGTGTAGCCATCGGCCGGTGCCTTGACCACCGCCTGCGCGCCCAGCATGCCGCTGGCGCCGGGCTTGTTGTCCACCACCACCGATTGCTTGAGGGAGACACGCAGCTTCTCGGCCAGCAGGCGGGCCACCACGTCGACGCCACCGCCCGCGGTGAAGGGCACGACGATGGTGATCGGCTTAGAGGGGAAGTCCGCCGCCTGGGCGAAGGCCTGAGAGGCGGGAATGGCAAAGGCCAGGCCGGCCAGGGTTGCCAGCGTCGCTCGACGGGTAGGGGTCAGCATGAATCGCATCGGTCTTTCCAAGGGTGCGCCGTCTGCCAGTGGCACCGTCGGCGCGAGGGGATGGGGTGCCCAGTTGGATGAAGCCAAGACATGGGCGGGCGGATTGCATTTTATAAACAAGAAATGCAAAATAGCAAGCGTGAAATCAACTGACGCCCCCACCGCCGACTTCCGGCCCGCCGTCCTCGACCTCCAGGGCCGCCGCCTGCACTTCGTGGACCTGCCAGGACTCCTCGGCGACCGACTGGCCCGCATGCCCGTCACCCTGCGTCACTTGCTGGAAAACGTGGTGCGCCACACCCATGGCCGCGAGCGCGAAGCCGCCGTGGCAGCCCTCCTCGCCTGGCTGGATACCGGCGCCAGCGAAGCCGAGATTCCCTTCCAGCCCGGACGGGTGCTGATGCATGACACCACCAGCACCCCGGCGCTGGTAGATATCGCCGCCATGCGCGACGCCCTGGCTGAAGCCGGCGTCGACCCAACGCGCCTCAACCCCGTCCTGCCAGTCGACGTGTCGGTGGACCATTCGCTGGCAGTCGAGGCCTATGCCCGGCCCGATGCGCCGGTGCTGAACCTCCAGCACGAAATCCGCCGCAACGGCGAGCGTTACCGCTTCCTGCGCTGGGCCTCCTCGGCGCTGCGCGGCGTGCGCATCCACCCGCCGGGCACCGGCATCATGCACACCATCAACATCGAGCAGCTGGCCACGGTGGTCACCACCCAGCAGCGCGCCGACGGCGAGTGGGCGGTGCCCGACCAGATGATCGGCACCGACAGCCACACCCCCATGGTGAGCGGCATCGGCGTGCTGGCCTGGGGCGTGGGCGGTCTGGAGGCGCAGACGGTGATGTTCGGCCTGCCCACCATGCTGCGCATTCCCGACGTGGTCGGCGTCAAGCTCACGGGCGCGCTTCGCCCGGGCGTACTCGCCACCGACCTGGCCCTGGTGGTGACTCAGCGCTTGCGCGCCCTGGACGTGACCGGCCAGTTCGTGGAGTTCTTCGGACCCGGCGTCAGCACGCTGGACGCCGGCGCGCGCGGCGTGGTGGCCAATATGGCGCCCGAGTACGGCGCCACCACCGGCTTCTTCCCAGCCGGTGCCCGCACCCTGGAGTTCCGGCGGGCCACCGGCCGCAGTGAAGAATCCCTGGCGCTGATCGAGGCCTACTCCCGCCGTATCGGCCTGTGGTTCGACCCGGATGCCACGCCGCGCTACACGCAGTCGATCGAGATCGACCTGTCCACCGTCCGAACCCATGTGGCCGGCCCGCGCCGACCGCAGGACTTGCTGGACCTGCCCGAGGCCCCGAGGGCCCTGGCAGCCACCGGCTTCCAGCCCAAGGCACCCGAGGCCGGCCTGCCCACGGTTTCCCTGCCGGTTTTTCCGGTGGCCATCGCCGCCATCACCAGCTGCACCAACACTTCCGACCCCGCGCTGCTGATCGCCGCCGGCCTGCTGGCCCGCAAGGCCCGCCAACTAGGCCTGTCGGCCGCACCCTGGGTCAAGACCTCGCTGGCTCCCGGCTCACCGGCGGCCGCCTCCTACTTGTCCCGAGCCGGCCTGCTGGAGGACCTCGCAGCACTGGGCTACGACATCGTGGGCTTTGGCTGCACCACTTGCATCGGCAATCCCGGCCCCCTGCCAGATCGTGTTCGAGATGCGCAGGTGGCGGGTGCCTGCAAGGCGGTGGCAATCCTTTCGGGCAACCGCAACTTCCCGGGTCGGGTCCACCCAGACGTGGAGCTGAGTTTCATCATGTCGCCGCCGCTGGTGGTGGCCTATGCCATCGCCGGCGACGCGAGCCGCAACCTGCAGGAAGAAGGCGCCTTCACCACGCCAGGCGGCCGGCGCGTGTCCCTCGCCGACCTGTGGCCCACACACGAAGAAATCCGCGCGCACCTGGCCCAGGCCCTGGATGCAGCCGATTTCGCGCGGGATTTCGCTACCGCCACCGACAACCGCCTATGGCAGCAGCTCGAGGCGCCCGATGGCGCCCTCTTCCCTTGGGACCCGAAGTCCAATGCGCTGCGCCGTCCGCCCTTTGCCGCGCCCACCGAGGGCAGCCAGCTGGGCGACTACAGCGCCTGGCCGCTGATGCTGCTGGGGGACGACGTGACCACCGACCACCTCTCGCCCGCCAGCGCCATCCCGCCGGACAGCCTGGTGGCGGACTACCTGGTCGCCCGCGGCGACAAGCGCGACGACCTCAACGTCTTCGCTTCCCGCCGCGGCAACTGGGAAGTGATGATGCGCGGTGCCTTCCACAACAAGACCCTGGCCAACCACCTGCGCCCCGGCATGCCGGTGGCACACACCCTGCACATTCCCAGCGGCGAGGTGATGCCGATCTGGGAAGTGGCGGCCCGCTACCGCGAGGCCGGCGAGTCGGTGGTAGTGGTCGCCGGCGAGCGCTATGGCATGGGCTCTTCACGCGACTGGGCCGCCAAGGGTCAGCGCCTCCTGGGCATCCGCGCCGTGCTGGCGACCAGCTTCGAGCGCATCCACCGCTCCAACCTGATCGGCATGGGCATCCTGCCGGTGCAGTTCGAGGCGGGCTGGAACCCCGAGCGCCTGGCGCTGAAGCCGGGCGATCGCCTGGAGGTGGATGCAGCGCCCGGGCGCATTGCGCCGCGGGCCTCGGTGGCGGTTCGCGTCATGCGGGCCGATGGCCGCATCGAGGCCGTCCCGGCCCGGGCCGCAGTCGAAACGAAAATGGAGGTCGAGTTGCTGCGTGACGGCGGGGTGATCCCATCCATCCTCAAGCAACACCTGCCGGCCAGTGCGCGCGCACACTGAGCCGGGTCCGACCTTCCACACCGTCTGCGCTCCATGGACTCACCGATCGCCGCCCAGATCCTCACACTGGCTCACGCCGAGCAGCTGCCGGCCGGTGCGCACCTCAAGTCCCAATGGATGGCAGACCAGCTGCGCGTCTCGCGCTCGCCGGTCAATGAAGCGCTGGACTTCCTCGAGGGCAAGGGCCTGGTGCGGCGCGAGCCCAATCGCGGCTACTTCCTGCTCAAGCCAGTGGCCGACGTCGACAAGGTCCTTCGCAAGCTGGGCCTGGCCGAGGCCAGCGACCCGGTATCGAGCGCCTACTTCCGCGTCGCCGACGACCGCCTGCGCGGGCTGCTGCCCGACGAATTCAGCGCCAACGAGCTGCGGCTGCACTACGACCTCACGCCCACCCAGGCCCAGGCCCTGCTTGCCCGCATGGGCGAAGAGGGCTGGGTGCAGAAGAAGCCGGGCTATGGCTGGGCCTTCTCGCCCATGCTCACCACGCCGGACAGCCTGCTTCAGTCCTACCGCCTGCGACTGGCCGTGGAGCCCGCCGCCCTGCTCGAGCCGGGCTTCCGGCTGGACCCGCAGGTGCACGCCCGCTGTGTGGCGGCCGAGAAGCACCTGCTGGCGGGCGGCATCGAGACCGACACCGCCGACCAGCTGCATGACCGCGGGGTGCGCTTCCACGAGTCACTGGTGGAGGCCTCTGGCAACCCCTTCTTCATCGACACCGTGCGCCGGGTCAACCGCGTGCGCCGGCTGCTGTCCTACCGCTCCATGCAGGACCGCAAGCGCTACAAGCAGCACTGCAAGCAGCACCTGCACCTGCTGGACCTGCTCGCACACGATCGCAACCAGGAAGCCTCCGACTACATGCGCGAGCACCTGCAAAGCACCCTGAAGAACCTCACCAAGATCCGCGAACTTCTGAAACCCTGATCAAGATGAACTACGCCGCCGACATCGTCTCCGCCTTCACCCCCACCGGGCGCCTGCGCGCGTCCATCAACCTGGGCAACCCGATCCTGGCCGGCCAGCGCGCCGACACTGGCGAGGTCTACGGCGTCTCCGTCGATCTGGCGCGCGGCTTCGCGCAGCGCCTGGGCGTCGAGCTAGAGCTCAAGGTGGTCGATGCCGCCGGCAAGTCGGTGGACCTGGTCACGAATGAAGAAGCCGACATCGGCTTCTTCGCGGTCGACCCCAAGCGCGGCGAGGGCATCCACTTCACCGCGCCCTATGTGCTGATCGAAGGCTGCTACCTGGTTCGGGACGAGTCGCCCTTCACCCGCAACGAGGAGGTCGACCACGCCGGCATCCGCCTGGTGGTCGGCAAGGGCAGCGCCTATGACCTGTACCTCACCCGCGAGATCAAGGCCGCCACGCTCGAGCGGGCGCCGACCTCGCCCGCGGTGGTCGACCACTTCATCGCCACCGGCGCCGACGTCGCCGCCGGCGTGAAGCAGCAGCTGGAGGCCGACGCCGCCCGCCTGGGCGGCCTGCGCCTGCTGCCGGGCCGCTTCATGGTGATCCAGCAGGCCATGGGCTGCCCCAAGGGCCGGGGTGCGACGGCCGCTGCAGCCCTGGCCGCCTACGTCGAGGAGATGAAGGCCTCGGGCTTCGTGGCCGAGGCACTGGCCCGCCACGGCATCCAGGGCGCCTCGGTGGCGCCGGCGGCGTGAGCGCCCACCTGCCACCGAAAAGAAGCACAGGACCGCGATGACCCAGCCCCTCTACGCCTACGTCGGCACCCGTACCACCCGCGAGCGCAATGCGCGCGGCGAGGGCATCAGCGTGTACCGCGTCGACCCTGCCACCGGCGCGCTCGATCGTGTCCATCTGGTCGGCGACCTGGTTAACCCGTCCTTCCTCACCCTGAACCGCGCAGGTGACCGCCTGTACACCGTCCACGGGGACGGCAGCGAGGTCAGCGCCTTCACCGTGGACCGCCAGACGGGCGCGCTCACTTTCCTCAATCGCATGGACACCGGCGGACGCAACCTGGTGCACCTGGCGCTGGGCCCCAAGGGCGGGCACCTCGTGGTGTCCAGCCACCTCACCGGCGAGGTGCTGGTGCTGACCGTGGAGGCCGACGGACGCCTGGGCGCGGTGACGCACCGCGAGGCCATGCCCGGCGAGCCCGGCCCGCACCGCAAGGAACAGCCCTTCGCCAAGCCCCACTTCAACCCCTTCGACCCCTCGGGCCGCTGGGTGATCGTGCCGGACAAGGGGCTGGACCGCGTGTTCTCCTTCCGCGCCGGCCCCGGCCGCCTCACGCCCGCGGCCCAGCCCTGGCTGCAGGTGCGCGAAGGGGCAGGTCCGCGCAACCTCGTCTTCCACCCGACGCAGCCCTGGGCCTACCTGGTCAACGAGCTGGACTCCACCGTTCTCCTGTGCGACTTCGATCCGGAGACCGGCGCGCTTGCGAGTCGGCAGTGGCTCACCACCCTCCCCGACGACTTCACCGGCAACAGCCGCGCCGCGAGCATCGCGGTCGATTCCGACGGCCGCCACCTTTACGCCTCCAACCGCGGGCACGACAGCGTGGTGGTGTTCGACATCGACCCGGCCAGCGGGCGCCTCACTTTCGCGCAGGCGGTGAAAACCAGCGGCCGTACACCCCGCTTCTTCACCCTGAGCCCGGACGGCCGCTGGCTCTACGCGCTCAACGAAGACAGCGACACCATCGTCCGCTTCGCGGTCGGCGCCCAGGGCCGCCTCATGCCTGCAGGCGAGCCGATGGCTTGCGGCAGCCCCGTGTGCATGGTGTTCAGCCGCTGAAGGTCAGGCCTCTTCGGCGATCTTCCGCAGCGCCTGCTCGAAAGCCTCGGCCGGCTGGCCGCCCTGGATCAGGTACTGGTCATTGACGATGACCGAGGGCACGGCGGTGATGCCGGCTTGGCGGTAGAACGATTCGCGGTCGCGAACCTCGGCAGCAAATTGTTCGCCCGCCAGGATGGACCGTGCCACCTCGGCATCGAGCCCGGCCGCGGCCACCGCCGCCAGCATCACCTCGTGCTGGCCGACCGCCTGGCCCTGCTCGTGGTAGCTTGAAAGCAGCGCCTGCTTGAGGTCTCGCTGCGCGCTGCCGCCCAGCGTGCCCGCCCAGTGCAGTAGGCGGTGCGCATCAAAGGTGTTCCAGATGCGGCCCAGGCGTTCACGCCGGAACTGGTAGCCCACCTCGGCGGCGCGGTCGCACAGCATCTGCCAGCGCTCGGCCATCTGCGCGGGGGTGGAGCCGTATTTCTCGGAGATGTGCTCCACGATGTCCTGGCCCTCGGGCGCCATCTGCGGGTTGAGCTCGAAGGGCTGGAAGTGAAGGTCGGCCTTCACCTGGCCGTCCAGGCGCCGCAGCGCCTCTTCCAAGCCGCCCAGGCCCACCGCGCACCAGGGGCAGACCACGTCGGACACGAAATCGATCTTGAGTTGCTTTGTCATGGGCAGATGGTAGCCGGGGCGCGGAGGCCATCCGCCCAGGTTCAGGCCCAGGTTCAATTGGCGCGGGCCAGGTCCATCAGCCGCTGCGGGTCGACCGGCTTGGTCCAGTGGTGGTCAAAGCCGGCATCGGCCGCCATCTGCTTGTCCTGCTGCTGGCCCCAGCCGGTGAGCGCGATCAGCAGCGGCTGGTGCAAGTCGGGCAAGCGGCGAATGCGGCGCGCCGCCTCGTAGCCGCTGATGTCGGGCAGGCCGATGTCCAGCAGCACCACCTCCGGTCCGAACGCCAGGGTCTGATCGACCGCAGACTGACCATCATGCGCCACCGCGACCTCGCAGCCGGCCATCGACAGCAGGTCGGACACAGTGGTGGCGGCGTCGATGTTGTCGTCGACCACCAAGACCCGCCGCACGCGCGAGGCGGCGCCTGCGGCACCGGGCGCTGGCTTGGCGCGACCACCGGCCGCCCCGGGGCCAGACGGCGGCGTGGTCTCCGGCTTGCCGCGCGGTCCGGGCAAGCCCTGCGGCCTGATCACGCCTCGCGGGCCGTGCAGTCCCTGCAGCCCCTGCGGTCCCTGCGGGCCCTGGGGACCGGGCGGCCCTTGCGGCCCGGGCAAGCCCTCCGGCCCCGGAGGGCCCGGGGGGCCCGCAGGGGCCTGGGCATCCTCGACACCAGCCCGATCCCAGGGCGCCAACAGCCCCAACTGCGGCAGCCGAACGACAAATTCGCTGCCTTTGCCGAGCCCGGCGCTGTGCGCTTCCACCCGGCCGCCGTGCAGCCGCACCAGGCCATCGACCAGGGACAGGCCAATGCCCAGGCCGCCCTGGCGGCGCTCCTGCGGCTGCGGCAACTGGGTGAACAGATGGAACACCCGCCGCAGCATCTCCGGCGCAATGCCGGCACCGTTGTCACGTACGCGCACCACCACCTCCTCAGGCAAAGCCTGCAGCACCAGCTCGATGCGCCCGCCATGGCGGGTGTATTTCGCGGCGTTATTGAGCAAATTGGCGAACACCTGGGCCAGCCGCGGGCCATCGCCGCGCACCAGCACCGGGCCCGGCGGGAAAGCCTGCACCAGGTGGTGGTGGGCGGCTTCGATCAAGGGCCGGCTCATTTCCACCGCGGTGGAAAGAACCTCCACCATGTCGACCCGGTCTTTCTTCAGGTTCAACTTGCCCGTCCCGATGCGCGAGACATCGAGCAAGTCATCGACCAGGCCCGAGAGCTGGCCCACCTGGCGCTCGATCATGCGGGTGACCTGCTCGACCCGCGCCTGGTCGCCCGGTGTCCGCTGCAAGATGGTGAGGCCATTGCGAATCGGCGCCAGCGGGTTGCGAAGTTCATGGGCCAAGGTGGCGAGGAACACGTCCTTGGCGCGGTCGGCATCGCGCAGCGCGCGCAGCAGGCGGGCGTTTTGCAAAGCCACCGCGGCGCGGCGGGCGAGGTCGACCGCCAGCGACAGGTCGGCATCGCCGTAGGTGCGGGTGTTGTCGACGGTCGCAAAACTGATCACCCCCAGCGATTCATCCTGGGCCTTGAGCGGGACCGCGATGTAAGAGTGCATGCCCAGCGCGAGCAGGGCCTCCCGGCGCTCTTTCGATTCGACGGACCGCTCGAGGATCTCGCGCGTGATGCGCGGCACCAGCTGGGGGTGGCCGGTGGTCAGCACATGCCAGGTGCCGCCTCGGGTGCGCGGGTCGGGCGGAAAGCGGTCATGCAGGCCCGCCAGCGTGGCTTGCCGCGCCGGGTCGGCGTGGACGGCGGCGACGCGGCGCAGGACGCTGTCGGCCTCCAGCAGGTCGATCGCGCAATAGTCGGCAAAGTCGGGCACCGCCATGTGCGCGATCTTGTCCAGCGTGACCTCGACTTCCGAGAGCGCGGCCAGCTCCTCACTCGCGCGGGCGAGAAACTGCAGGTCGAGCGCTTGCCGCCGCTGCTCGGTGCGGTCTCGCATGATGGTGAGAAAGCCCTCGGGCTGGCCCTGCCCGTCGTGCAGGGGCAGGGTCTCGCCCGAGGCCCAGAAGCGGCTGCCGTCCCTGCGCAGGTGCCAGCGCTCGTTCATCGCCCGGCCGGCCTCGCGGGCGGTGCCCATCTCGCGCTGGGGCACGCCGGCGGCGATGTCTTCGGGGGTGAAGATCTGGCTGATCGGCTGGCCGACCATCTCGGCTTCGGTCCAGCCGGTCAAGCGCTGCGCGCCGCTGTTCCAGGTGGTGATGCAGCCATCGGGGCGCGTGGTGAGGATGGCATGGTCGACCGCGCTGCCGACGATCTGGCGGAAATACGCGTCGGGCGGGGCCTGCGGTCGCTCGGGGGTGGCCCCCGCCTCCTCGGGCGCCGGCGGGTCCTGGGCGGTGGGTTCGGACATGGAGGCGAGGCCGGTGCTGGTGCTGGGGAAGTCCGCCAGCGTAGCCACAAAGCCCCGGCCGTGGTGTGACCTGCGTCGCAGCTTCTTAAAGAAGCTGTAACGGAGGTCTCGCCGCGTCGAGAGCCGTTACCGGCTTTACTGCGCGACCGTAGACACAGAAGCCCTCAGCTCGGCACCAGAAAATCCCGACTGATCCGCACGCCCAGCTCATTGACCCGGTCCAGGAACTGGGTCAGGTAGGCGTGCAGGCCGGTGGCCAGGATCTCGTCGATGTTGCCGTACTGCAGCTCGGCGAGCAGGCGGCCGGCGCGGCGCCGGGTGTCTTGCGCGCTGTCTCCGGCCACCAGGGCCAGGTTGGATCGGACCTCGGCCACGCTGGCATGCAGTGAGCGCGGCATGTCGGCGCGCAGGATCAGGAGCTCGGCCACCTTCTCCGGCAAGATGACGTTGCGGTAGACCTTGCGGTAGATCTCGAAGGCCGAGACGCTGCGCAAGATGGCGCTCCACTGGTAGAAGTCGGGGTCTTCGCTTTCGGCGCCGTCCGCAGCAGCGGAGACAGAGACGCCGTGGTAATCACTTTGCAGCGCGTTGAACTTCACGTCCAGCAGGCGCGCGGTGTTGTCGGCGCGCTCGAGGAAGGTGCCCAGGCGCATGAAGTACAGCGCCTCGTCCATCAGCATGGTGCCCACCGTCACGCCGCGCGAGAGGTGCGAGCGGAACTTCACCCACTCAAAAAACTGACCCGGGTCCCGCAGGTGCTCGCGCGCCTCGATGCGCCGGCCCAGCTCCAGCCAGGTCTGGTTTTGCGTTTCCCACACCTCGGTGGTGAGGGTGCCGCGCACCGCGCGCGCGTTCTCGCGCGCCGCCCGCAGGCAAGAGACGATGGACGATGGGTTGTTCGGGTCAACGACCATGAACTCCATCACCGCCCGCGGGGTGATGTCGCCATGCTGGGCGTTGTAGGCGGGAATCAGCTCGCTGATGGACAGCAGGCCCTCCCAGCCCATGAGCGCGGCCTGGGCGGACTGGGGCAGCAGCGAGGTCTGGTAGTTGACGTCCAGCATGCGGGCGGTGTTTTCCGCGCGCTCGGTGTAGCGGGACATCCAGAACAGGTGGTCGGCGGTGCGTGACAGCATGATCAGTCCTCCAGGATCCAGGTGTCCTTGGTGCCGCCGCCCTGGGAGGAGTTGACCACCAGGGAGCCCTCCTTGAGCGCGACGCGGGTCAGCCCCCCGGGCACCATCTGCACCTCCTTGCCCGAGAGCACGAAGGGCCGCAGGTCGATGTGGCGCGGGGCCACGCCGCTGTCCACGAAGGTGGGGCAGGTCGAGAGCGAGAGCGTGGGCTGGGCGATGTAGCCGCCCGGGTTGGCCTCGAGCGCCTTGCGGAAGTCGGCGATTTCCTGCTTCGAGGCTGCCGGGCCGACCAGCATGCCGTAGCCGCCGGCGCCGTGCACCTCCTTGACCACCAGATCGGAGAGGTGGGCGAGGATGTACTTCAGGTCCTCCGGATCACGGCCCATGAAGGTGGGCACGTTGCTCAGGATGGGCTTTTCGCCCAGGTAGAACTCGATCATCTTCGGCACATAGGGGTAGATGGACTTGTCGTCCGCCACCCCGGTGCCGATGGCGTTGCAGATGGTGACGTTGCCGGCGGCGTAGGCCTCCACCAGGCCGTGGCAACCCAGGGTCGAATTGGGCCGGAAGACGGCCGGGTCGAGGAAGTCGTCGTCGACCCGGCGGTAGATCACGTCCACCCGGCGCGGGCCGCGGGTGGTGCGCATGTAGACGAAGCGGTCCTTCACGAACAGGTCCTGGCCCTCGACCAGTTCCACGCCCATCTGCTGCGCGAGAAAGGCGTGCTCGAAGTAGGCGCTGTTGTACATGCCGGGGGTGAGCACCACCACCGTCGGGTCCTGGGCGCCCGCGAGCGCGCCGGTCTGCGCGCTGGCGCGCAGGGTTTCGAGCAGCAGGTCGGGGTAGTGCATCACCGGCGCGACCCGGTGCTGGCTGAACAGGTCGGGAAAGAGCCGCATCATCATGCGTCGGTCTTCCAGCATGTAGCTCACGCCGCTGGGCACGCGC
>JACCEC011250717.1_pt1 | contig 11154 bp, 17 predicted proteins | sample 7450121 | NCBI WGS metagenome assembly JACCEC01 (sample SAMN15323455, study PRJNA562643) | freshwater metagenome | isolation source: river surface water | place: USA:Blue River Watershed | collected 2017-08-18 | reverse complement strand
GTATGAGACTAATCAGTAGACACATAAAAGCAAACCCCGACACCTTTGCTCCAGAAATGGTAGTAACAGTGGCACTACCAATGGAACTAGCCAAAGAGGTTCTTGTGGATATGACTGAGGAAGAATTCAAAAATAAACTTGGTCATGATTTATTTGAGTTGATGAGAACCAAAGAATGAAAAAGATACCAATGTTAGAAAAGTTTGCCGCACAAAGTCTTGTTGAGCACGACGGTGAATTGATTTTTAGTAAGGAACGATTCGCCGAGTTGATTGTAATGGAATGTGCTCAAGTATTAGAAACAAACGGTGACAATCAACGCACAATCAGGATGACAGAATCAACAGGCCACGACAAGACCACTGATTGGATGGAAGGCTATGAAGAAGCAGTCAAACAATATGGTGGGTTCCTACTAAAGAAAAATGCCAAGCAGATTAAGAAACATTTCGGAGTTGAAGAATGAACGAACGAATCCGAGAACTTGCTGAACAGGCACTTGAAGAAACACATCGCGTAATGGGTTCAACAAGTTTGCAAGAAGCATTTGACGATTTCTATACTGAAAAGTTCGCCGAGTTGATTGTGCGGGAATGTTGTAATGTTTTACAAGGTGAAGACATACTCCACGGAGGGTATGGATACAATCAAGGGTTCTTGCACAAGAAAATAAAAGAACATTTCGGAGTTGAAGAATGATAACAGTTGTACTATGGGGTATCTTCTGGGTAGCAGTATTTGCACCTGACATTGCTCAAATGATGAATTAAGGGCTAGTATGGACTTTACTGTTAACAGGTCTGGTATTAAAACACTTTACCCTGGTCATAAACATTTCACAATCAATAATGGCCTAGTAATGTCCAACCGGGCTGGCTTTGAAATCAGCAGAAGTTGCCCAGCTGAATACAAAAGCATTCTTATTACTGCAATAAACGCAGGTTGGATAAAGCCCGTCGCCAATGTCACTGAAGAAGAATACATGGTGATGCAACTAAGTCGATAGGAATCACATGAGAGACGTACAAGGATTTACGTTCACAGTAGGTTGCAAGGTTGCACGAGCAGTTATATTTGGTAATAGCCCCGGCCTTGAAATTTGTACAGTAACAAAAATCGAAGACGGCAAGCTATACTTGGATAATAGTAAACAAGCAATACGAGCACTAAACCGGTTAGTAATCATCGAGCACGATCCGCTAACTAGGCTAGTTGACGAACATACAAAAGAAACCAAAGGAGTTTAAAATGGCAACAAAGAAGAAAAAGGCAGAAGTTACCGAAGCAGTGGTTGTAAAAGGTTCTCATCTTACTGTCACAACTTATCCAGACGGTCGCACTGAACTTGAGTGGGATGATGAAGCACTAGAACGCGATGTGCGTGAAGCTATTGCTAGTGTAGAATCTGTGCCTGTAAAGCCAAAGCGTACACGTAAAAAGCAGGAGAGCTAAAATGGCAGTTTGGAAAATCTCAAACAAGTTTAAAAAGAACTGCGAAGAACGCCAGTTCTGGACTAAAGACGGACAAACTATTGTTCGCATCGAAGGATTCCGCTGGGGTACATTCACAGTAGAAACTAATGATGACAATCCACCAGAAGGTATCACTGAAGAAAACCCAGATGGTGTTGACATGTACAGTTACTCAGGAGAAAACGCTCCTGATGGTGCAGAGCTAGACATGATGGACGATGGTTGCTATGGTGACATGGAGTTTCCTGACGATATGGATGAAGAAGAACAAGAACGCATCCAGGAAGGTTGGGATGAAGATAGCTATGATTTTATGGAAGGCGAAGGTTGGGTCAATGACGAAACCGAAGCTTGGTTGTTTGGTGAACTTGAAATTGAACGGGTAGAATAATGTCTAAAGTATATCGCATTAAGCCGCTTGAAAAGAAAAGCATTTACTACATAGCAGAAATGTATCGGGATAACCCCGATGGATCCACAAGCTGGTTCAATGTAGAAGATCACTATCGCTGGGGTCAAGGCTTTATTGAGGAAGACATGGACTGCAATCTTCCTTACGAAGGCGACGATACTGCATACTGCAACCCTAATGCTGGTTGGGGTGCAGACTTGCAAGATGGAGTTGCTCGTTGGTTTGAGTTCAGTGATGACATCAGCGAAGAAGAACAGCAACAAATACGGGATGCATTTGACGAAGGCGAAGTTGGCTGGCTACACGATGGCGATCATGAATGGCAATTTGAAGATGACGCTATTGTTGTATTAGGTCCTTTTCAAGTTGACTTGTGCGAAGATGACGGTACTGTCATTGAAGAAAACATTAAGCTAAAGACTCGTTAATATGAACAAGTTTCGTCCGCAGGCTATTTACAAGCCAAGCTTAATTAAGATGCACACTAAAGGCATCTACGAAAGCTATAACTGGCAAACACATGTCAAGTGGTATCCTGCAGGGTGGAAGTCTAATCAGATTAGTATTCATAGACGCTTTATGCAACTACACTATCTTGCTTGCCATGCCCCTGCGCCTGTGCAGAAAAAGTGGAAGTCAGCTTATAAGAATCTATGCAATCGACTATTTGCCGAAAACGGTCACGCTTCGGTTAGATACCTAAATAAGTACACAGCACATGCATGGTTATAGGAGTTAGTATGCCAAACATTCTCATACAGTTCATTAGAAATGTAAAAGGGGAATCTGTTGTCATTCGAACGGAACTATGCGAAAACGAATTTGAAGCCGACCACGTTGTTGAGCAAGAAGAAGGTCATTACGACTCGGTTAAAATGATCGACCTAAGGGATAACAAAAATGCTACTACATGAAGGCGCTTTGCTCTTGCTTTTAATCAAGCACTGGTATATTGATTTTGTAATGCAAACACCGCAAATGGTTGCAGAGAAAGGTCAATATGGAAAGTGGCACGGCATACTACACAGTTTACAACATGGTATTGGTACTTTTGTAATCTTTATTCTAGCAGGAATTCCTTTTGCGTTTGCAATGGCTTTACTGGACTTTGTAACACACTATCATATTGACTGGGTCAAAATGAACTACGGCAATAGGGATATTACCACACCGCAGTTTTGGAATCACTTAGGATTAGATCAACTGGCACACTCGTTAGTATATCTACTAATTGTCGGAATTTTTATACGATCCATTTGATTGTTATTGAAGCAGAACAGCCGCTGGCAAAGCGGCTTTTTTCTTTTTTGCGTGACATATAAGTAGTTCATAGTTATAATAGCATACAATGAATATTTTCGACAAAGTTACACGTAACCTACCTAAACCTTTTAAAGAGGAGGAAGTTAGGAAGAAAATTCTCGCCATTGATGAACCTGAGTTGTACAGCTTTATGAGTTCCGAACAAAAGGAAAAGCTAAAGTTGGTTCATAATGTTCGAGGTGACGGCAACATATCAACGGGCAAGAAAAAAGAAATTAAAAGTATCTATGCCCATGAAGCTCGTAAAGTATTTGAAATCGTAAATGAAATTAGTCCAAGTATGTGCTTGGCCAAGTGGTACAATGTTAGCATCCACATCCCTACAGGTAAAACACACTCTTGCTATCATCCACCTGCACACCATGTTCCGCTAGAAGAAATTAAAGCAGATCCAAGTGCTATCCATAATACCAAACACAAGAAAGAACAGCGACTAAAAATGCTCAAGGGCGAGCGTCCCGAAGAGTGCAACTTTTGTTGGGACATTGAGGACTCTGGTGAGCAACTAAGCGACAGGGCATATCGTAGTAAGGACGTATATCGCCCGGGTATGCTAGAAGATTTAGCAGTAAATTTACACACCGGCAATGTTACTCCTCGTTATGTAGAAGTAAACTTTAATCAAGCTTGCAACTTTAAGTGTGCATATTGCAGTCCTCACCTAAGCACAGAATGGATGAAGGAAGCAGAGAAGTTTGGACCTTATGTATTAGCAGACAAGCGTACACATAATGATATCCAATGGATGCAAGCGTATGCTATGCCCGACAACAGCCCCGATAACCCTTATCTAAAAGCATTTTGGGAATGGTTCCCTACAGTATATCCAGGGCTACAAACATTCCGTATGACCGGCGGGGAACCGCTAATGGACAAGAACACATTTAAAGTGTTTGATTACGTAGCAGAACATCCTAAAGGTGATGAGCTACATTTAAGCATTACTTCTAATTGTTGCCCGCCCAAAGGGCAATGGAAGAAGTTTATTAAATCACTAACCACATTAGAAGAACGCAATGCTATTGACCATTTTATGCTTTACTGTAGTTTAGACTCTTGGGGCAAGCAAGCAGAGTACATTCGCAATGGCTTAGACTTTGATGTTATGTACAAGAACCTTAGGGAGTACTTGCGTAAAGGCACCAAGCATAGTTTAACTTTCATTGTTACTTTTAATGCGCTAAGTATACCCGGATGGCTTGAGTATGTTAAAAACATTCTAAAGCTAAGGCAAGAGTTTAATACTACACGCCAGCTTGTTTGGTTTGATGTGCCAATGCTTATGGATCCTGATTGGTTGAGTTTAAAAATACTTCCAACAGGTGATTTGCAAGCATTACGTGACAGTATTGAGTTCATGGAAGCCAATTTAGAAACAAAAGAAAATCCATTTAAGGGATTTAAAGACTACGAAGTAGATAAGGTGCGTAGATTGTTAGACTGGGCAAGCAACCCTTACACTCCAGACGAAGCATTGTTGGCCAGAGCAAACTTTCATGCATTTTATACGGAGCATGATAAGCGCCGTGGAACCAACTTTGCAGAAACATTTCCAGAGTTGAAAGAATTAATTCAACTAAGCGATAGAGCCAGTAAAATATATAAACTAAAATAAGGAACAACATGTCAGATCATAGAGTAGAATATATCAAAAGCGTAAGGGACAGGCTAAACAAAGTTGGCCCAGGTTTCTGTGCAATGAAATGGTTGCACCAAACCTTGTATCTACATACAGGTGACAATCACAGTTGTTACCACCCTAGCCCACATCACATTGGACTAGATGAAATTGCCGCAGATCCTAGCGCATTACACAACACCAAGTGGAAAAAGGAACAGCGCAAAACAATGTTAGAAGGCGGCCGCCCCGGCGAGTGCTACTACTGCTGGAACATTGAAGACTTACCAGGCGAGCACATTAGCGATCGTATGATTCACAGTAGCTCAGACTTTGCCGCACCTCACATTGAAAAGCTAGCAGAGTTGCCTTGGGACGCACCTATCAATCCACGTTACTTAGAAGTCAGCTTTGGTAATAACTGCAACTATCGTTGTGGCTATTGCTCACCGCAAGCAAGTACACTATGGATGGAAGAAATTAAAAAGTTTGGTAACCACGACCTAACTTACAATCAGTATGGAATTGAGTTTTTAGAAAACGGTACCTACTATGGTCCTAAAGATGAAAACCCATACATCGAAGCGTTTTGGAAGTGGTGGCCAAGTCTCAAGCATGACTTGCATACACTTCGCATTACAGGCGGTGAGCCGCTAATGAATCGCGGCGCCATGCAGTTCTTTGACTTGTTAGAAACAGAGCCAGCACCACAGCTAGAGATTACATTAAACAGTAACTTAGGCGTATCGTTTGCCAAAGTAGATGCACTAATTGAACGTGTACAAAGCTTGTTAGCACAAAAGAAGATTCGTAAGTTTAGCTTCTTTACTTCCATTGAAGGATGGGGACCACAAGCAGAGTATATGCGTACAGGTATGGATTGTGCTCACTGGGAACGCAACATGAAAGCAGTTATGAAAACTGGTGCTACAATCAACTTGATGTGTACATTCAATGTGCTATGCGTTACAACGTTTAGGGCATTCTTAGAAAAGGTCATTGAATGGCGCCAAGAGTTTGGCAAAGAAGCAGTTGCGTTTGATACACCTTACTTGAAGGAACCTCCACATTGGATGATTAAGATCTTAACTCCGGACTTTATTCCTTACATGGACGGCAATTTGGAGTTTATTAAATCCAATCCAGAATGGTTTACAGGCGTTGAGTATGAAAAGTTCAAGCGTGTAACAAACTATATGAAGGAACACGAGTTGACTGAAGAACATATTCGTGCTGGCCGCAGAGACTTCTTTAGTTTCTTTACTGAAAACGACAATCGTTTAGGTACTAACTTGTTAGAGCTTTTCCCCGAGTATAAAGACTTTTATGCACTATGCAAGCAAATATACTTGAACTATGAAGAGAAGAATTGATAGGGTAGTTGCTTATGGCTGTAGTTGGACAGCGGGCAGTGAACTGATGGATCATGTTCACATGGGAGTGACCTTTGAGAAATGTAATACTATTAAAAAGACTTACATCTCAACAGGCAAAACTCATGAGAACATGCATAAGTTCATTGAGAAGTATAACATAGGTGACCCAGCATTAGTTGATTTGAATCGTCGGAGCAGTTGGGCAGGGCAAGTTGCTAGCTTATTAGGCAAGCCGCTTGACAATAGAGCAGAAGGCGGCTCAAGCTTAGACCAAATTTACTTTACACTATACAATGACTTTATTAAGGGCAACATACTAGACACCGATCTTGTGCTAGTTGGATTAACAACGCCTTATCGTATGATTAGGTTTGGATATCATGGCGCAGGATCACTGCAATTAGGATATCATTTCCGCGAAGGCAAAGAAGAAGATAAATCTTTAATTGAACTGTTCAATGATGATTATCTAGTATACAGCTATTTTAAAACCTTGCAACTCTTTGGCGCTCTAAAGGACAAGATCAACATTAGATTACAACCCGTGATAAAAGAGCTTTATCCTCATGGTACAGAAACATTTATATTCAACATAAAGCATACAAGAGAGTATGCTAATACTGTATGGAATAGTTTGCAAGATGTGTTTCTATTAGAGGCTGAATACCTGCGGGACTATATAGTAGATGGAATAACTAAGCGTTGCGGATTCTTGCACCAGCCAATTGAATCGCACACTGAGCTAGCAAACAAAATTTATAACCAGGTAAAATTTCAATGATAAATGAACACAATCAACATTCATGGTGCGTTAATGCAGACCATGCAATGAGCGCAAATAATAATGGTACAACAAAAATCTGTTGTATGATTAAAAACGAAGAAGTAATGGGCCTAAGCGAAAACACCATTCAAGAGAACTTTACCAAACCCGAGTTCATTGAAATTAGGCGAGCATTACAAGATGGAATTAGACATAACGATTGTCGCTGGTGCTGGCAAGAAGAAGATTCGGGCCGTAAAAGCAAACGACTACGCGACAATGAAAAATACATTGGGCATTTAAACAATGGGGGCGAGCCATACGAAGGACTTGCTAAGTTTGAGCTTAACCTGGGCAATACTTGCAACCTAAAGTGTCGTACATGTGCTCCGCATAGCAGTAGTCAGTGGATGAAAGAGTACTTTGACATTTACGAAAGCAAGCGTTATAACAATGACTACAAAAAGTATGCTGTGGAAATGAAAAAGTACCACCAAACGTTCGACGATGAAAGCCCATTCTGGGAAGACATTGTTGCAAACTTGTCTACAATTAAACAGCTAGACTTTTATGGCGGCGAACCATTTATGAGTGCTAAAATGTGGCGCACACTTGAAATAGCAGTTGAGCTAGGCTATGCCAAAGATATTGAGCTACACTATGCCACAAACGGAACACAATGGCCTAAAGATAAAGTAGAAATCTTTAGACACTTCCGCCACCTAAACTTGAACTTTAGTATTGATGGCATTGGCGAACAGTTTGAATACCTACGCGATCAAGCTATTTGGACAGAAGCTGTAGAGAATATGGAGTATGCTCGTGAGTTTAAAAAGACACACCACGACATGCAACTAAGCTGGTGTACTACACTAAGCACAATGAGCATATATAACCTACCAGACTTGTTGGAACATTTTTATGCCCACTACGGCAATGACTTTGGCATTTACTTAAACTTGGTGCATGGTCCTATCCACTTTAACATTAGCAAGTTGCCACCAGACATTAAAAAGGCAGTAGTTGATAGACTTGAAACTATTCCAGAAGTTGGATATGTTTGGGACCATTACTTGCCAGGTATTATCAACTTTATTAAAGATGGCAATTATGATGAGTCAGTGTGGGAAGCGTTTAAAACAACAATCAAAACACACGACGATTATCGCGGGCAAAGCTTTGCTAAAACTTTCCCAGAGTACGCAAAAATTATAGGAATCTAAATGAACTTTTTTAACTTTGAAGAACTAACACAGCTACACATTGAACTAACCAATGCGTGTAATGCGGCATGTCCTATGTGTACTCGTTTCCACGTTAACAGTCCACTTGTTAGACCTGACTTGGAAATAGATCAAATTACACTTGAACAGTTTAAGAAATACTTTCCTCCAGAAGTAATTAAAAAGCTGGAAATCATTTTATTCTGTGGTGTACATGGCGACCCGGGTATGGCAAAAGACTTGTATGAAATTTGCGAATACATCGCTGAAACAAATCCAGAAACAGCAGTACGCATGAACACTAACGGTGGTATGCGTAAGCCAGAGTTCTGGGCTAAGATGGGTGCCTTATTTGCCAAGCAACGTCAAGACCACTGGCGCTGGCAAATTACATGGAGCATTGATGGCTTAGAAGATACTAATCATTTGTACCGTCGTAATGTAGTATGGAAGAATCTAATTGCTAACGCACAAGCATTTATTGATGCTGGTGGCTTTGCTGATTGGGACTACTTAATCTTCAAGCATAACGAGCATCAAATTGACGAAGCCAATGCGCTATCTAAGAAAATGGGTTTCCAAAACTTCTATCCCAAGAAAGCATTGGGCGTAGATAATGGTACTCAATTACAGCGTATGAGTGCAATGACACGCGAAGGTAAGCTTGATTATTGGATTGACCCACCAGACGATCCTGCTAATAGAAACTTGCGCGATCCTAAGGAGCCCGGCTTGTACGACCAGTATTGGGAATTTGACCCCGAGTACTATAAGCAACTTAAAGAAGAAAAGCGTACCTATAATGATTATCCGCGCAGGATCTTGACAGCTTATGATATGCTACGCAATGAGGATAACTCACATTTAGACAAAGCCGAAATTAACTGCAAGGCCAAAACAATGACTGGCGGTAAAGAAATCTTTGTTGATAACTTTGGTCGTGTTATGCCATGTTGTTATATTGGTACACACTTAAATGGTACTCACAGCGATAGTCATAGTTTACAACTGCACTATGAAACAAACAAGTATGGCTGGGAACCATTTAGTTTAAGACACCATTCGCTAGAAGAAATTATGAATGGGCACCTGCTAGACAGAATTTACACAGACTCTTGGACCAAACCTACTTGTGCAGAAGGTAAAATGGCTTATTGTGCAAATATCTGCGGAACATTTAGTCGCGTAGATAAGATCTACACACACGAAAAGATGGAAGATAAAAGCAGAAACTGGCGCTGGAAAATTGAAAGTGAATAAAGAAACCTTTTGCGCTTTACCGTTTACTGAAATATTCTTAGGGCCCGACGGCATGGTCAAACCATGTTGTTCCTCTAATACAGCCATTGGCGATTTAAACACCAATACCATACAAGAAATACTTCAAAACGAGCGTAGCTTAGACTTACGTAGAAGCATATTACGCGGCGAGTGGCACCCAAGTTGTATTCAATGTAAGCGACAAGAAAGCCAAGGTATTCGCAGTGAGCGCGACTTACGTTTAGATGATTTTATTCAGCGCAATGGGCAAGTAGACGAGACTTTCTTTAAGTTAGTTAGATTATACTTACGTTGGAGCAACACTTGCAACCTAAGCTGTACCTATTGCTATGAATATTTTAGCAGTAAGTGGGCAGAAATTAAAGGCATTAAAGTAAATGCTGTAGTAGATGAAAACGAACAAAGCTTGTTCTTATTAATTGAACAGCATAAGGACTCTGTTGAAAACATATTAATGCTTGGTGGCGAACCACTGCTACAAAAGCAAAATAGCCGCTTGATAGATTTAGTATCAAACAAAAGCTTTTATGTATTAACCAACTTAGCTGTACCTTTGCCTAACAACAAGGTAGCGCAGAAACTATTACAAGTACCTGACTTGCATATTGGTGTTAGCTTTGAAACAGTAGGCGACCGTTATGAATATGTACGACATGGGGCACAATGGGCAGTATTTGATTCTAACTTAGATTACGTTAAAGCACAGCGTCCAAGTGTAGAAATAGATGCACATAGCTTGTATTCAATTTATTCTGCGTTTAACTTAATTGAGTTTTACGAATACATTACAAGCAAACAAATTTCAAAAGTCTTTTGGAACTTGCTTGAATCGTCTGGGGAAAATGAACATGCCAGTGTATTCAAACTAACCAGGGAATTAAAGGATCAAGCTATAGTTGAAATTGATCGTGTGCTAGAGCGTTTCCCAGGTGCTCCGGGCATTGGCGACTTAGCTAACATTAGAACAACCTTAATTAATAACATTGAAATGGACCCTAAGAATTCAGGATTCATTGAAGAAGCAAACCGAGTAGAGCAACAGCTCAACAAAGCACCAGGCAAACAATTTAAAGACCTGTGGCCAGAATTGTACAGTAAACTATGATAACACCACATGTGCCTGTGTCTTGGGGAGAATTAATTGACAAGATTACCATCCTTGAAATTAAATTAAAGCGCATCAATGATCCACATTCATTGTCTAATGTAAAGCGTGAGTTAGATCAATTATTAAACATTGCCAAGCTGGATACACTATTAGATACAATTGGCAACTTGCTTCACGAGCTACGCGAAGTTAATATACGCTTATGGGACGTTGAAGATGCTATACGTGCTAAGGAAGCTAACAGCCAATTTGATGAGTCCTTTGTAGAGTTAGCCCGTAGTGTTTACAGACTTAACGATATTAGAGCACATATTAAGCGAACAATTAATTTATTGCTTGAGTCAGAATTAGTAGAAGAAAAAAGCTACAATGAAAATACTAACAGTAACACATTGGTCTGACTTATTTCAACTACGATTACAAGCAGAGTCCTTACGTAAATTTTGGCTAGGTCGACGTCGTTGGACCATTGTAATAGAAGATGCACACCCTGGCATAGCGGCCGCAAACTTAGAATGGTGTAAGCAGAATATTCAAATGCCAAATTGGGATGTGGACTTTATTATTCCACACAGCC
>JACCEC011121164.1_pt1 | contig 11155 bp, 9 predicted proteins | sample 7450121 | NCBI WGS metagenome assembly JACCEC01 (sample SAMN15323455, study PRJNA562643) | freshwater metagenome | isolation source: river surface water | place: USA:Blue River Watershed | collected 2017-08-18 | reverse complement strand
GAACCATTAATAGAATTAAAAGGTATTTCTAAATCCTTTGGTAAAAACAAAGTTTTAGATCAAATAGATTTGAAAATATACCGAGGAGAAGCACTAGGAATTATTGGCCCTTCAGGAACGGGTAAATCAACAATTTTACGGGTAATTGCCGGGTTATTAAAACCTGACGAAGGCGAAATTTATATTAAAGGTGTCAAGAGAAATGGCTTAATAGAAGATGGTTCTGATCCTGTGGGAATTGGCATGGTATTTCAGCAAGCGGCCTTATTTGACTCTTTAACAGTAGAAGAAAATATTGGCTTTTTACTTTATCAAAATTCCGATTTAAAGCGATCGCAAATCCGGGAACTTGTCAACGAAAAATTAGAAATGGTAGGTTTAGCAGCAATTGGCCATCTTTACCCCTCGGAACTTTCCGGAGGGATGCGAAAAAGAGTTAGTTTTGCTCGCGCTATCATGTCTAACCCCGAGCACCCCACAGATAGTCCAGAAATTTTATTATATGATGAACCAACCGCCGGACTCGACCCCATTGCCTCCACTGTCATAGAAGATCTAATCCGTAATTTACAACATACTCAAGAAATCTGTAGCACATACTGTATCGTCACTCACCAAGATAGTACCATTCGCCGCACCTCCGACCAAATAGTATTTCTTTATCAGGGCAAAGTGCAATGGCAGGGTAAAGTAAATGAAATAGACCACACAGAAAATCCCTTAATTCGACAATTTATGAGTGGTAAAGTACAAGGACCCATTCAAGTAGTAGGTTAAGTACATTCAATTTTGGATTGATTCCACAAATAAATCCAAAAGGCTTGTACCATTAAGGAATTATCGCTTAAAAAATGCCAAGTGTACTTTTTTTCGGTGGAGGAACAAATGCGAGAGCTAATTAGCGGTTTCACGTCCGCACGCATGAGAAGAGAAGGATCTGTAGGATTGTTGATCCTGCTAAGTTTAGGCGCATTTGGAGTAATTCTACTATGGTTAAATAGAATTACCCCTGGACAAACTTCATATAAGGCAATTATCGAATTTACTAACGCGGGAGGAATGCAAAAGGGTTCAGCAGTGCGTTTTCGTGGTGTGAAAGTGGGAAGTATTACCAACCTCCAGGCGGGAACAAATGCTATTGATGTGGAAATTCAAATTGATTCACCTAAATTGATTATTCCTAGTGATGCACTAATTGAAGCTAATCAAAGTGGATTAATTAGCGAAAATATTATAGACATTACACCAAAAGGGGATTTACCCTCAGATATTGCAGCTAACCCCTTAGATAAAAACTGTAATTCCAACTTGATTATTTGTAATGGTTCTCGCTTAAAAGGTGAAGTTGGTATTAGTGTTGATGAATTGATCCGTAAATCATCTAACTTTGCGGATCAATATAGTAATGAAAAATTTTATAAAAATATTAATCGCACTTTAGAAACATCAGCCAAGGCGGCTGAGAATATCGCAGATTTAACCAAGGATTTACAAAGTTTAAGCAAAAGCTTCCGAGGACAATTAGGGATATTTTCTGGTACAGCAGTGACATTACAGCGTTCCACAAACCAATTAACCGCCACTGCTAGTAAAACTTCGGAGCAATTAAACATAACAGCCCAGGATTTTAGTGTCACAGCTAAACAAGCAAGCAAGTTATTAAGTAACTTAGATAATCTTGTTACTACTAATCGTTCTTCTTTGGTTGGAGCTTTAAATAGTATGACGGCCACCAGCAACGAACTTAGGCAAACAGTTACCAGTTTATCACCGGCAATTAATCGTTTAACCCAAGGTAAATTATTAACCAACTTAGAAACCCTTTCTGCAAACGCCGCCGAAGCTTCAGCTAATTTAAAAGATGCTAGTAAAAGCTTGAATGACCCAAAAAACATTGTCTTACTGCAAGAAACCTTAGATGCAGCTAGATCAACCTTTGAAAACACTCAAAAAATTACCGCCGATTTAGATGAATTAACGGGCGATCCTAGGTTTCGTCAAAACCTGCTGCAATTGGTTAATGGTCTGAGCAAATTAGTTTCTTCTACCAAAGACATACAGGAACAAACCAAAGTAGCTGTAACTTTGGACTCTCTTAAAGCATCCGTTAATCAACCAAAGGTAGTAATTACCGCACCTGTTCCCCAAACACAGGTTCTTGTCAATAAACCGATACCTATACCAGAAGTAGACAACACTCCCCAACCTATTCCTAATTTTTGAAAATTCCCAATCATCCCAAGAAAAGCTCCTACAACAACTACGGGATTATAGAAAACAAGAGGAGTAGGGAATTAATTTATTACCTTTAATTACCTTTAATCAATCATCTCAATGATGTGTTGAACAATTTGCTGATGGTAAGTGAGTAAATAGTCCAGGCGATCGCTCAATAAACTTAAAATTAAATCCTCGTAATTCATTCTCTGTTCATCTAGTCCTTGAGCCACTAAACTAGTAGTAAAGTTATTAGGCTTTTTGAGGTCTGGTTTCGGATTTGCTTCTAACACATGAAGGATACCGTTTTCATCAGCCCTCAAATCAACTCTGACTAAAGTATTTAAATAAAAACTCTGATAAATTTTTTGAGCTATTGCCATTAAATTTTGCTTTAATTCTGATTCGTGATCATCAAGCAAGCGAATCCGTTCAGTAGTAATAGGTTTCTTGTCCATTGATGTAAAGATATGTTCCCCAGGTTCTAAAGTCCGCTCAATTGTAGAGAAAGCAAATGGTTGGGTTTTCTTATAAAAATTTTTATTGATGTGGATAACGTAACCACATACAGAAACGCAGAATTCCCGACCTGGAAAATAAGTTTCAATTAAAGCAGTATTGTGAGTGGTGTCGTGGATATTCGCCACTGCTGCGGATAAACCTTGAATATTTTTGACAAAATGTATATTTAATGAAGCACGACCAGATACAGGTTTAACAACAAATGGTCCGTTGTAGTCAGGGAAATTTATCGCAAAATTCTCACTCCGATGATAGTCAAATAATCCTTGAGCCGGATGCCAAGTCACAAAAGGAGCAGTATTTATTCCCCGTGCCTGAAGTTCTAGTTTGAAAATATGTTTTTGATCAAGTATGGAACTGTTTAAGGGATTATGACCTACATAGGGAATTCCGAGCATTTCTAATAAAGCCGGAGTGTGACAAATTGGGTTATATCCTTGAACACCGCCAGTATTGAGCCAGGCAAGGTGAATATTTTCCTGTTTGAGCCTTTGAGGGAGAGTCATATCATCTGCCATGACAAAAACATGATTAAATCCAATTGTCATCAGTGCCTTGGCAATATCTTGGGCTACTTGTTCATAGGTTTTTGTGGAGCGTGGATTGTGAGTTTTATAGATAACTGAGCCTTCTTTGTTGCTATCACCCCCGTGAATTACGGCAATACGCAGTTTCTTAAACAGACACTTCAGACTATGTTGGAGAAAACTAGAATCCCAATCAGGATTTATATTTGTGGGTAGATAATTAATCATCTTTTTCTGGGGTTGTGACTACAAGTTGACGTGGTTTTGCTAAATATACTCCAGCCAAAACAACAAAAAATGCTATCCAGTTTAACAAAGTTAACTTCTCAGAAAAAAGTAACCAAGCTATAAATGCACTAATGGCTGGTTCAAGTAGAAGAGTTGTGGCTACAAAACCAGAAGAGAGTTGATTGAGAGATTGCGCTAGTAAACCTTGCCCTAAAACTTGACAAATTAGTGCTAAGGAAATTACTGCCATCCAGCCTGACAAGGTATGGGGAAAAATTTGTGGATCTGTTAATAATGCAATGGGTAAGGTGATGACTGTTCCTAGAGCGCAGCGCCATAGGAGAATAGTAGCAGTGGAAAATCTGGATCGGAGTTGTTCAATACTCAAAAGGTAAATACTATAGAGCATTGCAGCCAGTAAGGCTGCTCCATCACCTATGATCTGCTCAACAGAGACGGAGAAATCACTAATACCAATAGCAACTGCTCCCACAAAAGCGATCGCCATTCCTGCTAAAAATTGAATATCAAAAGATTGTTTTAGTAATAACCATCCCCATAAAGTAGTAAAAACTGGAGTCAGATTTCGTAGCACCGTAGAGTTAGCCACACTAGTTTGTGTCAGTGACCATGACCATAAAATAATGGATATAGATGAAGCGACACCCATTAAAATTAACAGTCCTAGATCCTGCTGAGTAGGTGAATTGTAACCTATGGTAGGTTGATGAGCAGTATCCCTAAAAAAGCTGAAATATCTTCTATTCAAGTTAAATGCTGAGGAACTTAAATTTTTTGATTCTTCGGCTTGTATTTTTTTAATGCTATTCCACAGGCCAAAAAATAAAGTGGCAATCCATAGACGATTAAATATAGTAGCATTAGAACCGATTTCTAATTCACTCAATCTAATAAAAATAGCGGCAAAAGATAGGGCTACTAAGGCGATAAATAGTGATACTAGGGCTTTTACTGTAGGCGATTTACCTACCGACTCCAAACTTGTTTGTTCTAGTTTTAGCTCGTTAGATAACTCTTTATTACTGATCATAGATTGTGTAGCAAAATAATAAATGAGAAGTTGCTAAAATTTTCCATCCAAATAGCAGTACCATACGACTAATATATGACTTACGCAAGATGTAACTGAAACCTTGATTATTTGATAGGTATAATTCATGAATTACTCCTACTTTCGTTTGCTTTTGCGTAAGTCCTGTCATGGTCTTGGACTTACTTACTCTATCACTTCTGCTCTGGAAGATAGAGGTATATTTTTGGACAATTGCCTAATTCCAATCCTGCTCTTCCTTTTTGCCCCGACTTTTATAAATTCCCCCTTGACCATGGATTTGGCGGGTTTTGGCAAATAATTCTGCTTCGGTTAAACCCCAGCGTTGTAAAACTTTATCTATGTTAGCTTGGATGTCTCGCGCCCCCGGAAAACCTTGATAGCGGATTTTTAGTCTAGCTAATTCTGATAAATTGTAGTCCGTTGGGTCTTGAGCGAGTAAAATATCGATAAAGGGGCGATCGCGGTTGTAGAGAGGATGTTGTTGATCTTTACCACCGGAAAATTCTGTCATAGTTAACACCAGTATACAGTTATTAGGGCATCAACAACTCAAGAGGAAAAATCCCTTGAATTGCTTATAATCCAGCACTATCCGCTGAATGACGGCTACTACGCCTGATCACTTACGGCTCTCACTACTGCCATTCAGCTTTAAATAAAGATACATTATCTTTAAGAAAATACAAGAAACTTTAGATAAGGGTGAACTTTTATCTCACCCAAAGTCCAAGCAGCACGAGGCAAAGAACCCGCTATGTTTGAACACTTCACTTCCGAAGCCATTAGGGTAATCATGTTAGCTCAGGAGGAGGCACGACGACTAGGACATAACTTTGTAGGGACAGAACAAATTCTCCTGGGTCTAATGGGAGAAGGAACAGGTGTGGCGGCCAAGGTACTGACTGAGTTGGGTGTAAACCTAAAAGAAGCACGTCGGGAAGTAGAAAAAATAATTGGCCGGGGTTCTGGTTTTGTACCACCGGAAATTCCTTTTACCCCAAAAGTAAAAAGCCTGTTTGAGCAATCTTTCCGAGAAGCTCATGGTCTTGGACATAATTACATAAACACTGAACACTTATTATTAGGTTTAACTGAGGCAGGTGAAGGAGTCGCCGCCAAAGTATTACAAAATCTAGGCGTGGATTTACCAATTATCCGTTCGGCGGTGATGAACCGATTGGGTGAAGGTACGGCCGTTGTCACTGGGGGCAGAAGTAATTCCCAGCGCAACCAAAATCTCTCTATAGAGGAGTTTGGTAGAAATCTCACCAAACTAGCTCAGGATGGCAGACTAGACCCGGTAGTTGGCCGTCAGAAGGAAATTGAGAGAACGGTGCAAATTCTGGGTCGTAGAAGCAAAAATAACCCGGTTTTGATTGGTGAACCAGGGGTGGGTAAAACGGCGATCGCGGAAGGTCTAGCCCAACGGATTATTAATCAAGACGTTCCCGAAATTCTGCTAGATAAGCAAGTGATCAGCTTGGATATGGGTTCACTGGTGGCAGGAACTCGCTTCCGGGGTGACTTTGAGGAACGCCTGAAAAAGGTCATGGATGAAGTGCGTAACGCAGGTAACATCATCTTAGTGATTGATGAAATTCATACCTTAGTCGGTGCAGGTGGCACGGAAGGCGGTTTAGATGCCGCAAATATCCTCAAACCAGCCCTAGCACGGGGTGAACTCCAGTGTATTGGCGCGACTACCTTAGATGAATATCGTCAACACATCGAACGGGATGCAGCCCTAGAACGGCGTTTTCAGCCCATTTTGGTCGCTGAACCATCGGTAACTGAAACTGTGGATATTCTCTATGGTTTACGCAGTGCCTATGAACAGCATCATAAAGTTCATATTACTGATGAAGCCTTGGTTGCGGCGGCACAATTGGCAGATCGTTATATTAGCGATCGCTTCCTCCCAGACAAAGCTATTGACCTCATTGATGAAGCTGGTTCTCGTGTGCGCTTACGTCACTCCCGCATTGTCAATAACAAAGAACTCAAACGGGAATTAAACACTGCCATCAAAGCCAAATCCGAAGCCATCAGAACTCAAGATTTTGGTAAAGCTGGTAAATTGCGGATACAAGAGCTGGAACTGCAGGCCAGACTTGATCTAGAAGAAAACCAGGAAACTCTTAATATTCCCCTTGTCAACGAAGAAGACATCGCTCAAATCGTCGCTTCTTGGACTGGTGTTCCCGTTAACAAACTCACTGAATCGGAGTCCGAGTTATTGTTACACCTGGAAGACACGCTACACAAACGCCTAATTGGCCAAGAACAAGCAGTTACATCGGTTTCTCGTGCCATTCGTCGCGCCCGTGTTGGCTTAAAAAGTCCTAATCGTCCCATTGCTAGTTTTATCTTCTCTGGTCCAACCGGTGTAGGTAAAACTGAATTAGCCAAAGCTTTAGCAGCTTACTTTTTCGGTTCGGAAGAATCAATGGTGCGTTTAGATATGTCCGAATACATGGAAAGCCACAACGTTTCCAAGTTGATTGGTTCACCTCCAGGTTATGTAGGATACGACGAAGGCGGACAATTAACGGAAGCTGTGCGGCGCAAACCCTACACAGTGCTACTTTTCGACGAAATCGAAAAAGCGCACCCAGATGTATTCAATATGCTGCTACAAATCTTGGATGACGGTCATCTTACGGATGCCAAAGGTCGAAAGGTAGACTTCAAGAATACATTAATTATCTTGACTTCTAATATTGGTTCTAAGGTAATTGAAAAAGGTGGTAGTAGTTTAGGGTTTGAGTTTGATAATGCAGCAGAAGCTAGTTATCATCGCATTCGTAACTTAGTTAACGAAGAACTAAAAGCTTATTTCCGTCCTGAATTCCTCAACCGTGTTGATGATATTATTGTCTTCACTCAACTTAACAAGGATGAAGTCAAGCAGATTGCTGAAATCATGCTGCGTGATGTTTCTAATCGTCTTAAAGACAAGAATATCACTTTAGAAGTAACTGAAGCCTTCAAAGAGAAGGTTGTACAGGAAGGTTATGATCCTAGCTATGGTGCTAGACCATTACGCCGCGCTATTATGCGTCTGCTAGAAGATTCTCTAGTCGAGGCGATTCTATCCGGGGAAATTGCAGATGGTGATCAGGCTATTGTGGATATAGATGATGATAGCCAGGTGAAAGTCACAAAATTGGAAACCCGCGAGTTGTTATTAACCAATGTTGCTTAGTTAGGGATTCCTGACATATCAGTAATTTATCTGGTGGGTGACTTTATTGTTAACCCACTTTTTTTATGGAAGAATATGGATTAAACGAACCACTCCAGGCACAGAGGACACGGAGGAAGAGGGAAGAAGAGAAATAATCTTAACCCTCTTGTGTCACTTTCCGTAAAGTCCTGCAATTTCTAAATTCTGGAATAATTGTGTAGAAAGTGCCAACAAAACCTGATAAATGTTGGGTTTCGTTCCTCAACCCAACCTACTATGGATAAAATCCAACTTTGGGTAAACCTAAGGTTTCATCCCAACCCATCATGATGTTCATACATTGAATAGCTTGGCCAGCTTGTCCTTTGATCAGATTGTCAATAGCTGACATGACGATAACCCGACCGGTGCGGCGATCAACTTCTAAGCCTATGTAACAATTATTGCTACCACAAGCCCATTTAGTTTGGGGATAAGTACCGCCATTGCATATTTTTACCCAAGGAGAATTGCGATAAAAGGCGTTATAGATGGTGATTAAATCATCACGAACTAAACCAGGATCACGCATGGTAGCGTATACAGTTGCTAAAATACCCCGCACCATGGGGATGAGATGGGGTGTAAACTGAATTGTAACTTCGTGTCCTGATAATTCACTGCAAATTTGCTCAATTTCCGGGGTGTGACGATGACTGGCTACATTGTATGCAGCTAGAGAGTTATCAGCTTCAGCTAATAGGAGATTGATTTTCCCTTGTCTACCACCACCAGAGGTTCCAGATTTAGCATCAATTATCGCTGTTTCAGGAACAATTAAACCTTGTTTTAGTAGTGGAGAAAGTGCCAATAGACTGGCGGTAGGATAACAACCAGGACAACCAATAAGTTGAGATTCGGCAATGCGATCGCGGTATAATTCCGGTAACCCATAAACTGCTGTAACGGCTATGGGGCGATCGCTCCTTGGTGTCCCATACCAGGTTGTATAAGTTGTTAAATCACTAAAGCGGTAGTCAGCACTCAAATCTAGGACTTTACAACCTTTTTCTATAAGTTGAGGAGTAATTTGGCAAGCTAGACCATTAGGTAAAGACAGAAATACGACTTCACAACGACTAGCAATAACTTCCGGGTCTACTCCCTCAATATCCAAATCAACTATATTACCTAAATGTGGGTAAAGATCAGTAAAGGATTTACCCGCGCTGGTTTCACCACCTAAATAAGCAAGTTCTACCTCTGGATGATCCATCAGTAGTCGCACTAGCTGCACTCCCCCATATCCTGACGCGCCAACAATTCCAACTGGTACGCGTCTCAAGTTTCCCATGATATTAATTCCTTATCCACTTTCGGTTAATTTATTATCAGCCATCAGCAGTCAAGCTAGTCACTAATTACTGATGATTTTTTATTATTGAACTTCCGCTGCATTATATAGCAAATATAGCCTTTGATCACACCTTTTAGGGGATATGCGATCCCCCGTTGGAGGATGTTTTAAAAGTTCTGATTGATGTATCCAAAACTTTTAGATCCTCCTCAATCCCAGAACGAAACTGGGGGTAATTCATCAATTATCACTACGCGAGTACACATCTAAGAGGTACAACTCTTATTTTAAAAGAGTTTCATTATTTAAGTTTGCACTTGCTAACGGTGCAATAGGCTGTAATTCATTGGTGAATTTGATATAAATTTGGCACCAAAAACAATGAAACCCTTTATTTATATGAGAACGGACTCTTAATAATGATGTTGATATATGTTTTTCAGAAAAAATAGCGGTCACAAAGCCAAAAGTGTGAGATCAATTTTACTAATTAATCATCTGCACTATGCAATAAAAATACAAGCTCCCCCAAGGTTTGCGACAATTGGCTAATTTGTCGCATCGAATCTTTTTGAGAGTCCGCTAAACTCTGTACAGCATCACACAAAGCAAAAATTTGATCACCTTGTTGCTGTAATTGTTTTCCTTGGGTTTGTACCTGTGAACTCAGGGAATCAACTCTTGTTGCCAGACGTTCAATAGTTTCAGTTGTAGACAGCACAGCATCTCCAATCTGTTCCACCATGGATTCTAGGCAACCGATTTTCGCTTCTACTCCAATAGCAATCATTTCTGGCCTGCTCCAATCTTGAGAAAAAATCATCACATTCATATTCCTAAATATTCATCCAATAGTTTGATCATGAAAACTACTAATATAGGACTTACGCAACTGGCACAAGTGATCCCTGATGAGTAGTATATGTGTACTGTAATAAAAATGTGACTGAATCAGACTTTTTACTACAATCCCTAAGTGAAATTGACTATCTAAAAAATAGTTGCCAGGACTTATATATCAAAATATATCAAAAAGTTCTGCCATTTGATACAGTTTTAATGGATACTTGATATGCAGTTAAAAATTTAATGCTTTATGTAGATAGGCTTGCTGTCAAATTACTTGATTCAACAACTCAAACATCCAGACATTTCCATGTTTCCTGTTTAGTTTTTGGCTATTTGCTACTATCAAGCTATTAGCCATTATCCGAAGCGCACGGAGGCGATCGCTTGTGCCAGTTGCGTAAGTCCTACATAAATGAAATCACAAGAAAATCGCCGAAAGGCACGGAGGCCACTTGGCTTTAGACGGTGGAGGAAGTGCCAACGGCAATTTATTGCCGAGGATAAGATATAATTGGGGTGCAAGTAAGAACAACCATCTACACAAAGAAGTATTTTAATAAGGAGAAACCCCTGACTTATCTCGTCTGCGGATTTAACTGTAGCCTGGGTAAACAAGTAAAGGTAAAATATGGAGTGTAATACCGCCAAAATTTGATGGACTCGGAAAGCAAAAAAACATAAAAGTAAGCGCGATCGCAATACCTGTCGTACTGGTAGTTGTTTTGAGCGTGTGGGGGGATGATTGACTATTCCTTTTACGCAAGTCTTAAAGAATCTGTGTTTCTTTAGACCACAGAGTGTCAAATACAACATAGGCGAGGAAACCTCGCCCTTAAAGTATTTGTCATGTAAGAATGTATGTATGGAAAAAATTCAGTAGGGGCGCAAAACTAGCACCCATAAATCACTGAGTCAGAATTTAACATAATGTTCAGGTAATACTGAAAATACCATCTCAATTGATTCTGACTACTGACTACTGAATTCTGGTTTATGATTCTTCTGCTTCTTCTTCCTCAGCACTGGGATAAACGAAATTAGAACGGCCTGTCAAAATAGATTTACCTAAAGAGAGAGCTTTTTGTGCTTCAACAACAGCCTTATGTCTCCAGGTAGCGCGACGTTTATCTCGTTTAGATTTTGATGTTTTCTTCTTAGGAACAGCCATGATAGCCGATATCGTGATTATTGACAACCTTCCTATTCTAAGCGAT
>JACCEC010931001.1_pt1 | contig 11156 bp, 10 predicted proteins | sample 7450121 | NCBI WGS metagenome assembly JACCEC01 (sample SAMN15323455, study PRJNA562643) | freshwater metagenome | isolation source: river surface water | place: USA:Blue River Watershed | collected 2017-08-18 | reverse complement strand
TCTACTGCGCCTGCGCCGCGCTGCGACTGGCCCGCTTCAATGTCAACACGGCGGTCGTGGACAGGCGCTATTTTCAGGGCCTGCCTTCCCCCGCTGCGGCTGCACTCGTCACCGGCTTCATCTGGATCATGACCGAGAACGGCGTGGCGCGTGTCGGCCTGGGCTGGTGGATGTTCGGCATTGCCCTGTATGCCGGCCTGACCATGGTCACCAATGTCCCTTTCTACAGCGGCAAGGACGTGCATTTCAAGAAAAGCGTGCCCTTTGCGGTGGTGGTGCTGATCGCGCTGGCGATCGCGGTCATCAACATCCATCCGCCAACGGTGCTGTTTGGCCTGTTCATGGTCTACGGCTTGAGCGGCTATGCGCTGTACGCCTGGCGCAAGTTCAAGGGGCAGCCCACGAGCATGATCAGCACCTCGACCGACGAGCCCGACGAGCGGGGCCTGCACCAGTGAACCGGGCGACACGTCCGCGTCTTTTCTGTGCTACATTGCTGGCATGAACCGCAGCGCTCTGGCCCTACTACTCACCCCCCACGGGCGGGACGTGTAGCGCACGCACACATTTTCCCAAAGGCCCGTATGCACCCGCAGCGGGCCTTTTGCTTTGATGTCTTTCAGAAGCTGCGGTGGGATTCTCAGGAGTAACCATGGCTGACAAACTCATCATTTTTGACACCACCTTGCGCGATGGCGAACAGTCGCCCGGCGCCTCCATGACCCGTGATGAAAAGCTGCGCATCGCCCGCCAGCTTGAGCGGCTGCGTGTGGATGTCATCGAGGCGGGTTTTGCCGCCAGTTCCAACGGCGACTTCGAGGCGGTGCAGACGATCGCCAACGCCATCAAGGACTCCACCGTGTGCTCGCTCTCGCGTGCCAACGACCGCGACATTTCGCGTGCGGCAGAAGCGCTCAAGGGCGCCAACAGCGGGCGCATCCACACCTTCATTGCCACGTCGCCGTTGCACATGGAAAAAAAGCTGCGCATGTCGCCCGAGCAGGTGCTCGAGCAGGCCCGGCAGTCGGTGCGTTTTGCCCGCAACCTGTGCGCCGATATCGAGTTCAGTGCCGAAGACGGTTACCGCAGCGAGATCGATTTTCTGGCCCGGGTGGTCGAGGCGGTGATTGCCGAAGGCGCCACCACCATCAACATCCCCGACACCGTGGGCTACGCCATCCCCGAGCTCTACGGCGACTTCATCAAAACCCTGCGCGAGAAGGTGCCGAACGCCGACAAGGCGATCTGGTCCGTGCATTGCCACAACGACCTGGGCATGGCGGTGGCCAATTCGCTGGCGGGCGTCAAGATCGGTGGTGCCCGCCAGGTCGAGTGCACCATCAACGGTCTGGGCGAGCGGGCGGGCAACTGTTCGCTCGAAGAAGTGGTGATGGCGGTCAAGACGCGCCGCGACCATTTCGGTCTGGAGGTGGGCATCGACACCCAGCACATTGTGGCCGCCAGCCGCATGGTCAGCCAGACCACCGGCTTTGTGGTGCAGCCCAACAAGGCCGTGGTCGGCGCCAATGCCTTCGCCCACGCCTCGGGCATTCACCAGGACGGCGTGCTCAAGGCGCGCGACACCTACGAAATCATGCGGGCCGAGGATGTGGGCTGGAGTGCCAACAAGATCGTGCTGGGCAAGCTCTCGGGTCGCAATGCCTTCAAGCAGCGCCTGCAGGAGCTGGGGGTCGAGCTCGACAGCGAGACCGAGATCAATGCCGCCTTCGCCCGATTCAAGGAACTGGCGGACCGCAAGAGCGAAATCTTCGACGAGGACATCCTGGCCTTGGTGAGCGATGAAAGCGTCACCAGCGAGAAGGAGCAGTACGGTTTTGTCTCCCTGTCCCAGCGCAGCGAAACCGGCGAGCAGCCGCATGCCGAGATCGTGTTCACGGTCGAAGGCAAGGAAGTCAAGGGCCAATCCACGGGCAACGGTCCGGTCGATGCGTCGCTCAAGGCGATCGAGGCGCATGTCCAGAGCGGCGCCGAGATGGTGCTGTACTCGGTCAATGCCATCAGCGGCTCGACCGAAAGCCAGGGCGAGGTCACGGTGCGTCTGCAAAACAGTGGCCGGGTGGTCAATGGCGTGGGCGCCGACCCGGACATCGTGGTGGCCTCGGCCAAGGCCTACCTGAGCGCACTCAACAAGCTGCAAAGCAAGGCCGACCGCGTCGCCGCGCAAGGTTGATGCAGGCGGTCGCAGTTGTGGCGATGCTTGAAACTCGTTTCGCAAGTGTTTGATCTTGCGTAACTTTTTTCAAGCATGTACACTCGCTGCAAATTTTGCTCATTTTGTTGATTTGTGACATGCCGAAGTCTTGCCTGCGCCGCCCTCTGACCGCCTTGCCTCGTCTGCTGATGGGGGGGCTGGTGGGCTTGTCTCTGAGCCTGGGTTCGGTGTCCTCCGCTTGGGCCCAGAGCGCCAGCAAAGACAAGCCCTCGGTCTCTGCCAACAAGAAAAAGGCGGTCGCCAAGCCTGCGGCGGCGTCCAAGCCCGCCGCCAGCAAAGCCAGCGCCAAGGCCAAGAACAAAGGCCCGGCACGTGCCGTGCCGGTGGCTGCCGCCAGGCCGTCTTATGGCCAGTTGGCCGGCTTGCATGCCGTCAGCGATCCGCTGGACCTGCGCTCGAGCGTGGCTTTGGTGATCGACCAGGACACCCAGGAAGTGCTGCTGCGCAAGAACGACAGCGCCGTGCTCCCCATCGCGTCCTTGACCAAGCTGATGACCGGCCTGGTGATTGCCGAGGCCAATCTGCCCTCGTCCGAGATGATCACCATCACCCAGGACGATGTCGACACCGAAAAAGGCAGCAGCTCGCGCCTGGCGGTGGGCTCGGTGCTCTCGCGTGGCGACCTGATGCACCTGTCACTCATGTCCAGCGAGAACCGCGCCGCCCATGCCCTGGGCCGGACCTTTCCGGGTGGCATGGAAGCCTTCGTCGCCCGCATGAACGCCCGCGCCCAGCAATTGGGCATGCGCGACACGCGTTATGTGGAGCCGACCGGCTTGTCCAGCCGCAACCAGTCCAGCGCCCACGATCTGGCCACGCTGGTGGCCGCGGCTTATAAAGAGCCGGTGCTGCGCGAACTGTCCACCTCTCCCGGACGCGAAGTCGAGGTGGGCCGCCGTGTGCTGCAGTACAACAACACCAACCGCCTGGTCAAGAATCCCCAATGGGACATCGGCCTGCAAAAGACGGGTTACATCTCCGAGGCCGGTCAGTGTCTGGTCATGCAGGCGCAGGTCTCGGGCCGCAAGCTGATCATGGTCTTCCTCGATTCCGCCGGCAAGCTCAGCCGCATCGCCGATGCGGAAAGGGTGCGCCGCTGGCTGGAGTCTTCGGGCCGCAGCTCGGCGGCCAAGGGTTGGACGCCGCCTCAGGGCTGAGGCGCCAATCGGCTGTCGGCCGGCTCAGGCCGATTCGCTTTTGTGGCCCAGGGCCGCTGAAATCTGCCGGGCTGTGGCCTGCAATTTGGGCAGCCACTCCTCGTCCAGGCGGTCGGCAGGGGCGGAGATCGACAGACCCGCCAGCAGTTTGCCTTGGTCGTCGTAAATGCCCGCTGCGATGCAGCGCACCCCCAGTTCGAGTTCTTCGTTGTCGCGCGCAATGCCGTACTGGCGCACGCGCGCGAGTTCGCGTTCGAGCACCGGCAAGAGGGTGATGCTGTTGCGGGTGTGCCCCGACAGGCCGGTGCGGCTGGCATAGGCCCGCACGCGCACCGGATCGTCGGCGGCCAAGAACAGCTTGCCCACCGAGGTCAGGTGCAGCGGGGCGCGTCCACCGATGGCGCGCACCACCTGCATGCCCGAGCGCTCGCTGTAGGCCCGTTCGATGTAGACGATCTCGTCGCCCTGGCGCATCGACAGGTTGACCGGTTGCTGGATCAGCTTGTGCAGTTCGCGCATGGGCTCGAGCGCCGCGTCGCGCACATTCAGCCGGCCTTTGACCATATTGCCCAGCTCGAGCAGGCGCATGCCCAGGCGGTAGCTGCCGGCTTCGGGGCGGTCGACAAAGCGGCCCAGGGTCAGGTCGTTGAGGATGCGGTGGGCGGTCGAGGGGTGCAGACCGGTCTTTTCGCTGATTTCCTTGAGGGAGATGGCTTCTTCGCGGCTGGCCAGCACGTCGATCAGGGTGAACATGCGTTCGATCACCTGGATGGTCGGCGTGGCGGGCGCGTTGTGGTCAGCTTTTCTCATGGGACTGCTTCGGGAAAACCTGATTTTATGTCGTGAAAACGCGTCTGTGCTGACAGCGGCTGCCAGACCCCGTCCACCAGCACCTCGCCGGGCGCGAAACTGGCCTTGTAAGCCATTTTGCGGCTCTCGGCGATCCAGTAGCCCAGGTACACATGCGGCAGTCCCAGCCGGCGGGCCTGCTCGATCTGCCAGAGCACCCCATAGGTGCCGTAGCTGGCGCCCGCTTGCTCGGGCTCGTAGAAGGTGTAGACCGCAGACAGGCCATCGTTGAGCACGTCCACGATGCTGACCATTTGCAGGGCCTGGTCCGAAGGGTCCCGGAACTCGACCAGGCGGGAGTTCACCCGGCTTTGCAGCAGGAACTGGGTGTACTGGTCCGCGCTGTCGTGGTCCATGCCGCCGCCCGCATGGCGGCGGTGCTGGTAGCGCAGGTACAGGTCGTAGTGTTCCTGGGCGAAATGCAGGTTCATGACCCGAACCTGCAAGTGCCCGTGCCGCGCCATGCTCCTGCGCTGGCTGCGCGTCGGTGCAAAGCGCGCGGCATCCACCCGCAGGGGCACACAGGCCTGGCAGCCATCGCAGTAGGGGCGGTAGGTGAACATGCCACTGCGGCGAAAGCCCTTGCTGACCAGGTCCGAGTAGGTCTCGTTGTGGATCAGGTGGCTGGGCGTGGCCACCTGCGACCGCGCCTGCCGGTTCGGCAGGTAGCTGCAGGGGTAGGGCGCAGTCGCGTAGAACTGGATCGCCTGGAGGGGAAAGTCCTGGAGCAGGGTCACGGCAGGGCGTCTGGGAACAATGCGTTCCAGTATAGGGTTTCCCGTGCCCAGTCGATGGCCGGCTGGTCTTGGGCCTGCCGCACATGCGCCAGGAACTGCGCGCGCGGCAGCTCGCTCGCCCCCAGCGAGGCCAGGTGCCGGGTGTTTTGCTGGCAATCGATCATGCCCACACCGTGCTGCCTGGCCACACTGACCAACAGACTCAGCGCCATCTTCGAGCCGTCCCGCACGCTGGTGAACATCGACTCGCCAAACACCGCCCGGCCCAGCGCCACGAAGTACAGCCCGGCCACCAGCTGCCCCTGATCCCAGAGCTCGGCGCTGTGCGCCAGCCCACGCTGGTGCAGGCCGGTGTAGGCCTGCACGATCTCGGGCACGATCCAGGTGCCCCGCTGGCCAGGCCGCTGCTGGCTGGCGCAGCGCGCCATCACTTGTGGGAAATCCCGGTCGAACACCAGCGCCACGCCGGGGCGGGCCAAGGTGCGACGCAACGACTGCCGCAGCGAGCGGTGCAGGCGAAACCTGTCCGGTTGCAGCACCATGCGCGGGTCGGGGCTCCACCACAACACCGGCTGGCCCTGGGTGTACCAGGGGAAGATGCCCTGCCGGTAGGCCTGCTCGAGCATGTCGGTGTCCAACGCGGCACAGGCCGCCAGCAGGCCCGGCGCCGGACTCTCGGCCGCCCAGGCCTGGCTCACCGGCGGAAAAGGCTGCCCCGGCTGCAGCCAGGTCAAGGACGGTGGAGGGGCTTGTTCCTGCATGGGCTGATTAGACAACAGCCGCGCCATTCGCTTTATGCTTGTGGCATGAAGCTCTACAACTACTTCCGCTCTTCCGCGTCCTTTCGGGTGCGGATTGCCCTCGAGATCAAGGGCCTGACCTACGACTATGTGCCTGTGCATCTGGTCAAGGGCGAGCACCAGCAAGCGGCCTATGCGGCGCTGGCGCCCGAAATGCTGGTGCCGCATCTGGAGGTGGATGGCCAGCAGCTGGCCCAGTCCATGGCCATCATCGAGTACCTCGACGAAACCCATCCCGAACCCGCGCTCTTGCCGTCCGACCCGCTGGGGCGGGCCCAGGTGCGGGCGCTGGCCCAGTCGATCGCCTGCGAGATCCATCCGCTCAACAACCTGCGGGTGCTCAAGTACCTGGTCAAGACGCTGGGCGCCAGCGAAGAGGCCAAGAACACCTGGTACCGCCACTGGGTGCGCAGCGGCCTGGAAGCCTTCGAGCGTCAGCTGGGGCAGCGGCCCGCATCGCGTTTTTGCTGGGGTGAAGCCCCGACCTTGGCCGACTGCTGTCTGGTGCCGCAGATCTTCAATGGCCAGCGCTTCGATGTGAACTTCGACGGCTTGCCTCGCACCATGGCCGCGTTCGAGGCGTGCATGGCCCTGCCGGCTTTCCAGCGCGCGCAGCCCTCGGCCTGTCCGGACTTTGAAGGCTGATGGCCCCGCGCAACCTGTTTGACGCCGGCGCGCAGCTGCCACCGGGTCTGGGTGCCTGGATGAGCTCGCGCGAGGGGGGCCACTCGTCTGCGCCCTGGGACAGTTTCAACCTGGGCGACCATGTCGGCGATGTCCCCGGCCATGTGTTGGCCAACCGCCAGCTGCTGGCCGACACGCTGGGCGTGCGGCCGGTGTTTTTGCAGCAGGTGCATGGCACCGCCGTGCTGGAAATCGGCGCCCACACCCCCGATGGTGCGGTGGCCGATGCCTGCTTTGCTTTTGAGGCCGGCGTGGCCTGCACCATCATGGTGGCCGACTGCCTGCCCGTCCTGCTCTGGGACCGCGAAGGCCGATGGGTGGCTGCCGCCCACGCCGGCTGGCGCGGCCTGGCCGGTGAGGACGGCCAGGGCGTGCTGGAGAACCTGTGGGGTGCTTTGGCCGAGCGTGGCGCCCGCGCAGACCGGACCCGGGTCTGGCTGGGGCCCTGCATCGGCCCCGAGGCCTTCGAGGTCGGTCCGGAAGTGATGCGGGCCTTTGGTCAAGGGCAAGCGGGGGCGGGCTCCGCGTTCAAGCCGGGGCAGGCCGGGCGCCTGTGGGCCGACCTCCCGGCCCTGGCGCGAGCGCGCCTGCATCGGCTGGGCCTGGGCCAGGTGCAGGGCAATGACGGCTCACGCGCCTGGTGCACCGTTTCAGGGTCTGCGCACTTCTTCTCCCACCGGCGCGATGCCCTCCGTCTGGGCAGCAGCGGGCGCATGGCCGCCTGCATCTGGCGCCGCTGACTCGGCCGCCTTCAGCGCCCGTTTGCGTGCCGGCGTCCCCATGATGTAGACCACGATCGACAGCGGCAGGGCGCCATAGAGCAGCAGGGTCATGATGGCCCCGAACACCGTGCCTTGTGGTGAAAAGGCTTCGGCCAGGCTCATGAGCACGACCACATAAAACCAGGCGATGACGACGAGGTACATTTTTTTCGGGTATCGGTTAGAAACGTTTGTAATTTTGGTGACAATGAAAACACCGACACTGCAGGTGTTCGATGCCGATCCAGGCGCGTCAGGAGAGATTCGAGATGGACACGACCCCGCAATTCTGGGCCCAAATGGGAGAAGCTTTCCAGCAGAACCTCGGCAAAAGCTTTTCACAGGCCATGCAGCATTTCCAGGCGATCGATCTGGGCGGCCTGGGTCAGGAGGCCCCGAGCCTGGGTGGCCTGAAATTCGATGGCGACAAGCTGCAGGCCTTGCAGATGCAGTACGTGCGGGAAGCCACCGAACTGTGGAACCAGAGTCTGCACAACAGCCTGCAGATCAAGGACCGCCGTTTCTCGGGCGAAGCCTGGAGCGCCAACCCCGTGGCCGCCTTCAATGCCGCCACCTACCTGCTCAATGCCCGCACCCTGATGGGGCTGGCCGATGCGGTCGATGCCGACCCCAAGGTCCGCAGCCGCATCCGCTTTGCCGTCGAACAGTGGGTCGCCGCTGCCGCCCCCAGCAACTTCCTGGCCTTCAATGCCGAGGCCCAGAAAAAGGCCATCGACACCAAAGGCGAGAGCATCGCCAAAGGGGTCCAGAACCTGATGCACGACATGCAGCAGGGCCATGTGTCCATGACCGATGAACGCCTCTTTGAGGTGGGCAAGAACGTGGCCACCACGGAAGGCGCGGTCGTGTACGAAAACGAGTTCTTCCAACTCATCGAGTACAAGCCGCTGACCGCCAAGGTCTATGAGCGCCCCTTTTTGCTGGTGCCGCCTTGCATCAACAAGTTCTATATCCTCGATCTGCAGCCCGAGAATTCCTTCATCCGCTACGCGGTCAGCCAGGGCCACCGCACCTTTGTGGTCAGCTGGCGCAACCCCGACACCTCGATGGCCAGCAAGACCTGGGACGACTACATCGAGCAGGCGGCCATCCGGGCGATCGAGACCGTCCAGCAAATCACCGGTGCGCCCAAGATCAATGCCCTGGGCTTTTGTGTGGGGGGCACCATCCTGTCCACCGCCTTGGCCGTGCTGGCCGCCCGGGGCGAGAAGCCGGTGGCCAGCGCCACCTTCCTGACCACCCTCATCGACTTCAGCGACACCGGCATCCTGGACGTGTTCATCGACGAGAACTTTGTCCGGTTCCGCGAAATGCAGATGGGGCAGGGCGGATTGCTCAAGGGCCAGGACCTGGCGTCCACCTTCAGCTTCCTGCGGCCCAATGACCTGGTCTGGAACTATGTGGTGGGCAACTACCTCAAGGGCGAGACCCCGCCGCCCTTTGATCTGCTCTACTGGAACAGCGATTCGACCAACCTGCCCGGGCCCTTCTATGCCTGGTACCTGCGCAACACCTACCTCGAGAACAACCTGGTCAAACCCGGCAAGGCCCGGGTCTGCGGCCAGAAGCTTGATCTGCGACAAGTCGATGTGCCGGTTTACATCTATGGTTCACGCGAGGACCACATCGTGCCGATCGGCGGCGCATACGCCAGCACCCAGGTGCTGCCTGGCAAAAAACGCTTCGTCATGGGGGCCTCCGGCCACATCGCCGGGGTGATCAATCCGCCGGCGGCCAAGAAACGCAGCCACTGGATTGGCGCCGAAGGCAAGTTCCCGAAAGACGTCAACGACTGGATCGCCGGCGCCAAGGAATTGCCGGGCAGCTGGTGGACCGACTGGTCTCAGTGGCTCAAGGGCCATGCGGGCAAGCAGATCGCTGCCCCCAAGGGATACGGCAAAGGGGCGAAATTCAAGGCCATCGAGCCCGCACCCGGTCGTTATGTGAAGGCGAAAGCCTGAAGGTTGTAGCAAGAAGGAGACGCTCAAGTGCAAGACATCGTCATCGTTTCAGCGGCACGCACCGCTGTCGGCAAATTCGGAGGCTCTCTGGCCAAAACGGCCGCGCCCGAGCTGGGCAGTGTGGTCATCCGCGAAGCCATCGCCCGTGCCGGGCTGCAGGCCGACCAGATTGGTGAAGTCATCATGGGCCAGGTGCTCACGGCCGGCAGCGGCCAGAACCCGGCCCGTCAGGCCATGATGAAGGCCGGTGTGGCCAAGGAAACGCCGGCCCTGACCATCAACGCCGTGTGTGGCTCGGGCCTCAAGGCCGTCATGCTGGCCGCGCAGGCCGTGGCCTGGGGCGACAGCGAGATCGTGGTCGCCGGTGGCCAGGAAAACATGAGTGCCTCGCCGCACGTGCTGATGGGCAGCCGCGATGGCCAGCGCATGGGCAACTGGAACATGGTCGACTCGATGATCGTCGATGGGCTGTGGGACGTGTACAACCAGTACCACATGGGCATCACCGCCGAGAACGTGGCCAAGGCCCACGGCATCAGCCGCGACATGCAGGACGAGCTGGCCCTGGCCAGCCAGCGCAAGGCCGCCGCCGCGCAGGACGCCGGCAAGTTCAAGGACGAGATCGTCGATGTGGTGATTCCGCAGAAGAAGGGCGATCCGCTGCGCTTCAACAGCGACGAATTCATCAACAAGAAAACCACGGCCGAAGCGCTGGCCGGTCTGCGCCCCGCTTTCGACAAGGCCGGCTCCGTCACGGCCGGCAACGCCTCGGGCATCAACGATGGCGCGGCCGCCGTGGTGGTCATGAGCGCGAAGAAGGCCGCGGCCCTCGGTCTGCAGCCGCTGGCCCGCATCGCCGCCTTCGGCACCTCGGGCCTGGACCCGGCCACCATGGGCATGGGCCCGGTGCCCGCCTCGCAGAAAGCCCTGGCGCGTGCCGGCTGGAAGGCGCAAGACGTGGACCTGTTCGAGCTCAATGAAGCGTTTGCCGCCCAGGCCTGCGCCGTCAACAAGGCCCTGGACATCGATCCGCTCAAGGTCAACGTCAATGGCGGCGCGATCGCCATCGGTCATCCGATCGGCGCCTCCGGCTGCCGCATCCTCGTCACCCTGCTGCACGAGATGCAGCGCCGTCAGGCCAGCAAAGGCTTGGCCGCGCTGTGCATTGGCGGTGGCATGGGCGTGTCTCTGGCCATCGAGCGCGTCTGATCTTTTTCCTCACTACCAAAACCCAAGGAGACACACCATGAGTCAAAAAGTCGCATACGTCACCGGCGGCATGGGCGGCATCGGCACCGCCATCTGCCAGCGCCTGCACAAGGAGGGCTTCAAGGTGATCGCCGGCTGTGGCCCGACCCGTGACTACAACAAATGGCTGGACGAGCAAAAGGCGCTGGGCTACACCTTTTATGCCTCGGTCGGCAACGTGGGCGACTGGGATTCGACCGTCGCGGCCTTCACCAAGGCCAAGGCCGAGCATGGCCCCATCGACGTGCTGGTCAACAACGCCGGCATCACCAAGGACCGCATGTTCCTCAAGATGAGCAAGGAAGACTGGGATGCGGTGATGAACACCAACCTGGATTCCATGTTCAACGTGACCAAGCAGGTCGTGCCCGACATGGTCGAGCGGGGCTGGGGCCGCATCATCAACATCTCGTCGGTCAACGGCGAAAAAGGCCAGGCCGGCCAGACCAACTACTCGGCCGCCAAAGCCGGCATGCACGGCTTTTCGATGGCGCTGGCGCAGGAGCTCGCCACCAAGGGCGTGACGGTCAACACCGTCAGCCCGGGCTACATCGGCACCGACATGGTCAACGCCATCCGCCCCGATGTGCTCGAGAAGATCGTCGCCACCGTGCCGGTCAAGCGCCTGGGCAAGCCCAGCGAAATCGCCTCCATCATCGCCTGGCTGGCCAGCGAGGAGGGCGGTTACGCCACCGGCGCAGACTT
>JACCEC013136852.1_pt1 | contig 11157 bp, 11 predicted proteins | sample 7450121 | NCBI WGS metagenome assembly JACCEC01 (sample SAMN15323455, study PRJNA562643) | freshwater metagenome | isolation source: river surface water | place: USA:Blue River Watershed | collected 2017-08-18 | reverse complement strand
AGAGGGAACACTAGGTTTCGGAATGCTAATTTTCAGAGGTCTGTCGGCAACAGAGTTCCACCCAATATCATACCAATATTTTGAGGTGATACCATTGGTGTCTTTTTTGATAATACCCTTTGAGTAACTAGAAGCAGTATCGTAATTCACACAAAGAGAAACTGAGAGCAATCCTGCCACAACACTTTTATCTGTAGAATCGGAAATAATTCTAGCAGTGTATAACAGATTGTAAATAAATTTTAAATAATCATATGCAATTTGATCTTGATAGTAACCAGATAAAACAATATCTGCGCCCGTCTTGATCAGAGAATTAATAGCAACTCCTTCTAATTCATTTGTTAAGAAGTAGTATTGCGCATTATTTTTTGCTTCGATTTTAGATTCTGCAAAATCGAGTTCTGGTTGTTGTTCCTTGGCATGTTCAAAATATGATTTTGTGTTTTCTAATTTTTCTGGACCTTCAGGATGATCCACCAATTTACTGTTGATATAACTTTTGGCAGAATACCCCAACCAACTCGCGTCAACTAACTGACTGATTGTTAAACGATATGCACCATACTCGCCTCTGTCGTGCACCTTAGAAAAGATGTCTTTAGTGCCTGCGACTGGATATTGCTCTTTAATTGCATTTTGGCAAGCAATTAATAGTTTCGAGATTTCTTGGGCAGAAAGCGCACCAATGCCTTCATCAAATCTACCCTCAGTTGTTTCGTAGGTTATAGTCGCCATGAATTATGCTACCCCGTATTTTCTTTTATAATATGCAAATTTGTTTGCTCTGTCAGTCAATCCCAGAGTTCCTCCGTTGACTGATCTCGTAACAGCAGTAACATTACCCCACAAATTATTTCTCGGAACTCCCGACATAGTGCCCCTCATTCTTGGGTTTGAGAACCACTGAACAACAATTTCGGCAGCAACTTCTTTTTGCGACACTTGATCTGGATTGCTGACAAAATCTCTGCGCATAGCATTACCGATATCTCTATAGTTATTTTTCCAAGTTAATTGTATATAACCCCTGCCGCGATATTTTGCGCCATCTCCAGGTTGCGTATTGCCCATGTTTCTTGCTCTTGTTGGATTGGACCCTCTGATGTCATAACCAGAGTGAATTTGTCTACCATTACTTCTACCATATGTGAAATATTCGTTGTCACCGGCTTCGCTCATATAAACAAATCCGCCAGTTTCATGGTTGCACTGCGCCATAATAGCAGCCTTTGCCAATGGTCCATAGTTTGGAATTCTAGATGCATTTTGATCCAAATAACGCTCCAAGAATGATTCGTTTTCTCTAGCATTACCTCTAGGCGCTCTTACGGATCCAGCATCACCAGATACGCCCTCGCCATCGGTAGTAGCATTGTCACCTGTTGATCCTGGTCCTTCCGTCGGAGAACAATCATTCGAGCGCAATCCTCCAGGGATAGCACCGACAGTTCCAAAGAACATAGGATGCTGACCATTTTCTCCGTCAGCAAAAAATCCTACAACCCAGGATCCTGTTACGGCACCAGTCGGAGACCATCCAACTCCTGATGTTCCTGCCGAATTAGCAGGCATAACTGGCATCGCCCACGGAAGATCTTCGGTGGGCAGTAATTCTTTATCCTCGGTGTGGTAACCAATAATTCTTACTCTGCATCTACCTAGACGCAGCGGGTCGTTTCTATCTTCAACGACACCAAACCACCAATAAAAATTTGAATTATTGTTGGATGTAATATTGTCCATCATATTCTATACTCGTTTCTCATTTAAACCGAAGGAGGAGTCGGGGGATTCGCGGGAGGAGTTGCGGGTGCCGCAGGAGTCGTAGGTGGCGCATCAACTGACGAGGCAGATGGAGCAGCATCTGAAGTTGCACCAACTTCTTCAACATCATATATTGGTTTCGCATAAGAATCCTTCGAAATTTCCATATACATTGTATGTCTTAGTGGCGTAATTTGATGATGAATCGCAGTAATCATATAAATGCCAGTTAAAAACTGATCCCAAACTACTGCCTCAGAATCACTTTGTGTTTTTTCTCCAACCGAAGGATAATACAATTTAATCAATCTTCCGACTTCTGCATCAGTTCTACCAGGAACAGTAATTTGCAATCTAAGAGTAGTTATATCCATAAGCGCACTGTTGCGCTGTGCAATAAACTCTTCTGGTCGAAGATCAATAGAATCTTCAGTGGAGTCAAGCACTCCAGGGTTTACTGTTGCGACAAAAGGTTTACTATCGGTCGAACGCAAAACATTGATTGGGAAAATCATTTTATATGGTTTGGTTGTCTCAGGCGAATCCGATTCTGGCGGAAGAGAATACACCCCAGTTGCAGGATCGTAAACACCATCTTCCATGTGCGTATACTTCGTGTAATTAAACCCGTGATCGTAGTGATGCGACTTATATTTCTTCTTTACCATATCAAAGGCATGCACTGTGCTGGCAAAGTGCCCCAAATCCTGCCCCTGTATAACGTCCAAATTGGTTAAGAATTGCAACGCTTCAATAGTTTGAAATCCTTTAGTCAATGATGATACAGTCGAGAGGTTATCTAAATTCGTATTATATACAAAAGAAGAATAAATGTCGTTGTTTTCTAATTGCCTTGCGACTAAAGACTCAACAGACGCAAAATAAAATGCCTTTGTTGTTTCGAAAAACATAAAGGTCGGAGATTTAAACTTTGATCCTATCGATCTTTTTGCCAACCAGTTTAAACATTGTATCGGCGTCCACATAGGTGGAACGAAAGTGATTATAGATTGGTGTGGAGTATCAGCAATAAAGAATTCGGTTTTAGAACCTTCATTCGCATTCTCCAAGACTTGCTTGTTTGTAAAAATTCGCAAAGTCTTCATATTGTCTTCAAAAATTTTGGCAGCAATCTCGTCAGTAGTACCTTCAAATTTTTGACACAGTTTGACTATGTTATCTGTCGATGCTTCAAGCGAACAGAAGAATAATTGGTAGTATTGTTCTCTGTCGTTATTAAGTTTTCTATCTTTAATAGAATAAACAGAGAAAGATTTTTGAATCTTATTGATTGGATCAAACTTACCCAAATTATTTGATGTGTATCCGCCAAGTTCTCCCCATGGAGTTTGAATGTCGACAGTTAGAACTTCGTCGCCAACAATTGGTAATCTTCCAATAAGGTTCAACGAGTCGCGAATAATAACGGAACCGTGTAATGTTGGTGAGAAAATGTCCTCGTAAACATGAAATTCCATTAAAAATGGTTTAAGATCTAGGGGGGCATCGTCAGCGATTGTGCTCAATAACAACTGGTTGATGATCACATCACCAGGTTTATTAATTCCTGCGCTTAATGTATCAGATCTCTGCGTAGTATTCTCTGCAGAGGGTGGTTGTGGTTCCGCCATAATTAATTACCGCCAATCATTCCCGCATAAATTGAGACGAATTCCGCCAAATATTTGGACTCCAACATTTTAATTTCACGTTTTTTGTTATTTAGTTGCTCTTCGTATTGATAGTTGCTAACTGCCTCTATTACTCCGTTGGCAAGATCTGCCTCGTTGTAATCAACTATAACATCACTTCCATCTGTTGCCACGAAATGATGAGTCGCGTAAATTTTATTCTCGCCATATTTCTTGGTAACAAACTTAGTCAAGTCTGACGAACTCATAGGCCATTCTTTTCTGACATCAACTATGTCATTTATGATCATAATAACCCAATGATATTCTGGGTTTTTATAATATTTGTCAGATACTTGCTCTATCGTATAACCATCCGGAACAGTAATAGTTTGTAAGAACACCAAATTGCTCTTAAATCTATTCATTGATATTCTACGAAAAATATCAGTTACTACTGTGCTGGTATTTGGATTTATAGTATTGACCAATAGGCGAGGATACATAGAAAACAACATATTAGAATCCCTTCTCAATTCTATTGGTTGTCAATGTTTCCAATTCAGTAAATTGTAAACGAACAGTCGCCTCAGTCGGACATCCGTCTTCAAACGTCGTGAATCCTTCAGCGCCATATTCTATTGCCATATCTGTCAATGCGCAGTTTGAAATTCTACGGACGAATTGATTTTCTTCCCCGTTGTGGTAGTATATAATCATAAATTCGGATGGATATGTTAAGAACAATCCATTTTGACTGTTGGTCGGGTGCATATGCATCGCAAATAACTCTAGAATACCGCCCTTACCGAACACGGTGTTTGCTTCTTCTTGGTTACGAGGCGAGAATCTATAATCAAATCCGAATTTTCTAAATCCCATCGAACGGAATAACTGCTCTTTATATGGGTTTTCGACTTTCTTTGATGTTGCTTGAATTGCATTATTGAATGTATCAAATCCTGCTACGTTGGCAACTCGTCCGAGTTTTCTGACTGCATAATCAGCAAGTTCGCCGCCTGAATTCATCATGGAATCGATAGTTCCGTTTCCGCCTGAAAATAGAGAACTCGCAGACATTTTACCAGAAGCAACTGCGCCTACCAATGCTCCGAGATCCGCTGTTTCCCAGTTGGCACTATAGGATGTTCCGATTCTTTCGGGTATGTGTAGTGCGATTTCAGCAGAACCGATTACTAGGCGCTGTTGCCCTGTTATAGAAGATGCTGCAGCACCTGCGAGTCCGCCGACACCAGCACCAATAATACCACCTGTTAAACCAGCAGACAATTTCGCCAAAATAGAAACTGGTCCGCCTGTGACATTCGGGTTTCTGTTTACAGTGTTACCGCCGTTTTGAGACAATCTTTGACCCAAAGTTGTTGCAGCGCCAGCAGTAAACGCAGCACCGGCCGCAGCACCAGCAATCGCACCAGCAGCACCTACTGCTGCTGCTCCATTTTCTGGATCCGCTCTATTCTGATCTGTTTGATCGAAAATAGCACCTTGCCCTGATGATAGTAATGCTTTACCGAGGTCTGTTCCTTCTCGAACTAATGGATAAAATACCACATAGTGCGGATATTCTTCGTTCGAAACATCCTCTGGATATCTGAAAATTTTTGTTTCTTGACCGCGAAAAATTTCATTTTCATCTTGCGGTTGAACAAGTGATCTACTAAATCTGCTCTCGTTTCTTGGCGTAGCAGTCGTCGCAGGAGCAGCAGGAGCAGCAGGTGTTGTAGCGCCACCATTCGCGGGTGGTTGGGCAGGTGCTGGAGGTGCTTCGGTTGCCATTTAGAATAAATATCCTATTAAGTAGAAAGAGTTCGGAATATTTATATGAGTTATGGGAAGGAAACATTGAAGGGGATTTATAAAATACAAAATCCCAAAAAATACATAGGTAATCCGAATAATATTATTTATCGCTCCAGTTGGGAACTCAAGTTTATGAAGTGGTGCGATAATAACCCGAATATATTGGAGTGGGGATCTGAAGAGTTACCCATTCCTTATGTTTCTCCTTTAGATAATCGAGTGCACAGATATTTCGTGGATTTTTATATCAAGGTTCAAGAAAAAAGTGGCGACATTAAGAAGTATCTAGTGGAGGTGAAACCGCAGAAGTTTACACAAGAACCAAAAATTCCTGCCAGAAAAACAAAGAAGTTTCTACAGGAAGTTATGCAATGGGGTGTAAACCAAGCAAAGTGGAAATTTGCTACTGAATTTTGTGAAGATAGAGGATGGAAATTCATTATCCTGACTGAAAAAGAGTTGGGAATCAATAATAAATAACAAGGAGAATTTCTATGGCAAAGGCGAAATCAGGTGGCGGTTCAAATAAGGGACAAAAGGTTTCTTTCACCGACCAGAAAAAGGGTAAAACAACAATTGGTAAAAACCCTTCTTCGATTAAGTTTTCCACAATGAATAAACGCAAACGCGCGAACTATAAAGCATACAGAGGACAAGGTAGATAATTGGCAAATCCGTTTCAGAGACTTCGCGCCAAAGCAGGTGACGGTCAAAAATCAATTGACTGGTATATGAATAATGTGAAGAACCTTGTAGGCGCGAGGTTGTCTCAGAATAGCGTTATGAAATCTGATATTGGAGAGTTAAAATCCAATATCGAGATCGGATCAATGTATCTATACTTCTACGATCCAAAACTAAAAAACGAGTTACCATTTTATGACACGTTCCCACTGGTGCTACCCTTTGGTCCAGCACCAGGAGGGTTTTACGGAATCAACTTACATTATTTACCATACATGATTCGTGCGCAGGTTCTTGGTGAGTTACTGGAATACAAAACAACAAAGACATATTCAGAGACAACTCGACTCAGGATGTCATATAATTTGTTGAACAACTTAAAAAATGCAAACGAGATAAAACCTTGTATAAAGCATTATCTCACAAACCACGTAAATTCACAATTTATGAAGATTAATCCTGAAGACTGGCAAGCAGCAATATTTCTTCCGATCGAAAGTTTTGTTGGCGCTACGAAGGAACAAGTTTTCAGAGATTCTAGGAGCAAGTTCTAATGACTTCTGCATATCACAACATCAACGATTTTGTTACGCAGGTAAAGAAAACCGATTTCGCAAGATCAAATCGTTACGAAGTCATGTTCATGCCACCGCCATTCCTACAAGGTCACTCAACATCCCAAGGTCCATCTCCAAAATTAATTTCCATGATGGTTGAAGATGGGATTTTTCCAGGATTGCTGGTTGGAACAAGACCACTTAGATTGAACAATCTTAACGAACAGCGTGCGAACGTAATTGACTTCGGTGGCGACTCTATCACATTTACGTTTTTAGTGGACACATCTTGGACTGCTAAAGACTTCTTCGGGGATTGGATGCGTTCGATCATCAACCCAGTTTCCCGTTATGTCAGTTATCCTGAAGATTATTATTCAACGATTGATCTTGTATCATTGAATAATAATGATGAGGTAATTGCGCACTGGAAAATCATAGATGCTTTTCCGAGATCTATTGCTCCAATCACGGTTTCTTCAACAAATTCCCAAGTTCTAAGAATGCCAGTCACATTCGCATATAAGAAGTGGCAGGTAATAGGTGGTTACAGACCAGATGGAAGCGCGATCGGACGCCAAGAATCAGTTAATATCGATCCAGAATTTGGGTTTGATGAATCAGAAGATTTCAACCAAGATTTCGATAATCAGGATCTAGCATTTGACGATACAACAGGTGATCTTACAGATATATAAAATTGGAGTTAAATTATGCCATTACCAACATTATCAGTTCCTACATTCGATGTTGAAGTATATTCAACAAAACAAGTAGTAACGATGCGCCCTTTCCTCGTTAAGGAGGAGAAGATTTTGATTCTTGCAGCAGAGTCCAACCAACGCTCAGATATGATTCGTGCGATGCAACAAGTTGTGAATCTTTGTTCTGAAGGAAAAATCGAAGCAGAGACATTACCATTTTTTGATCTGCAAAACATCTTTATCCGATTACGCGCACAATCTATCGGTAAAGAATCGGAATTTAATTTAATTTGCGGGGAGTGTGGGCACAAAACTCCAACGACTCTCGACTTAGAACAAATTCAATTACAAATTGCACCCGATCATACCAATAAAATTCTGTTAAATGATAATATTGGTGTGATCATGAAGTATCCTACTGCAGAAATATTAGCAAATGAAGATATGCCAATATTTGATTTAGTTGTATCTAGCGTGGACAAAATCTTTACTGAAGATGAGGTTCATGATGCACAAGAAGAAGGATTTGATGAGGTTGCTAAATTCATAGATGGATTGACGACAGAACAATTTGAAAAGATTGTAGAATTTTTCACAACAACACCAAGAATTTTTCACAACATAGAATATACTTGCCCGAAATGCCAAACAGAAAATACTGTAGTTGTGGATGGTGTTGAAAATTTTTTCGGATAACCCTTTCTCATGACAACTTGATGAATTTTTACAAAGTTAATTTTATTTTGATGCATGAGCATAAATATAGTTTGACCGAATTAGAAAATATGATGCCGTGGGAAAGGGAAGTCTACATAGGGATGCTGATAACGCATCTTAAAAAGAAAGCAGAGAACCAGAAGTAACATGGAAGAACAAACAACAACAGTTCGCGGGGAAGGCAAAGAGCAGCAACTTTCTAAGATTGCTGCTGCCATAAATCCTGCTTCTGCCTCTGAGGCCAATTCCACAGCAACACAGTCTATGCTCGCAGTATTCGTAAAGCAGTTCGAATCCTCTGCATTAGAAATCGTCCAAGAAATGGATGACGACCAAGAAAATCTAATAAAGAAAATGGTCGATGAGATTACCAAACTTCAAGATAAGAATCTACAAGAATTTCAAAAAGCAATAGGTAAGATCTCTGGTCTTGCTGCTAGTATGATGGAATCCAGCAATCCTAGGTTGCAGGAACTTGGTTCTGCCATGCAGTCCCAAGCAAAAGAAGAACTTGTTAAATCGTCAGGGTTCAATCTTACTGGAGAAAAAGACACATTCCGAAACAGACTCAGCAGAGAGATTCATGGAGAAAGAGAACAACCTACTGAAAAAGTTTCTGGTCTTGGTAAGATAAAAGGATTCTTTTCTGATACCAAACGAGAAATGAAAAAGGGTTTTGGTGCAGCGATCCAAGAAGGAAGTGTTGCTGACAGAATTTTCAGATCTGACGAAGAGAAGAGAACTCGCCTTTTAAACAATTTCGAGCAAAATACTAATGAGACCAAGAATGAATCTCTTACTGAAACATTCAAGAAGGTCTTAGAAGAAACAATCAAGAAAACACAAGAAGATCTGAAAAAAGATTCAACTGAAAATAAAACTGTTGAGTCCGCAACAAACACATCGTCAACCAATATTGAAAAATTAACCGATCTCACAGAAGAACAAAAGAAAATATTAGAGACAAAGGGAATTGCCCCAACTTCTGACGCAGATTTTTCATACAGAAAAGATGGCAAACCTGTAAGTATCAAAGAGATAAATTCAGTTCTGTCAGAAAAACCAACTGTAGCAAACAGTGAGCAACAGGAAGACAAAGCAGGTATTTCTAAAGATGCACAAATAGAAGCATTACAAAAGACTGCTGAAACGACAACAATCATCCAAGATAATTCCACAGAATCAGTAAGTATACTGAAACAAATGCTGGATCTAATGAAGCAGATCACAGATATTATGGTTCAGAATGGTAGTGGAGGTGAAGTAGGTAATATAGGTGGACCGGATCTCGGATCTTTGATTCCAGATTTAGATTTACCAGATAGAAGAAATTCTAGAACAAGCAAACCAAGAGGTCGCCTCGGTAGATTGGGGAGAGCATTGGGAGGCGCAGGCAGAGGAGCATTAAGTCTTGCAAGTAAGGCAGCAGTTCCTTTAACTATTGCATATGGTGCCTACGATGCATATACTGGTTACCAAGATGCGGCAGAAAATGAAAAGACACAAACCGCAGAAATAGACAAAAAGGTTGCTTCTGGCGAATTAACACAAGAACAAGCAGCAAAATCAAAGTCAGAAATTAAAAAGCAGGGTCGTGTAGAAAAATCTAAAGCAGTTGGTGGCGGTGTTGGAATGGCAGGTGGTGCATTAGCAGGTGCAGCACTTGGCGCCACAGTAGGTTCTATTGTCCCAGGAGTTGGAACTGTCATCGGCGGTGCTGTTGGTGGTGTGGTTGGCGGTATCGCAGGTTCTGGTGCAGGTAAATGGTTGGGCGAAAAAGCAGGAAATGCAATTAATTGGTTCAAGGGTGACGAGAAACCTGCCACTGGAAAAGTTGCTGGGCAAGCGAAACCCCAAGCAAAGAAAGAAGGATTCTTCTCGGAGAATAAAGGTATGCTAATGGGTGCCGCGCTTGGTCCAGTTGGTATGCTCGGTGGCGCGCTTTACGATAAGGTCACATCAAACAATACAGAAACTGGTAAGAATGCAGACAGCGCAATTCTCGAAGCAGGAACTGAGGCAACAAGAGAAAAGATGAATATTAATGTTCCTCCTCCAACTGTAATTAATCAAGGTGGCGCAGGAGGAAATTCTGCTCCTACTATAACTGCTCCTGGTGGTGTAAGAAACGTGCGTTCAGACGACCCAAGTTGGTTAAGGTTCCAACAAAAACGAGCAGTAGCATAAAAAAAGAGGGGACCGAAATCCCCTCTTTTCTTTTTTAGTCGTCAGCAAGACTCGAGAAATAACTCATCGTGTCATCGTCATCATCATTATTCCAAGGTGGAGTATCATCGGATACCTTAGCAGCAGGTGCTGCCTTCATCTTGGTTTCAACGAACAGTTCGTCCTCAGCGTCGAGAGGCGAAACCTTCTCCGCAGTAGGGACACGCGAACCGCCCGACAGGACTGCGTTCAACTTTGCCTTCAGTTCGTCATACGACTTGAAGTTCGAAGGATCGAGGAAAGCATTCAAAGAATGCGTCTGCTTCCAAACACGCTCAAGTTCTGCATCATCAGTGGAAAGAGGAGTCGGACCGTCAAATTCCGACTTATCGTAGTTACGATAACCTTCAACCTGACGAATTCGCAACTTAAAGTTAGCACCTTCCCAGAGGTCGAACGGATTGACTGGTTGCTCATCTTCAAAGGTCGGTTGCATCACATCCTTGATCTTGTCAAAGATCTTCTTACCAAACTTGTAGAGGAAAACCTTACCTTCATTTTCTGGGTTTGCGGGATCGCGAACAACCAGAACGTTGGCAATATACGACAGACGACGCTTCTGCTTACGAGCGATTTCCTTGTTCGCTTCGATACCAGAGTTCCAAAGTTCGCTGTTCAATTCAGCAACAGGATCGGGTTTATTGAGAGTCGTCAGCGAGTTCTCAATATACCACTTACCAGTCGGACCCTGGAAACCGTGATCCCACACGCGAACCCAAGGAAGTTCTTCGCCAGCGGGAGCAGGGAGAAAACGTAGGACTGCCTGACCGTTACCTGCCTTATCGACAGTCGGTTTCCAGAAGCGATCATCGTCGCCGCGCTTTTCGTTTGATGGATTTGCGATTGACTCAACTGCCTTCATGAGCGAGTCGAAATTTCCGCGATTCTTGCGGAGTTCAGATAGTGAATTAAAAGACATATGTATGTTCCTTTTTATTAACGTTGTGTGTTTTGCGGTGTATCATAATAATCATCGTAGTCGTCATCATCATGACTACTAGAGTATTTATACAGGTTTTTGCGGTGCTTATTTGTTTTATCAACACCCTT
>JACCEC011207862.1_pt1 | contig 11161 bp, 10 predicted proteins | sample 7450121 | NCBI WGS metagenome assembly JACCEC01 (sample SAMN15323455, study PRJNA562643) | freshwater metagenome | isolation source: river surface water | place: USA:Blue River Watershed | collected 2017-08-18 | reverse complement strand
TACCGCAGCACATAGGGCTTCACATCACACAGTTCGCTCACCTCACCGATGGTGAAGTAGCGCTTGGGCGGGATGGGCGGCAGGTCGTGGCTCACGATGGGGTTCTCGCCTTAGGCCTCATCGCCTGGGGCTTCGTCACCCTGCACCACCGCCTTGAGCTTCAGGCTGGCATGGAAGGTGACGACTCGGCGCTCTTCGATCGGGATCAACTCACCGGTGCGCGGATTGCGCCCGGGGCGCGCCGCCTTGTGGCGCACGTTGAAATTGCCGAAACCCGAGAGCTTGACGTCGGTGCCGTGCTCCAGGGTGGAACCCAGGATGTCGAAGAAGGCGTCCACCATGTCCTTGGACTCACGCTTGTTCAGGCCCAGGCGCTCGAACAGCAGGTCGGAGAGCTCGGCCTTGGTCAGCGTGGGCGTGACCAGGGACGGCAAGATGACGCGGTCATTCACGGTGTACTACCCTCATGCGGCGGAACGCAGTCGCGCACCCACGGCGGCGGCGCGCTCCAGTGCCTGCGCCACGGACGCCTCGATGCGATCGTCGGTCAATGTAGCCGTTTCGTCCAGGAGTTCAAGCCTGATCGCCAAGCTCCGTTCACCTGCCCCGACATCCGTTGTGGCGGCCTTGGGCTTGTACACGTCGAACAGCCGGGCCGAACGCACGAGCCGCTGCGGGTCACGCTCGAGGGCCTGGATGAGGGTGTCGTGGGGCAAGGCGTCACCCGCCACCAGGGCCAGATCCCGCCAGACCGCCTGCTGACGGGGCACCGCCTGCGCCTGTGGCACGGGTCGAGTCAACACGGCCTGCAAGTCCAGTTCGAACAGCACGGGCGCGGAGGGCAGCTCATAGGCCTGCTTCCAGCGCGGGTGCAACTCGCCCACATGGCCGATGACCTGCCCGTTGAGCATCACCGCGGCGCAGCGCCCAGGATGAAGTGCCGGGTGCTCGGCTGGCTCAAACACCGGCCGCAGCGGCCACAACAGGGACTCCACATCGCCCTTGGCGTCGAAGAAATCCACTGGCCGGGCGGGCGCACCCCACTGCAGCGCTTCGGCGGGGCCAAGCGCCAGCGCGGCCACCCGCAAGGGCTGGTGAATGCCGGCCACGGTGGTGTCACTGTCGGGCACCGAGGCGTCACGTGCAAACACACGGCCGATCTCGAACAGACGCACACGGGTGGCCTTGCGAGCGAGGTTGGCGCGCGCGGCCTGCACGAGGCTGCCGATGAGGCTGGAACGCATTACCGACAGCGGAGAAGCGATCGGGTTCAACACGCGGATCGGCTTGTCGTTGCCCGCCAGTTCCTGCTCCCATCGCTCTTCGACGAAGCTGAAGTGGATGCCTTCCTGGTAATCGAGCCCGGCCAGCAGATGGCGCACGGCATGGCTGCCCCGCTGCGATTCCACCCGCACACGGGCGGTGACAGGCGCCTGCGGCGGTGTGTCAGGCAACTGGTCGAAGCCGATCACGCGGGCCACCTCTTCGATCAGGTCTTCCTCGATCTGAATGTCGAATCGATGGCTTGGTGCGGTCACCGTGATCAGGTCACCGTCGCCCTGTGCTTCAAATCCAAGCCGGCTGAACACCTGCAGGCATTGCTCGCGCGTGACCGGCATGCCCAGGACCTTGACCGCGCGCGACACGCGCAGCGATACCGGCCGGTTGCGCTCGGTTTGGGCCCGCGCGGGCCACTGGTCGTCGATTGGGCCGCACAGGGTCTGGCCCGTGCCGCAGATGGCCAGCAGGAGCTCGGTGATGCGCTCAATGGCACGCACGGTGGCCGCGGGGTCGACGCCTCGTTCGAAGCGGTGTCCGGCGTCGGTGGAAAAGTTGTAGCGGCGGGCGCGGCCCGCCACCGCCTTGGGCCACCAGAAAGCGGCCTCGATGTAGACATCGCGTGTGTGGTCGCCCACGGCCGTGGCATCACCGCCCATGATGCCGGCCAGGGACTCCACTCCCGACTCATCGGCGATCACGCCCACCTGCGGGTCGAGCGTGATGGTTTGGCCGTTGAGCAGCTTGAGGGATTCGCCTTCACGGGCCCAACGTACCTGAAGGCCATGGCCCACCTTGGCCAGGTCGAAGATGTGCGTGGGCTGCCCCAACTCGAACATCACGTAGTTGGAAATGTCGACGATGGCATTGACCGGGCGTTGGCCGCAGCGGGCCAGACGCTCCACCATCCAGGCCGGAGTAGCCGCGGCGGGGTTGATGCCGCGAACGATGCGTCCACTGAAGCGGCCGCAAAGGTCGTGCGCCTCGATCCTGACGGGCAGCGTGTCGGGAATGCTGACCGCTGCGGTGGGGACCCGAGGCATCGCCAGTGGCGAGCCGGTGAGTGCCGACACCTCGCGTGCGATGCCCAGCACCGACAGGTGGTGGGCCAGGTTGGGCGTGAGCTTGAGCGTGAAGAGCGTATCGTCCAGGCCGAGTACGTCGCGCACATTGACGCCCACCGGCGCATCGGCCTTCAATTCGAGCAGGCCGCCATGGTCTTCGCTGAGTTGCAGTTCACGCGCCGAACAGAGCATGCCGAAGCTCTCGACGCCGCGCAGCTTGCCCACCTTGATCTCAAAGGGCTTGCCGTCTTCGCCCGGCGGCAGTTGCGCACCGACCAGTGCCAGGGGTACCTTGATGCCCACACGCGCATTGGGCGCGCCACAGACGATCTGCAGCGGGCCTTCCTTGCTGTGGGGGCCCGCATCCACCTGGCACACACGCAGGCGGTCGGCGTTCGGGTGCTGTTCGGCCGCGACGATCTCGCCCACGACGATGTTGGAGAACGGCGGGGCCACGGGCTGCAGCTCTTCAACTTCTAGACCGGCCATCGTCAGCCGCTCGGCCAGTTCGGCGGTGCTCAAACCGGGGTTGCACAGGCTGCGCAGCCAGGATTCAGGGAATTGCATAGCGGGTCAGTTGAATTGCGACAGGAAGCGCAGGTCGCCTTCGAAGAATTGCCGAAGGTCGTCGACGCCGTAGCGCAGCATGGTCAGGCGGTCCGGCCCCATGCCGAAGGCAAAGCCGATGTAGCGCTCCGGGTCGAGCCCGAAGTTGCGAACCACATTGGGGTGCACCTGGCCCGAGCCGGCCACCTCCAACCAACGGCCTTTCAGCGGACCACTGGCGAAGGCGATGTCAACCTCGGCCGAGGGTTCGGTGAAGGGAAAGAAGCTGGGGCGGAAACGGATCTGGAGGTCGTCGGTCTCAAAGAAGGTGCGGAAAAAGTCCCCGAATACCGCCTTGAGGTCCTTGAAGCTGACGTTCTCACCAATCCAAAGGCCTTCGCACTGGTGAAACATGGGCGAGTGGGTGGCGTCGCTGTCGACGCGGTAGGTGCGGCCCGGCGCGATGACGCGAATCTCGGGCATGGCCTTGCCCGCCTGCAGCAGCGCCTGATGGCGCTTCACATGCTGCACCGCATGGCGCACCTGCATGGGGCTGGTGTGGGTGCGCAGCAGGTAGGGCGAACCATCGGCGCTGTTCATGTCGACATAGAAGGTGTCGTGCATGGAGCGCGCAGGGTGGTCGGCCGGGGTGTTCAGCGCGGTGAAGTTGAACCAGTCATTCTCGATTTCAGGGCCGTCGGCCACTTCAAAGCCCATGGAGCCAAAGATGGACTCGATGCGCTCAAGCGTACGGGAGACCGGGTGCAGGCCCGCGGTGCCGCGACGGCGGCCCGGCAGTGTCACATCCAGCGCCTCGGCTTGAAGCTGTGCCTGCAGTTCGGCGTCGGACATGGCTTGGCGGCGCGCCTGTAGCGCAGACTCGATCTGCGCCTTGGCGGCGTTGATCTCGGCGCCACGCGCCTTCTTCTCCTCCACCGGCAAGGCGCCCAGGGCCTTGAGCAGCTCGGTCACGCGACCGGCCTTGCCCAGGTAACGCGCCTTGGCGTTCTCCAAGTCGGCCGGCGTGGCCGCGGCGGTGAAGTCTGCGGTGGCCTGGGCCACCATCGAATCAAGTTCGTTCATGCAGGGCGCACAAGAAGAGTCGGCACAAAAATGAAAACGGCCGTCACACGGGTGACGGCCGGGGTGGTGATGCGGTGCAGGCGCCTTCAATGGCGCCCCACCTGGACATCAAGCCAGCTGGGCCTTCACCTGGGCCACGATGCTGCCGAATGCGGCAGGATCATTCACGGCCATGTCGGCCAGGACCTTGCGGTCGATGCCGATGTTGGCTTTCTTCAGGCCAGCCATGAACTTGCTGTAGGTGACGCCAAGTTCACGCGAAGCGGCGTTGATACGGGCGATCCACAGCTGACGGAACACGCGCTTCTTGGCGCGGCGGTCGCGGTAGGCATATTGCCCAGCCTTCATCACCGCCTGCTTGGCGATGCGGAAGACGTTCTTGCGGCGGCCCCGAAAACCCTTGGCCAGGGCCAGAACCTTCTTGTGACGGGCACGTGCGGTGACACCACGTTTGACGCGAGGCATATCGAATCCTTTCCTTGAAGATGACCGGGGGGCTTACAGACCTGCGAAGGGCAGCATCTGAGCCATGTGACCCATGTTGGTCTCGTGCACGTTGACCGCGCCGCGAAGCTGGCGCTTGTTCTTCGTGGTCTTCTTGGTCAGGATGTGGCGCTTGAAGGCCTGACCGCGCTTGACGGTGCCACCCGGACGGACGCGAAAACGCTTTTTCGCGCTGCTCTTGGTCTTCATCTTGGGCATGACTGCTCCTTTTAAGTGACCCCTGCAGGCGACCCGACATCGGCATCGGGTGCTTGGTGGCCTGCAACGGCTTCTTCGTTCGAACACCCGGCGACCAAACCGGATGCCCGCGAAACTTTCCATGCAGTGCCACCGGGGCACTGCGTCTGGTGCTCAGCGCTTCTTGGGCGCCAACACCATGATCATCTGACGACCTTCGAGCTTGGGCATGTGCTCGACCACCGCCACGTCGGCCAATTCATCTCGGATCCGTTCCAGCAGGCGCATGCCGATTTCCTGGTGCGTGATCTCGCGACCGCGAAAGCGCAAGGTGACCTTGCCCTTGTCGCCATCGTCGGCAATGAAGCGGCGCAAGTTGCGCATCTTCACCGCGTAGTCGCCTTCATCGGTACCGGGCCGGAACTTGACTTCCTTGATCTCGATGACGTGCTGCTTGGCCTTGGCCTCCGCTGCCTTCTTCTGCTCTTGATACTTGAACTTGCCGTAGTCCATCAGGCGGCACACGGGAGGATCGGCCTGCGCCGCAATCTCCACCACGTCCACATCGTACTCACCCGAGAGGCGCAGGGCCTCCTGGATGCTGACGATTCCCAAAGGTTCGTTTTCGGGCCCGTTCAAACGCACCATCGGTGCGGTGATCTCGCGATTGAGTCGATGCTTGCGCTCGACATTGGGCATGCGGCGATCGAGAAACGTAGCGATGGTTCGAATCCTTTCAGGACATCAACAGAAAAACGCCCGCGGGCCTTCAAGCCTTGGCAGCAACGTCGTTCAGTGCCTTCTCGAGGAAGGCATCGAGCGCCATTACCCCCAGGTCTTGGTTGCCTCGGGCGCGTACGGCCACGCAGTTGGACACCATCTCCTTGTCACCCACGACCAGGATGTACGGTGCCTTCTGCAGGGAATGGGCACGGATTTTATAGGTAATTTTCTCGTTGCGCAAATCGAGCTCGCACCTAAGGCCTTGTTTTTGCAGCGTTTTGGCCACATCCCGAGCGTAATCGGCCTGGGAATCGGTGATGTTGAGCACCACCACCTGGGTGGGCGCCAGCCAGGACGGCAAGGCACCGGCATGCTGTTCGATGAGGATGCCGATGAAGCGTTCCAGGCTGCCCAGGATGGCCCGGTGCAGCATCACCGGCGTCTTGCGTTCGCCACTTTCAGCCACGAACTCGGCTTGCAGGCGCTCAGGCAGAGAGAAATCCACCTGTATGGTGCCGCACTGCCATTGGCGTCCCAGGGCGTCCTTGAGCGTGTATTCGATCTTGGGGCCGTAGAAGGCGCCGTCGCCGGGGGAGATGATGAAGTCGCAGCCCGTGTTGCGCAGGCTCTCCATCAGGGCGTGTTCGGCCTTGTCCCACAGTTCATCGGCGCCGATTCGCTTTTCCGGCCGGGTGGCGACCTTGTAGAGGATTTCGGTGAAGCCGAAATCCGCGTACACCTTCTGCAGCAGTGCGGTGAAGGCGTTGCACTCATCGAGGATCTGGTCTTCGGTGCAGAAGATGTGACCGTCATCCTGCGTGAAGCCACGCACGCGCATGATGCCGTGCAGACCGCCGCTGGGTTCGTTGCGGTGGCACTGGCCGAACTCGCCCAGGCGCAAGGGCAGGTCGCGGTAGCTCTTGATGCCCTGCTTGTAGATGAGGATGTGGCCCGGGCAATTCATCGGCTTGAGCGCGTAGTCGCGCTTCTCCGATTCCGTGGTGAACATGTTCTCGCGGTACTTATCCCAGTGGCCGGTCTTCTCCCACAAGGACTTGTCCAGAATCTGCGGGCCCTTGACTTCCTGGTAGCCGTTGTCCTGGTAGACGCGCCGCATGTACTGCTCCACCTGCTGCCATACCGTCCAGCCCTTGGGATGCCAGAACACGACACCGGGCGCGTGGTCGTCGACGTGGAAGAGGTCGAGTTCGCGTCCAAGCTTTCGGTGGTCACGCTTCTCGGCTTCCTCCAGCATGGTGAGGTACTGCTGCAACTCATCCTTGGTGGCCCAGGCGGTGCCGTAGATGCGCTGAAGCATCTCGTTGTTGCTGTCGCCGCGCCAGTAGGCACCCGCCACCTTCATCAGCTTGAAGTGCTTGAGCCGGCCGGTAGAGGGCACGTGCGGGCCGCGGCACAGGTCTTCGAATCCACCCTCGCGGTACAGGCTCACGTCTTCGCCGGCCGGGATGCTGCCGATGATCTCGGCCTTGTAGTGCTCGCCCATGGCCTTGAAATGGGCCACCGCTTCGTCTCGCGGCAGCACACGGCGCACCACGGGCTCGTCCTTCTTGGCCAGTTCGGCCATGCGCTTTTCGATGGCCGCCAGGTCTTCGGGCGTGAAGGGGCGCTTGTAGGCAAAGTCGTAGTAGAACCCGTGCTCGATCACCGGGCCGATGGTGACCTGGGCTTCGGGGAACAGTTCCTTGACGGCGTAGGCCAGCAGGTGCGCGGTCGAGTGCCGGATCACTTCAAGGCCGTCGGGGTCCTTCTCGGTGATGATGGCCAGCGGTGTGTCGGATTCCAGCCGGTGGCTGGTGTCCACCACGCGGGCCGCTGCGCCCTGCCCCACCCGACCGGCCAAGGCGGCCTTGGCCAGGCCCGCGCCGATGGAGGCTGCGACTTCAGCCACGGTCAAGGGCGCGGGGTACTCGCGGCGTGAGCCGTCGGGCAAGGTGATGGTGATCATGGACAAACTCCGTGGAGCCAGGATGGGGTGTCGGAAATGAAAAAGCGCGGCCATGTGCCGCGCTTCGAACTGGAGTGAGACGAGGTCAGGCGCAGGACGCCGCGGCAGCGGCCCGCATCGGGGCGATGCAGGTAGTTCGCGGTGTCACAACCATGATGCCTTTCCCGATCCTTGTTCGTTTCAGAGTGGGCCGCATTGTAGGCCATCGGCCTGATGCCTCAGGGTAGCGGCAGCGCTTCGATCGAGGGTCGGTTCACGCAATCGGCCCATTCATCGGCGAGTTGTTCACTGGCGCTGAGGGCGGCCGACCACAAACGCTCGCGCTCCTGCGGGTCATGCAAGTGGCGCTTGAAGTCTGAGCGGTCCGGAATCTTGCCCCCCGGAAGCGACGCCAGCCATTGCGGCGTGGGGCTCAGGACGATGGCGTTGTCGAGAAACGCCGTGGCCTGGTGGCGATGTCGCCAGGGCTTGTCGAGCCAGCCGGGCACCAAGTGCGGCTGGAAATGGGGCACCAGGGCCAGCCCATCCCGACCCAGCCCCTTGTAGGGCAGGTGAACGTGGTAATCCGTGAGGCCGCCGTCCCAATAGGGGCCAGGTGGTGCGTGGGGAATGTCGACAACGGGTTGCAGCCAGAACGGAATGCTGCAACTGGCGAGCAAGGCCTGCTCGAAGTTTTCGGTGTTCAGCGGCGCGGCCACGGTGGGCAAGTCGGGCTGCTGATCTTGCAACCAGGCCGGCACTTGGGCCTCGGGGGTGAACCACACGCGCTGCAGCTGGAGGTTGAGCAAGCGTCGGTTCAGGGCATTCAGCCCCACCGCCGCCGCAAAGCCCAGGGGCATGCGCAGCCGACCGGCTCGTCCCAGCAGCCCACGACCGCGTGAGGCGATGACGTGCAGTCGGCGCTGTGGGTGGGACAGCAGATGTGGGATCACCTCTTGCGGAAAGTGGGCGCGCAGCGTGCCGCGGAACTGGCGGCTGACCTCTTCGGCACCCGGCATCCGCCCCTCAACGGCACCGTAACGCTCGTGGATGTAGTCATGCCCCAGACGCCTGAGTGCGGCCACCGGGTCAGGCATGCAGGCCGCAGCCATGCGCCAGGCACCGATGGACGCACCCACAAGATCGACACGGTGCGCCCCCTTTGTCAACCAATGGCCGAACAGGAAGGCGTCCAGGGGCAGCAGGACCAAGCCCTTGGGGCCACCGGCTGCACCGGCCACGACCTTGATGTCCGAGGGGCTGAGGCCTCGCTCGCGCAGATGCAGCAGGGCCCTGGGGCCGGCGTGGATCTGAAGGGACCTCAGGGCACTCATGGCCATCCGATCCGGTCAGCGCCGCTGCTGGAGCTTGGCGAATGCGGCGGCCATGGCGCTTTGACCGGCTGCCGGCTCTCGCTGTGGAGCACCGTGGCGAGGCGCCCCACCGCCAGACTCACGACGGCTGCGCTCATCACGCGCGGCCGGCTGATAACGATTGGCACCGTCGCGGGCACCCGCCTTGGCCGGCGCGGCATCCAGCTTCATCGTCAGGGAGATCCGCTTTCGCGCAATGTCCACCTCCAGCACACGTACCTTCACCACATCGCCAGTCTTCACCACCTCACGGGCATCCTGCACAAAGCGGTGGGCGAGCTGGCTGACATGCACCAAGCCATCCTGGTGAACGCCGAGATCGACGAAGGCGCCAAACTGGGCGACGTTGCTGACGGTGCCTTCCAAGGTCATGCCTTCATGCAGGTCCTTGAGGTCCGTGACGCCATCATTGAAGCGGGCCACCTTGAAATCGGGGCGCGGGTCACGCCCAGGCTTTTCGAGTTCCTGCAGGACATCTCGCACGGTGATCACGCCAAATCGGTCGTCGGTGAAGCGCTCGGGCAGCAAGCCCCGCAGCACATCTTGGGCGCCGATCAGATCCTGGATGGGGCGGCCGGCTGCGCCCATGATCTTCTCCACCAGAGGGTAGGTTTCCGGGTGCACACCGGACATGTCCAGCGGGTTGTCGCCACCTCGGATGCGCAAGAAGCCCGCCGCCTGTTCGTAGGTCTTGGGGCCAAGGCCCGTCACATCGAGCAATTGCTCGCGCCGACGGAAGGCCCCTTGGGCATCCCGCCAACGTACGATGGCCGCAGCCACGCTGGGTGACAGGCCCGAGACACGCGACAGCAACTGGGCCGACGCGGTGTTGAGATCCACCCCTACGCCGTTGACGCAATCTTCCACCACGGCGTCCAGCGTGCGCGCCAGTTCGCTTTGGTTCACATCGTGCTGGTACTGCCCCACACCGATGCTCTTGGGGTCGATCTTGACCAATTCGGCCAGCGGGTCCTGCAGCCGCCGCGCGATGGATACCGCGCCGCGCAGGCTCACATCCAGGTCCGGCAATTCGCGGCTGGCCACATCACTGGCGGAATACACCGATGCACCGGCTTCGCTGACCACCACCTTGACCGGCAGGGCTGGCTCGGCGCCACCGGCAGTCCCCGACAGGCGCTTGAGCAGGTCACTGGCCAGCTGATCCGTTTCGCGGCTGGCCGTGCCGTTGCCGATGGCGATCAGGTTGACCCCATGCGTGGCACACAGTTTGGCCAGGGTGTGCAGGCTGCCCTCCCAGTCACGACGCGGTTCGTGCGGGTAGATGGTGGCGGTGTCCAGCACCTTGCCGGTGGCCGATACCACAGCCACCTTCACACCGGTGCGGATGCCGGGATCCAGCCCCATCACCACCTTCGGGCCGGCCGGCGCGGCCAGCAGCAGGTCGCGCAGGTTGTCGCCGAAAACCTTGATGGCGGTGGCTTCTGCGGCCTCACGCAGGCGGCTGAAGAGATCTCGCTCCAAGCTGAGGCTGAGCTTGACCTTCCAAGTCCAGGACACGCACTTGCGGATCAGGTCATCGGCTGCACGCTGCTGGTGGCTCCAGTTCAACTGCCGCGCCAGGTGCCCTTCGGCAATGCTGGGCTGCCCGGGCTGAAGCGCTTCGTCCAGGCGCAGCTTGGCGTCCAGGATCTCCAGGCTTCGCCCGCGAAACACCGCCAGCGCGCGGTGCGAGGGGACCCGGTGGATCGGCTCGTCGTAGTCGAAGTAGTCACGGAACTTCGCGTGTTCAGGATCCTCGGCCGACTTGCCCGGCGCCAAGCGGCTGCTGAACAGTCCCTCACTCCAAAGCCAATCGCGAAGCGCACCGACGACGCGCGCGTCTTCGGCCCACTGCTCGGACAAGATGTCACGGACCCCATCCAGCACAGCCGGGACATCGGCAAATCCCGCATCCGCGTTGATGAAAGCCTGCGCCTGCAAGGCCGGCACCAGGGTGGGGTCTGCGAACAGCCGAAGAGCCAGGGGCTCGATGCCCGCCTCCCGAGCGATCATGCCCTTGGTACGGCGCTTGGGCTTGAAGGGCAGGTACAGGTCTTCAAGTTCCTGCTTGGTGGGCGCGGCCTCCAGGGCTGCACGCAGTTCCTGTGTGAGCTTGCCCTGCTCATCGATGCTCTTGATGACGGCCGCGCGGCGCTCTTCAAGTTCACGCAGATAGGCGAGGCGTACGTCGAGCTCACGCAGCTGCACATCGTCTAAACCGCCGGTGGCTTCTTTGCGGTAGCGTGCGATGAAGGGGACGGTGGCACCGCCATCGAGCAGTTCGACAGCGGCTTGCACCTGACGGACATGCACCGACAACTCGTCGGCGATCTGCAGGACGATCTTGTTCAAAACGGGAATCCAGGAATCGAGAAATGGGAGGGGCTGAGAGCTGGGCAGCCGCTAGCCCCCGCGCAGCGCGGTCCGCAGCCGCTGGCCGATCTCAGGCCGGTCCTTGAAGGGGTCGG
>JACCEC012907603.1_pt1 | contig 11162 bp, 11 predicted proteins | sample 7450121 | NCBI WGS metagenome assembly JACCEC01 (sample SAMN15323455, study PRJNA562643) | freshwater metagenome | isolation source: river surface water | place: USA:Blue River Watershed | collected 2017-08-18 | reverse complement strand
GGACCGTCGAGCGCTGGATATGAATCGACAGGCGGACCAGTTTGCTCGGGAGCGGTCGGCAGCGCAGCAGGGGGCGAAGTCAACTCTTCAAGCCGGAGGTTCTCCGCGGATTTTGTCAGATTCCGCGAGGAGTGTCGGCCAAAGTGAGACAGTTAGACCGTCACAGGCTTTGTTTGATCGGCAGCGGTTGGAGCAGCAGAGAATGGCAAACGAACAAGCGAATCGTGAGCGGCTTGTTCGGATGCAGAGCGGGGGGGCGGTTAATCAGATGCAGCGCGTAGGGCAACCGTCTCAACCGTTGCAACCGCTTCCTGCGAATGTTCGTCCGCCTCAACCTCAGGGACCGCAACCTATGGCAGGGGCCGGAACCCCTAAATCAGCCCCGAATGCTCCGACTGGCGGTTCGAGCGCGAAGAAGAAAGAAGATGAAGTGAAGCGGTAGCTTTTACGGAGCGTTTCTGCTCGAGATGAGATGTTTATAAAAGAACTCTAGGCGTTTTCTAGAGGCGTAGGGCGTTTCTGCCGCGCCGTGTCCGGTGGAGGGCATCACGAGCATCTCGAAGTCTTTGTCTGCCTTCACTAAGGCATTTGCAACCTGCATGGTGCTCGCTGGATCAACATTGGTATCTACTTCGCCGACAATCAGCAGAAGGTTTCCCTGAAGACGATGGGCGTGGGTAACATTCGAGTTTTCTTGGTACCAAGGGCCGAGTGTTCCCATCCATGCCTCGTTCCACCAAATCTTATCCATCCGGTTGTCATGGCATCCGCAATCGGCCACAGCAGCTTTGTAGAAATCGCCATGATGAAGAAGGGCTGCTAGCGCGTTTTGCCCTCCGGCGCTTCCTCCGTAGATGCCAACACGGGATAGGTCCATCCATGGTCGCGATTTAGCGGCAGATTGCATCCAGATGATTCGGTCCGGAAACCCAGCGTCTTTCAGGTTCCGCCAAGCGACATCGTGGAAGGCGCGAGATCGCCAGTTTGTCCCCATCCCATCGATTTGAACGACAATCGCTCCCATTTCTGCGATGGCGTGTTGTCGGGGGAGGGGGCCCCAGGCCTTCGGAACGAAGTGCCCGTGGGGTCCAGCATAGATTTCCTCGATGACTGGGTACTTCTTGGAAGGATCGAAGTTTGAGGGACGAACAATGATTCCGTGAATCGGGGTTGTTCCGTCGCGGCCGAGTGCCGTGAATCGTTCGGGAATCGGCCACGCGGCTGGTGTTTGCGCGGAGAGATGGTTTTCTTTCAACGTGAGAAGCAGTTCTCCCGAGGAAGCGTCACGAACTTCGGTGCTGGGTGCATGATCAATGCGCGACCAACGGGCCACCAACCATCGCTTGTTTGGGGAAAGGAGGAGACTGTCATCATCCGGAGCAGGGTGATTGGATCGGCAGTGAGTGCCGTCGGAAGTGGTCAATGGGGTGACATTGACTTGGTCGAGGTGCGCACGAACGAGATGGATGTGATACGGATCCTGTTGCGGATGAATGCCGGAGACGAGAATCCACACGCTTCGGGAGGCGGGGTCGATGTGGTGGATCCTGCGAACGTTCCAATCACCTTCGGTGACGCGATTAAGTAGAGTCCCGGTTTTGCCATCAAATCGGTAAAGGTGATTCCACCCCGAGCGCTCGCTGGCCCAGAGGAAGGATCCGTCCTCGAGCCAATCCAGAAGCGTTTTTTGGGAGTAATCGATGAACGTTTGGCTGGTTTCGTGGACCAACGTTCTAACGGTTGCGTCACGGTGGATGGATACGACTTTTTGCTCTTGATGACCCCGACGATTGTAGAGCGCGGTGAACGCATCGATTTTGTCGTTCCAGCGGAGGTGATCGATGCTCCATGCGTCAACGAACGGGGACTTGTCGATTCGCGTGACGGTTTTGTTCGGTACATTGATGAGAATGGGAGTGAGTTCCGCGATTCTGTCGCCCGGCTTCAGGTACTGCTGGTGGTGCAGCTTCGGCTGGAGTTGTTCTTTTGGAGACGCCTCAACGAAGGAAACGGTGTGCTTTTGTTCTGGCTTCCGTTGAATGCAGAAAATTTGCGTGCGGTCGCCTGATAAAACGAGTGGCGCGACGTAGGCATCGTCTTGCGTTCCGTCGAAGGTGAGCTGTGTCGGTTGATCACGAGGCGCGGCTTGCCAGAAGACGTTGTGGTCTCTGATGAACGCCTTTGGAGTGTCTTCTCGAGGAGGCGGAGCGGGACTTGGGCGAGAGGAGTCTATGAACACTACTGCGTGCTTCTCGGATGCGCGGACGGCCGTGAGAAACTCTCCTGCGGGATTCAGAGTGTGCCAGATGTGTCCGGAAAAGGTGTGTTGACGGTGCTGGCCGCGTGGAGCGATTTGGGAATATGGCCGCTTTCTCCCGAGTTCATCGACCCATTCGAGGCGAATCGGAGTGTCAGTGCGATTGACAAATGTGAGGTTCATTTCGTGACCTCCGGAGCGACTGCGCTCGTCTTGGTGAGCTGAAGGCGAGTGCGTGTTTTCTGGAATCGGTTTTGCCTCCCAACCGGCTTGCGTTTGGGTCCAGAGACTTCCGTTCATTTCGAAGGAGATGAGGCTCAAATCATCTCTGAACTGGAGGTTTTGCAGTGGGAGGTTTTTGGGGTTGATCGGGTTTCTCTGCGTGGCCGAAACGGAGGCTGCTAGTTGCTGATGATCAAAGGCTGGGCGTTGGGTTTTGTTCACGCAATCGATGAGAACAAACTCGTGGAAGCCACCTGACTGCACCTGTTTAAACCAAAAGGCATTTCCTGCTCCAATCCATTGAGGCTGTGGTCGTGGAGCTCGGAACACTTCGGGAATACGTGCTGCGTGTTCGATAGCTCGTTGCACTTCAGGAATCTTGGAGGCAGCGAGGGAACTCGAGTTGGGGAGGGTCCCGAGAAGTGCGCAGCAGGCGAGGGTGTGAAGAGGGGGATTCCGAGTCAGCATGATGATGGTCGAATATGTGTAACCTCTCCTGAATGTAGGATTCGCTCCGATCCGTCAGCACTCTGAAGGATGAGATGCCCCTCAGGGTTCAGTCCGATTGCTCGCCCTGAGACTCTATCACCATTGAGGCTCAGTTCTATGGTGTGATTAAGAACACAGGACAGATTTCGAGACTGCTCCAGAATGCGCGCAAACTCTTCATCAGAGAGGGCGTAGTCAATCTGAGACAGCGAGTTAAGCAAGCTTGCGGCTACTGCGTTTCTGCAGGGTTCGGATGCCAGTTGGAGCTTGATTGAAGTCGCCGATGAGCGGATTTCGGGTGGAAAATCGGAGATGACATGCAGGACATTGATTCCGATGCCGACGACCGCGTAGGCGCCGGCGGGGGAGGTCCCCGTCTCTGCGATGATGCCTCCCAGTTTGGCTCCCCCAATCCAGAGGTCGTTTGGCCATTTAACTTGGACTGGCAGACTTAGCGTGGATCGGAGAGCGTTAGCGATGAGGGTTGCCGTGGCGGTTGTGAGGCGGGGCCAAACGTGCTGCGGATGAGTGGGTCTGAGGAGTATCGACATCCAAATTCCGAGCCCTTGAGTGGAGGACCATGCTCTGCCATTTCTGCCACGTCCTGCGGTTTGTTGCTCGGCGATGAATACTGCAGGACAGGGGACGCCGTTGAGCCCAGCTTGATGCGCGAGATCATTGGTGCTGCGGGTCGATTGGTAGACCGTGATTGACTGCGGGGTTCGTTGCTCGGGGATTGCCGACAGAATGAGGTCGCCGATTAGCCTGTCTGGGGTACGGGAGAGGGTGATGCCGAGTGCGGGATGCACGGCGAAGGAAAACCCAGATTTTTCTAGGTGGTGCAGTCGATGGCGGATGGCTTCCTCGGACGTCTGGCACAGCTCTGCAACTTCACGGATAGTCGCGGATTGTGTCTTGAGAATCCTCAGAATGTGGGCGTCCATCCCAACTTAGATTAAAACCTCCATCGAGATATCAACGGCGGGTGCGGAATGGGTGAGCGCGCCGACGGAGATAAAGTCCACCCCAGTCTCGGCGATTGCAGCGACGGTTGAAAGGTTGACGCCACCGCTTGCTTCGAGCTTTACGCGTCCTGACGTTATTCGGACAGCATTTCGAAGGGATTCTAAGTCCATGTTATCTAGGAGGATAACATCGATTTTAGGTAGCGTTAGAAAAAGCTCAACCTGCTCCAATGTGTCGGCCTCTAGCTCAATTTTGATGTCTGGATGGTCGCGCTTGAAGCGGAGAATACGCTCGTGGAGATGGCTTATGCTGTTGGCTGCAATGTGGTTATCTTTAACCATCACCATATCATATAAGCCGATACGGTGGTTCGTTCCGCCCCCTGCGAGTACGGCCTCTTTTTCGAGGAGGCGGAGTCCGGGAGTCGTTTTTCGCGTGTCCAGAATGCGGGTATTTGTGTGCGCAACGGCTTTGACGAAACGATTGGTTAGCGTTGCGATGCCGGATAATCGCTGGAGAAAGTTGAGTGCGGTGCGTTCGGCAGAGAGGAGCATATCTGCGGGCGCCGTCACCTCGAGAATGGAGGTATTTGACTCCACCTGAGAGCCATCGGGAGAACAGATTGAGATGACGGGGTTTTGGCACACGCGTCGGAAGACTTCCGCAGCGGTTTTTGTCCCAGCAATGACCATCGGCTGCTTTGCAAAGAGGCGAGCGGTTGTGAGGGCTGAGTCAGAGAAATACTGAGCGGTGAGATCTCCCTGGCCGATATCTTCGAGGAGCGCCAGCGCGACGGGATCGTGAGCGGGTGAGGATCTAGGATGCATGGAGAATAAAAAAGACCAGGCTCAACGAGAGTCGAGGCCTGGCCTTTGAAAAGTTTTCAGAGGTTCATCCAAAGGATTACTTCTTGAATCCTTTAACGCTTTTTGCCGGTGCGGCAGGCTTGGTGTCCTTGGCGCATGCGCCGAGGCCGAAAGCGACTGCGACGAGCGCTACGAGTGCGGTGTACTTCATGGTATGTTTTCCCCTCCTTTCTAAGCCAGTAGGCGTCGTGAGGATTGCGGAACGGAGTCGGTCGCACAAACTTTTTCATGGAACGGCACAACCGCTTGCGATTTGAGTGCTGGGTCATAACAACCCGTAGTGGTGATTGACAGGTTAACCCTCGAAGACCCGATTTCAGGGGGGCGACGTTTTTGATGTTCGCGAATCACGCGGGGCGGGGATGTAAGAAAGGATTCTTCTGGCTTGTTTAGCGGTCGCGAATCGGGCAGGGAGGAGGCTCACATTATGAGCAATCAATCCCAGAACCCCCTTCCCAAGCTGCACAATGCGATGTGGCCTGGTCTTGTTGGAAAAGAACCCGGAACCGACCATCCGCCAATCAGCTTAGAGAGGATGCTGGAAATGACAGCGGCGGCTTCGGTGGACGGACAGAAGTTCGATGGAGTGGATTTGTTTCTGTTCCAGCCGCACACCGATCCAGATGCGAGTGCGGACGAAATTAGAAGGATGGCGGATTTGATTGCGTCAAAGGGGCTTGCGGTTGGATCTTTGGTGGCTCCGGTTTGGCCTGGAACGGTCGGTGATTCGGCGATGGGATCGCCTGATCAGCGCGCGAAGTTTGTTTTGGCGGTTAAGAAGGCCTGTCGGATTGCGCGGATTTTGAATGACCACGGGGTTCGTCGTTATGGTGTGATTCGGATCGATTCGGCGACGGGGCCGAGTCATTGGGTGGGGAATGCTGCTGCTGGCACGAAGTTGATTGCGGAGACGTTCCGCGAAGCGGGAGTGGTAGCGGCTGCCAACGGCGAGCGCTTGGCGGCGGAGGGGGAGATTTGTTGGGCGGGAATGCACTCTTGGAAGAACATGGTTGAGTTGTTGGAGACGGTTGGGATGCCGGGAACGGTTGGATTCCAAGCTGACTTAGCGCACACCTATCTTTACCTGATGGGCTACAATGCGCCTGAGCATGCACTTTTGCATGACGGATACTCGAAGGAAGATTTCAAGGCAGCATACACGAAGATGACGGACGCCTTGCGGCCTTGGACGATTGATTTCCATGTGGCCCAGAACGATGGAACGGTTCACGGCACGGGTTCGCACGACAAGACTGGGCGGCATTGTGCGGCGGATGATCCGAATGGGAAGTTGGACATTGCGGAGTGCTCAGCCTACTGGCTCAAGGATGCATCTGGTCGCGGCATGCAGCACGTGTGTTGGGATGGGTGTATGTTCCCGAACGCCGTTTTGGAAGACCAGCGGACATGGAACACCATTCTTGGGGCGATGCTGAAGGTTCGTGCATCTGCCGGGTGGTAAGTGATTTAATGCTTTGAGAGTGAATTGATTATGTCGAAGAAAACACTGAATATCGGGATAGTTGGGTACGGATTCATGGGGCGCACTCATGCGAACGGATTCCGGAAGGCCTCGAACTTTTTTAATCTGCCGATGCAGCCGGTTTTGAAGGCTGCTTGCGGGAGGGATGAGAAAAAGTTGAAGGAATACTGCGACAAGTGGGGATGGGAATCACATGAGACGGATTGGCGTAAGCTGATTGAGCGCAAGGACATTGACGTGATTGACATCTGCACTCCGAATGATTCCCATGCGGAGATTGCCATCGCAGCGGCGCGTGCGGGAAAGATGGTGATGTGCGAAAAGCCTTTGGCGATGAACGGGCCGCAGGGCGAGGAGATGGTTCGTGAGATTGAGAAGGCCGGCGTGCCGAACATGGTTTGGTACAACTACCGTCGGGTGCCGGCGGTGACGTACGCGAAGCAGTTGATCGATGAGGGCCGTTTGGGACGCATTTTCCACTATCGAGCGAAGTTCCTTCAGGATTGGACGATCAGTGCGGATTTGCCGCAGGGCGGGGCTGGGTTATGGCGTTTGGACGCTGCGGCTGCAGGCTCGGGTGTGACCGGCGACTTGCTCGCTCACTGTATTGACACGGCGTTGTGGTTGAACGGGAACATTGAAAGCGTGAGCGCGATGACGGAGACGTTCATCAAGGAACGCGTCCACACTGGGACTGGTCAGAAACAAGAGGTGAAGATCGATGACGCCTGCGCGTTTCTGGCTCGGTTTAATAACGGTTCGCTTGCGACGTTTGAGTCAACGCGGTACGCGCGTGGCCACAAGGCGTTGTACACCTTGGAGATTAACGGTGAGAAGGCGTCGATTTTCTGGGATCTGCATGATTTGCACCGGTTGCAGTACTTTGATCATCGTGATGAAGGTCCTTTGCGCGGATGGCGTTCGATCCATGTGACGGATGGCGATCATCCGTACATGGGCAACTGGTGGGTGCCGGGCTTGCAGATTGGCTACGAGCACACGTTTGTGCACCAGGTGGCCGACTTTATCACGGCGGCGGCGGAGGGGCGGTCCGCATCACCGACGTTCCGCGATGCGTTGGAGACGCAGTATGTTTGTGACGCCGTTTTGGCGTCAGCGGCGAGCGGCGCTTGGACCCAGGTCAAGCACGCTTAATCGTGTGAACAATTCGGCCGGCTCCGAGGGAAAACTCGGAGCCGGTTTTTTTGTGTGCGCTGACGAAGTCAACGCGAGGTGACGGTTTTTCCTACGCTTGGAATCCGCGCTGCTCTAGTCGGGAAGTATGACGCATTCTGTATCCCGACTGGTGTTGGCGCGCGCAATCGCAGGGCTGACGTTTATTGCAGGTTCTGAAGGGTTTAGCGGAGAAGCTTGGACTCAGTTTCTTGGGCCTGGTCGGAATAATGTTGTAACGGATGCGCCGGGATTGCCGACGGGTTGGGACGCTGGCCGAGTCAAGTGGAAGACTGCGATTCCCGGCGAAGGGTGGTCTTCACCGTTGGTGGCGGATGGGATGATTTGGATGACGACGGCGACGGATGAGGGGCGTTCACTGAGGGCAGTGGCGGTTGACTACGCGACGGGCGCGATTTTGAAGGATATCGAGGTTTTCCGTTTGGAAGCGGCCCTGACGAAGCACAAGCGGAACTCGCATGCGTCCCCAACGGGGATTTTGAGTGGAGGCCGATTTTATGTGCACTTTGGTACGAACGGAACGGCGGCTCTTGACGCGAAGACAGGGTCGGTGATTTGGAAGCAAACGGATTTGAAGGTGGATCATCAGAACGGACCTGGCGGTTCGCTGACGGAGTACGGCGACTTGTTGTTGGTGCCTGTGGATGGCATGGACGTCCAGTATGAGGTGGCGTTGGAAAAGGCGACGGGAAAGATTGCGTGGAAGTCGGAACGGTCGGCTCAGCCATTTTTGAAGACACTGGCACCGGATCGACGCAAGGCGTACGGGACACCGGTTTTGATGAAGACAAGCGAAGGCGTGGTGAGTCTAACGACAGCATCGACGCGTTTATACGCGTTGGATCCGGCAACGGGGGTTGAGAAGTGGCACCTGAACTACGGCACGGGATTCTCGAATGTTCCGTTGCCGGTGAGCGACGGGAAGACGTTAGTGATTTGCACGGGCTTCATGAAGCCGGAGGTTTGGGGAGTGAGGTTGGAGGGGGCAAAGGGTGACGTAACGGAATCGCATGTAATTTGGAAACAAAAGGGACAGGCGCCGGATCAGACAACTCCGGTCATTTCAAATGGGATGGTGTTCATGGTTTCCTCGGGCGGGATTGCTTCGTGTTTGGATTTGGAAACGGGCGATTTGAAGTGGCGCGAGCGGATTGGGAGCGACTTCGCGGCTTCGCCTCTCGTGGCGAATGGATTGGTATATTTTTGGGATGCTCAGGGTAATGCCACGGTGGTGAAGGCGTCGCCGAACTACGAGGTGGTATCCAAGAGCACGTTGGGTGATGGCTTCATGGCGTCGCCCGCGGTGGTTGGAAACTCACTGATATTGCGGACCAAGACAGAGCTGTACCGCGTGGAGTAATCGGGTTCATGCGCTTTTGCGCTGCGGACTGGATTGCTTGAACGTCGGCCGTGGTGCGGATTATCGTCCGCGCCATGTCTTCTGATTCCGTAACCCTCTTTTCGCGCAAGAACCCATTCCCAGCTCCACACCAAATAAATCGTGTGTTGTCCGGTTTGGGTTCAGGGAAGGAGACTCGCCACCACGAAATCTGTTTGGCGGGATCAGGATTAGCGTACGAGGTGGGAGATTCGCTCGGCGTCTTCCCTAGTAACAATCCGGCGTTGGTGGACGAGATTCTGTGTGTAGCGGGGTTGTCAGGATTGGCGGAGGTGACGAGTGCGGATGGGCAGACGAAATCGCTCCGGGATTTTTTGATTCGGGATGTGGTGATTACGACTCCGGGAAAAGAGTTTTTGGCGGCAATCGTAGCAAAGGCTGGGGATTCGGCATCTGAGTTGGCAGTGCTTACACAGGATGCGTCAAAGAAGAAGGAACTGGATGCTTACTTGTGGGGCCGGGAGGTGATTGATTTTCTTTTGAAGTTCAAGAGTTTGCATTGGGAGGCGGCGGAGTTCGCGAAGGTATTGAGAAAGCTTCAGCCGCGGCTGTATTCCATCGCGTCGAGTCGGAAAGCGGTTGGAGAGGCGGTGCATTTGACGATTGCGACGGTGAGATACGAATCATTCGGGCGTCGTCGTGAGGGTGTTGCATCCTCGTATCTTGCGGATCGGTCGGTCGGGGGCGCGGTTCCGGTGTTTGTTCATACCGCGAAGCATTTCAGGCTTCCGGAGGATGGTTCGACGGATGTGGTGATGGTTGGACCGGGGACGGGGGTTGCGCCTTTTCGCGCATTTCTGCAGGAGCGTGCGGCTACGGGGGCCTCGGGTCGGAACTGGTTGTTTTTTGGCGAGCAACGTCGGGCGTCAGATTTTCTTTACGAGGAGGAGTTAGCGGAGTGGCAGCGTAGCGGTGTTTTGCAGGGGTTGGATTTGGCCTTTTCTCGAGACCAAGCCGAGAAGGTCTACGTGCAGCATCGCATGCGGGAGCGCTCGGGAGAGTTGTATGCGTGGTTGGAGGGGGGGGCGTATTTTTACGTGTGCGGTGATGCGGAGCGGATGGCCAAGGATGTTGAAGCGGAGTTAGTGGCTGTGGTTCGTCGGGAGTCTGGCCGGTCGGAGGAGGCGGCGCTGGAATACGTTAAAGCGTTGAAGGACGCGAAGCGGTATCGCAAGGACGTGTACTGATTCTGGTTGCGCGATTAGTTCGAGGGGTAGTTTGCCGTTTTCAGGGAGGTCTGCTAGGGCGTTGGTTGATGATTGCCGGAATTGATTTAGGGACGACGAACTCGCTGATTGGAGTGATGGATGCGGGGTTTCCCGTGCTGCTAGCGGATGGTGAGGGGGAGAGAATCACGCCGTCGGTGGTGGGGTACATCGGTGCGGACAAGGTAACGGTGGGTAGGCGTGCCGCTGCTGTGAGGGCGAATGGAGGGGTGGTGATTTCATCGGTGAAGCGCCTGATGGGCAGGCGATTGGTTGAGGTTGAGGATTGGGAGGGCGGGACACTTCGCGCGGATTCATCTGGCAGGGTTGAGATCTGTGCGGGGGAACGCTGGGTCTCACCGGTGAATGTTTCAGCGGAGGTTTTGCGAAAGTTGAAAGGGGATGCGGAGCAAGCCGTGGGGGCGACTATCAATCGGGCGGTGATTACTGTGCCTGCGTATTTCAACGATGCGCAGCGACAGGCGACGCGCGCGGCTGGCGAGCTGGCGGGTTTTGTGGTGGAGCGGATTTTGAACGAGCCCACAGCGGCGGCTTTGGCGTACGGTCTGGAACGTCTAGGAGAGCGTTCACGGGTTGCGGTTTATGATTTGGGAGGAGGGACGTTTGACATTTCGATTTTGGAAATGAGCGAGGGTGTCTTCCGGGTGTTATCGACAACCGGTCACACTCGGTTAGGAGGCGACGATTTGGATGCGGCTCTCGAGCGGCATCTTTGCGAGCGGAGCGGGTTGGTGGTGGGTGAGGGAGCATTAGCGGATGGGCTGTCGCGGGCGCGGTTACGGGCGGAGGTGGTGCGGGTGAAGCACGCGCTGTCGGAAAGGGAGCAGGAGACGTTTCGTGTCCCGTTTTTGGAGCGAGACGGCAAATCGGTGGAGTTGGCTGTCGACCGGTCGGAGTTTGACAGAGTTTCGGCGCCTTGGATTGAGCAGACCCGTGGCCTGTGTTTACGTGCGATGGCGGACGCAGGTTTGGCGGCGGGAGACCTTTCGGCGGTGGTTTTGGTGGGTGGGAGCACGCGGATTCCAGCGGTGCGCCGGTTGGCAGCGGAGATTTTTGGACG
>JACCEC012570144.1_pt1 | contig 11163 bp, 11 predicted proteins | sample 7450121 | NCBI WGS metagenome assembly JACCEC01 (sample SAMN15323455, study PRJNA562643) | freshwater metagenome | isolation source: river surface water | place: USA:Blue River Watershed | collected 2017-08-18 | reverse complement strand
TAAGAGGATATGAAGAGATCAACCCCTTAACAGAACTGGAAAAAAGCCATATTCAAGCCTTAACTCAAACGGCTCATATTTGGGCTTGGGCGATTAGTATTATTAACGCTGAACAATTTAATTATAGTCGTTTAGACTGCTGCTATTTTACTCGATATTTACAACAATTAAAACGCTTACATTCCCCTGATTGGCAATAAAATTAAGCGCTCGTGTCCCTGTTAGAACAGGAAAAAGCGATTGACTGGGAACAGAGGGGAAGAGAAAATAGAGAATAGAAGGTAGAAAAAAGTGATGCGCAATCCGATCCATGATTGGTAGCATACATTAAAGTAAAATATTCCATTGCGGTGTGTGGTAGTTCACCAAAACGTTTAAAATTAGGAAGGAGAAAACCTGGAAGGTCAATCAATTAAGCTGCTACGCATCTAAACTTGATATTTTTTGCCTAAAGTCCTTACAGCAAGGCTTTTAGGCAAAAAATTAACTGCGTGACAGCTTAGAACTTTAAACAAGGAGTGAACATGAAAAAATTATTTATAGCTTTAATTTCTTCATTATTTCTGATATTATTAATTCCCAATGTCGCATTAGCACAACTTAATGATCAAATTTTAGGAAGAGTTGTTAGTGTTGGGGATGGTGACACAATTAAAGTTGATTCTAATCATCAATCAATTACTATTCGACTAGGCTGCATCGATGCACCAGAAATGAAGCAAACTCCTTGGGGGGAAGAGTCAAAGCAGAGGTTACAGACGCTTTTACCTGTTGGAACTCAAGTAACCGTCCAAAAAATTGACACTGATAAATATGGACGAACTGTTGGGGAAGTAGTCACGAGTAACACGGGGAAAAATATCAATTTAGAAATGGTTTCTGAAGGTCGAGCCGTTGTTTTCACTCAATATTTAAGCGGTTGTTCTAACAATAAAGACAATTATTTAAACGCTGAAGCTAAAGCCAAACAACAACAGTTAGGATATTGGAATCAGTCAAACCCTGTGATGCCTTGGAAGTTTCGGAGGGAAGCGAGGAACGCAGAAAACGTTAATGTGAATTCCCAGTCAGGTTTACCTGCTTGCACCCAGTCTGATTGTAATTGTGGTGATTTTAGAACTCAAGCTGAGGCTCAACAGGTTTTGAGCGCATTTCCTAATGACCCATTCAAACTTGATCAGGATAAGGATGGCATAGCTTGTGAGTCGTTGCCCTGATCAATTTTCAATACAATAAAATCCCCAAATTCCCGATAAAGGTTTTGGGGATTTTATTATTATCAATTATCCATTTTTGATGGGTTGAATGAGATGGAATCTCCGTCCTTTAAAGGTAGGAGACTGTCCAACAATTGATTCAGAAGCAGCTTAATTTTTGGTGTCAAGCTTGATATTTTTAAAAGCTGTAATCCAGGTTGATTTTAACGACAATTTCCCATATTTTCGAGTTTCATCATCAGATTGAATCCCGCGAATATAGTTCTTGAGTTCATCCAAATTCGCCTGGTCAGGGTTAAACGCTGGATGATTCTCCGTTACAGGTTGTATCTCTGCCGTGCTCTCAATGTTCAATGTCGGTGAAGTCGGGGTGTTATCCGAACTTTCAACATCAACAACTGTGACGGTTTCAACAGGTTCAGTCTCAGATATGGCCTCCACATCTCGCAGTTTAGATTTAGCTTGTTTTAAAACTTCCCCCTTCATTTTTTTAGAAGCTTTAATAAATTTCGGGAGATTAGTCGTAGGTTCGCTCAATAATTCCACAAATCCAAACACATCTTTGTTCGGTAAAAACCGAGCTTTAATTTCTACAAAATAAGTTTTTTCCTGTTCTTGCTTTTCGAGTTTGGGATTGAATCTAAAGGGTTTCACGGGTGAATCTTTCCAAAGCAGAGGAAGATGGGAAGCCTTCATAAATTTAACTTTTTTGGCAACATCAACATCTTGACCTTTAATAAAATCCAGCCGTTCTTTTGAGAAATTCTTAAATATACTAATGCAAGGTGTGCGACAAACCGGGATAAACTGCCATAGTCCACATAATCTAAACTCAAAATCGTTCAACACTGAATGAAGAGTTGATTGTTTTTGATTATTTTCCGAAAAAAAAGCAACCAACTGAAAGGCAACCAGATGAAGTTTTTCCTTGTTCGGAAAATGTAAAATTTTAGGATAAACAATGAGTTTTTGCAGGGAGGTTCCGGTGGTTTCAATATGTTTTTTTAGCGGTTCATAAACAGATTTCCGTCTCCCCGGTATAATATATAAGGGATAGTCCTTCTCACCAATCTTAATACTTGAACTTTCAGGAGTTAAAGTGACTTCCCCTGTGATAATCCCAATGGCTTGAAAGAATGAAGTTGTTTGAAGTTTTTCTTCTTCGGGTTCCTGGGGGGGATTTATTTCGGTGTTAAACGCAGGTTCTATTGGGGTTGGAGGTTGAACAGGTTCGGGGGGGAGTTGATTCGTTTTAACTTCAACTTCTGACTCAACTTCTGGCTTAATTTCTGCTTCTAATTTAGCCAGTAATTGTTGATACATCGCTTTTTGTTTAGGATTAATAGAACGGGCAATTAATTTTTTAATTTTTTCTATTTGTTCAGTCATTGGCTCTGAAATAAAATGTGTTCAACAGTTCAGGTTTTTTGATAATTCCCGAAAATCTCAACTATGGGGAAAATATTCCCAATAATATTCTACCAAAACATGAGATGCAAATGGGAATTAGAAATTTATAAATCGGCTATATACCCCTGAAAATTATTTTTTTGTGTTTTTTTTGCTAATGTTCCTTCAAAAGATGTAGCAAAGGCCTTAAAAGCAACGCTAAGATAAAGTAGTATTCACACTCCCCCGTCAAACTTACTAGATCGTCAACTGGAGGATATAACCATGAATCCACAGAATTCGACGTTTTTTCCGATTACAGAAACAACTGTAGCAGGAGATGATGCCATTGCTGCATTATTTAAACGCATGGCGCGTTATCCGTTGCTCAAACCGAATGAAGAAATAGAGTTGGGTCGTCATATTCAAACCTTAGTTAAAATTGAAGAATTACAAACTCGACTATCTCTTGAATTAGGACGCTCACCCACTGGTGAAGAACTGGCAACCTGTTTAGGAATTACAGAAACTGAACTTCAACATCGTTTACAATTAGGCGCGGTGGCTAAAAATCGCATGATTAGTTCTAATTTACGATTAGTCGTTTCTATTGCCAAACGCTATATTAATCGCGGGGTTCCATTTTTAGATTTAATTCAAGAAGGTGCATTAGGACTCAATCGAGCAACTGAAAAATTTGATCCCGATAAAGGATATAAATTTTCCACCTATGCCTATTGGTGGATTCGTCAAGGAATTACCCGAACTATTGCTAATCAAGGACGCACCATTCGCTTACCCGTTCATGTCATTGAACAGTTAAACAAATTAAAAGCAACCTATCAGGATTTGAAGCGATCTCTGCACCGAAAACCAACCGAAGAAGAACTCGCAGAAGCCATTGCGATTACTCCTGAGCAAATTCGTATCCTTGAACAAGTTCATCGCAAATCCTTGTCTTTAAATCATCGAATTGGGATAGAAGAAAACTCCGAATTAATAGATATTTTAGAAGATCAAGACACCCAAACTCCTGAAGATCAAATGAACGAAATAATGATGCGACAGGATTTATTAGAAGTTTTGGCAACGGTTTTAACAGAACGGGAAAAAGATGTTTTAGCTTTGCGATTTGGATTAACCACCGGAGTTCCTTATACCTTAGAAGAAGTCAGTGGACTTTATGAACTTTCACGGGAACGAGTGCGGCAAATTCAAGCTAGAGCTATGCGGAAATTACGACGGCCTAATGTTGCAGAACGTTTAAAAGATTGGATTAAATAATTTTTTGGAGATATTAATGTTTTGAATTGTTGTATACTGACATCTAATAGTCCAGAGACGGATATTTTTGTTATGATCAACGCTTCAAAATTTGATAGGTCTCAATCTGCCATTTTACGACCTGCAACCCCCGATGATGTTCCGGCTTTATTCCAACTGATTCAAGCCTTAGCTGAATACGAAAAATTATCCCATGAAGTCATCGGAAATCCAGAGAAGTTAAAACAGCATTTATTCGTTTCTCCATCCTATATAGAAGCAATTGTAGCTGAAATTGAAGGAAAAGCTGTTGGTTTTGCCTTGTTTTTTTATAACTATTCTACCTTTTTAACCCAACCCGGAATTTATTTAGAAGATTTATTTGTCCTTCCTGAATATCGTCGTCAATGAATTGGAAAAGCATTGATGACTCACCTTGCAGAATTAGCTGTATCCAGAGGTTGTGGACGTTTAGAATGGTCTGTTTTGGATTGGAATCAACCTGCTATTGATTTTTATCAAAAAATAGGCGCTACTATTTTACCCGATTGGCGCATTTGTCGCGTAACTGGCCCATCCTTAACTGCATTGGGAAACCCCTAATGATTGATCCCGTTAATCCCAAGCCAAAATTTTCGTGATCATTGAGGTGAAAAACTTGATAAAATATATCAATCACGGAACCAGAGTTACAGTAAAGATTGACGCTCAAACCTAGACATTTCAATCTTTTTACTTCTGTTTCCTATTGCCTATTTCCTATTATAAAAACCATTCAGTTGTATTGGGAGAGGAGAAAATTACAATGACAATTTGGGTAAATGAACAACTTGATCCGATGGGAATTGTCTATTCTTGTATTGCTTGTTGTGATGAAAAGCAAGCTCAAGATTGTCATGAGTCCTTTCAACGAAACTTAACCGAAATCCAAAAACAACAAGGTTGGGTTGCAGTTCTCAGAACCGTTGAATCTTGGGATGATGTTCCTGTCAGTGCCTTAAAATTAAACTAAGTTTGTATTGATAAAATCACAATCTAGGCATGACTAACATCAAAGAAGTTATTAGCCATCCGATTAATGATTTTTAGGAAACATTAAAGGATGGAATATAACTTCCCTTGATTTGGAATTGTTGTTGTAAACAGTTCTATTGCCGACAGCATCCTACTATAAAATTAATGAAATCATGCTAATCGGTGCTGGCAACATTTCCCCTCGAAAATCCAAAAGCGAAACAACTAATAAATAAGCCAGTGCTAAAAGAATGGAAATCGCACCTGTAATATAAGCAATCAGTTTTGAACGTTCCATTAATTTGCTTCCAGATTTGATATTGATAAAATCAGGTCAACAGCTATCCTAGAGAGTGGTAGCCGTTGATAAGTTGAGTTTAAATTAACTTGTATTGTAATTATATTGTAATTCATTTAAGATGTAAAGCCAAGTCCAGCAACCCTTTAAGATAGAATCGATCACATCCTGAACCGTTAATATCTCGGTTGTAAGTCCGTGAAAGGCAAGGTTCCCAAGATAGGAACGTTTACCTTGGGACGGGCAAATTCTTTTAATATTCGTTACCCTGGACTTAGGAGCACAATATTTCCAGTTTCAGTCATCGATCACCAATGAACCTTGATCAGAAGAAAACCTCCCGTTCTCTTGAGATCCCAAATCCCAACTTCACAATCTCATGACTCAGGAATTTCATATTTCCGTCACCCCGGTTGGGGACAATGAATATTTAGTGCGGACAGAAAAAGTCGCATCCGGTGTTCCTCTAGCCGAAGAACAAGTTAAATGGCCTGTGGATGAATGGTTAGACCACACTCGCCAACTGATGAATGATCCCGTATTGGGTTTATTAAACGGCCAAAGTGTAATTCCATTTCGGGCTGTAGGAAAAAAAACAGAGACTCAGTTAACCACTCAGGCACCTGTATTGAGTTTAGTGGAATTAGGCCAAGCCCTTTATCATGGGTTATTTCAAGGAACGTTACGGGATAGTTGGACTTGTGCCCAAGCCATCGCTCAAAATCGTCAGGAATTATTACAATTACGATTAGGCTTAAAAGGTAGACGCTTATCCAGTTTGCCTTGGGAAGTTTTACACGCGGCAGATCGTCCGATTGCAACAGGAACAGATGTGGTGTTTTCCCGTTACCAACCGGGGATGAATTCTATTCTCTACAGACAGGTTAGAAAACCGAATCAACCTTTAAAAATTTTAATCGCCATTGCCGCACCCACTGACCAGGAAAGCCTACACCTCAAGCGAGAAGTCCTGCATTTACAAGAGGAATTACGCCGGGAAAATAAACGGAGTCAAGGAAATTCTTTAGAATCTATTGCTCCTGATATTCAACTCACGATTTTAGAACAACCTGATCGAGAACAACTCACTCAAGCCTTAGAACAAGGTCAATATCAAGTTTTTCATTATGCCGGACATAGTAATTTAGGCATTTCTGGGGGAGAATTATATTTAGTTAGTCGTAGAACTGGGTTAACAGAAACCCTGAGTGGGGATGATTTAGCTGGATTATTAGTTAATAATGGGGTGCAGATGGTGGTGTTAAATTCCTGTCGGGGTGCCTATGGAAATACACCGAATGTTAGTGATGATACCGCCCAATTGAATCTCGCTGAATATGCGGTTAAACGGGGAATTCCAGGGGTGTTAGCGATGGCGGAACGGATTCCCGATGATGTGGCATTGACGTTAACGCGGTTATTATATCGCAATTTGAATCAAGGTTATCCGATTGATTTAAGTTTAAGTCGAGCCAGACAAGGATTAATTTCTGCCTATGGTTCCCATCAACTGTATTGGGCTTTACCTATTTTATATTTACATCGAGAATTTGATGGATATTTAACCGCGATTCAATCCCCTAATTCTATGCGAGAAGAAGAAAAATTTTTTCCCTTACCTTCTTCACCCGCAGAACAAGATTTAGTGTTGAAATCTCCTCCTAAAACCCTATCATTATCTGAGTGGGATAGTATGAATGACGATGATGTTGAAAATTTATTAGATGATTTGGTTTATGATGATGATTTAGGTGATCTTGTTGAGGATCAATTCGATAATTGTGTTTCTGAAGATCAAAGCGGAAATCAATTAGGAAATACCGATTTTATTGGAGATTTTTTACGTCAGTCAACGGTTACAGAATCTCAGCCAAAACCTGTAACCCTTGAAAAATCAGACGGACTCAATTCTACCTCTAGATCGCCCCAATTAACAGTTTCACCATCGGGTATGACTTCTCCATATGGGTTTAAGGGAAAACGAGTTTTATGGATGCTGCCGTTTATCTTGATGTCTCTAGGGTTTGGGGTTTGGTTTGGTCAAAATCGGGCGTTACAATCAGAACGATTCAATCGTGAGGAAACGACATCTCAAACCACCTTGGTTCATGTTAATTCTAATCAACCCCAAGCGATGGATTTAAAAATAGCAAATACCGATTATGTTTTAGGGATTGCGGTTGAACAATTTTATCAGCGAAAGCTATTAGCGGCTGAAGAAGCAACCACAGAATTATTAAATCGGGGAGCGTTACAAGAAGCAAAATCGGCGTTAGCGGCGGTGCAGGTTCAAGATCTGAATCATCCGATTGTTAATTTTCTCAATGGTCGGTTAGCTTGGCAATCAATTCAACAGGGAAGTGCAGATTATAAAATTGATGATGTCCGCCGATATTGGGAAAATGCTGTTAAACAAAATCCTCAATCTGTTGATTATAAAAATGCTTTGGGTTTTGCTTATTATACCGAAGGAAGGTTAGAGAATGCCTATCAAGTTTGGACTCAAGTTTTAGAGGTTGAAGAACCGGATTTAGTGGGAAAAGCTAAACCGGGAACAGCTAATAATACCCAGACTCAAGTGGAACAACAAGATAAGTTTACTGCCTATGCTGGATTAGGATTAGTTTGGCGAAAATATTCCCAAACTTTACCCCAAAAACAAAAAGCATTTATGTTAAGTAAAGCGGTTAAATTTAGTAATAAGGTGATGAGTGAATCTCCTACAGAGTTTCAACCTAATCAATTATCTCGTAATTGGATGTGGTCTAAAGATATGATTCGAGATTGGCAATTATTACAACAAGAAAAATAAAGATTTTTAAAACTTAAATTCATAAAAATCAATAAAATTATACACTTGTAAAATCACTGTTTTAATGTCAATTTTTATAACATTATTAAAAGCGTTATCCAATATTGAAAATAGAAGCACCCTGAAGAGGAAAAAATCTGATTCTAAGTTTCGGTTCCCAGATTGGATATTACTGTCTGGGATTCTACTTTTTCTAAATTGGGTAAAGTTGGGGGTTGAACTTGATCAGCATAAAGCTGAGGTAAGTTTTGAACTTCCCAAACTTTAAGTAGGATCAAATATTCATAAAAGGCTTGTAAAACACACCAAGTAAACCCAGAACGACCATCGAAAATTCCTCCTAGAATAAAGTACATATAGAGAAATCGAATCAAGGGTCTAAACGGTAAACGTAAGGATAAATCTTTTAATGCTCGTCGTCGTTCAACTTCCGATGAACCGAAGAATAAATGCCTCCAATTTACTGTTCCTGTCTGTAGCTGTCGTAGAGTTTCTATCGCTTCATCCGTTGAATAACGATTGTGTTTTTCAATCCAACGAGATAATCCTTTACTACAGGTATAGTGGGGATAGGTTTCTTGAATAAATCCAGTGGGGCCATCACAAACTTCTCGTTCAGTATGACCATAATCGGTAAACCAAACTTTATCCTTACGAAACAGACGCATTTGATAGCGAGGATATTGGGTACTGCGTCGAATCCAATTTCCAAAAAAGATCACCCGTTCTGCTACATAATACCCAATATAGGTGTCGTTTTTGATGGCTTCTAAACATTCTTTAAACAACTCTGGTGTCATGCGTTCATCGGCTTCTAAGATGTAAACCCACTCATGTTTTGTGGGGATTTCTTGTAACATCCAAGTCCGTTGTTTACCATGACTTTCAAACCGATGTTGCACAACACGAACCGGATACTGTTTCGCAATTTCAACCGTGCGATCTTGGCTTAAAGAATCAACAACAATAACGTCATCTGATAATAAGGCAGATTCAATACAATCTGCAATATCAATCTCTTCATTTGCTGTGAGAATATAAATAGAAAACATAAAAAAATTTTGAGGTTAAAAAAATAAGAGAATCAAGGCTCAGTGATCAGTTAACAAAAAGTTAAATTGACAAAAATGCAAAAAAATTTATGTATTTCTACTGATCACTGATCACTAATAACTGTTAAGCGGCTGGAGTTTTGCGACGATTTCCACCCCGGAGAATTCCCAGACCTTTTAATCCTGTCCAACCGATGGTAATGTAGCCAATGGCTAATAATAAACTACTAATTCCGGTTCTTAAACTCGATTTTAAGGATTGGGTTTTTGCTTGTTGTTCAAGTTCTTGTTTGCGATCGCGAATTTGAGTTAACAATTGTGTCGGTAAATTATCTGCCTGTTGATTGAGAAACTCTTCAATCGCTTTTGGATTAGATTTAGATTGTTCTAAGACATCTTTAACTTGTTTTGGAAGATTAGGGTTAGCTAAAGCTTGATTAAGAGCATCAGGATTTTGTGTCAAGCCGGAAATTTGATCTTTAAGTTGAGTTTTTCGCTGTTGAATTTGTTGCTGGAATTGCTCGCTACTGATTTGGGTTTCCAATTGGGTTTGAGCTTGAGTGGCTTCTTGATTAATTTGGGTCAGTGCTTCGGATCTCGCCAAACGGGTATTATTCAGATGCAAAGGAAACAATAACAGGTATAACAGTCCCAATAAACTTGCCAACACACCCACCCAAAATCTTAAACTGGTAAAGGGTTTACTCGGTTTAACAGTGCCTTCAGTGGCAATATCAATCCAAAAGGCAACAAAGATCAACGCCATTCCCACCATTGGGACAATACCTCGATCAACTAAATCACTGGTGACATTAATTTGCCAACCTCGATTTAAAAAATTTGGCGGAATCAAAAGTACCAAATAATCCACTAGGGAAGAGAAAAGTAAAATTACCCCAACCAGTTTCAGGATGAGAGAGGTTGTAGAGGAAAATTGACGGCTAGAATTGGCTTTCATTAGATTATTCGTAAGCTAAGTAATCGTTGACCCAGATCAGTTTTGAGTTTTCTGATGTCTCCCCTAACCCAAACGTTTTAGAGTTGGCTAGGAGAGGTTCAGAGGGTAGAGTTCCTATGTTTCTCTATCAAAGTTATGGGTCGGTTGCAACAGGTTTTACCTATTAAGGGTTTGGCTTTGTTTGCCTGTTTTATCTATCCCTTACCCATCAAGTATTTCATTTTCTAATTGATTTGCAAGGGTAAGATCAACAAACGTTACAATCTTAATCGGTTCAGAGCAATCACCACCAACTGAAATTCAGTCACTTGTTAGAGAAAGGGGATTGGAACATTTAAAATCCTCTTGACAAAACAAAAAAAATGTGAATGATATTCTTCTGGCGAACTAATGTTAACTGATTCTCATCCTCCTGAATTAGACTCAATGACTTCTTATCTCTACACCTTAACCGAATTACAACAAGACATCACCCTTCGTCCTGAGCGGTGGCGTCCTTTGGTTTTTACCAATGGCTGCTTTGATTTAATTCATGCGGGTCATGTTCGTTATTTACAAGCGGCGAAAGCGTTAGGGCGAGCGCTCGTGGTGGGATTAAACAGCGATTTGTCTGTACAAACCATTAAGCCGCAAAAACCAGGACAGCCACCGCGCCCCATTGTTCCCGAAACCCAACGAGCAGAAGTTCTCGCTTGTCTCAAACCCGTTGATGGTGTGGTGATTTTTTCCCAAACCACCGCCGATGATTTAATTGCGACCCTGAAACCGGATATTTATGTTAAAGGAGGAGATTATACCTTAGACACCCTGCCGGAGGCCCCCATTGTACAAAGCTATGGCGGTCAAGTGGCTTTCATTACCATTGAAGTTCCATCCTCCACGACCAGTCTGATTCAACGGATTCTCAACGGTTAACTGTTCCCGCCTGCTTGTACAATAATTAAAGTTGAGAATTCTCTCCTCAATTAAACCCTGAAACGCCACGCCCCTTATGACTGACTTGACCACTTCCCCACAACTTGACCTGATGAGTGCGGATGAATTACGCTCTCAGCTTTTTGCAGGTTCGGAAAAAGCTCAATTCCAACTGCTACAAACATTAACCCAAGGTGGGGAGACGGTTTGGGATGTTTTAATGGAATTTTTATTAAAACAGCAGT
>JACCEC011614448.1_pt1 | contig 11165 bp, 5 predicted proteins | sample 7450121 | NCBI WGS metagenome assembly JACCEC01 (sample SAMN15323455, study PRJNA562643) | freshwater metagenome | isolation source: river surface water | place: USA:Blue River Watershed | collected 2017-08-18 | reverse complement strand
GGCCTCGAAACGCTGCGAGAAGCGGCGCAGGGCGAGCGTGCCCCAGGCGTTGGCGACGGTGGTGTTCCAGTGACCGCGTTGCTGGCGACCCAGGGTGCCCTGGACCAGGCGCGGCAGATCAGCCTGCCACTCCGGCTGCTCCATCACGGCAAGCAGCAGGCGGTTGGCATTGGCATCGGTCGACACCATCAGCCACCACAAGGCATCGCTGCGCTCGGTCGAGAAGCCCAGCGTGCTGCCTTGCAGGTTCAATCGCGCGCGCAGCAGGCCCAGCGCCTGCGCCAGGCGCTGCTCGCGCTGCGGCAGGTCGGCCATGCGCTGCAGGATCGAGACGTAATCGAGCAAAGCCGAGGTGGGCCACCGCTCCGGCGCCAGCACCAGGCTGTCGAGCATGGCGGGCTCGGCCAGCTGATAGCGGGCCAGGGCCTCGATGGCCGCCAGCTTGCGCACCGCCAGATCCGCCGTGGGCACCGCCGAGTAGCGCACCACGCGGCCTTGCACGAAGCGGCGCAGGCCTTCCAGTGCCCGCGCTGCGGCGTTGCCCTCCAGCGGCCAGCCGGCCTCCGCGGCCATCGACAGCACGTAGGCCGTCAGGCTGTCGTCGCCCGGCAGGTTCGCATCGGCGAAATAGCGCAGCAGGCCGTCGCTGTCCTGCCAGACCGCGAGCCGTCCGGCCACGCTGTCCCAGGCGGCGCGATCGTTGAGGCCCACGCTGCGCGACAACTGCTGTTCGAGGCAGCTGTAGCGGTAGCGCTCGAAATAGCTGCGCACACCGTCCAGCCCATCGCCGATGCGGGGCCGCAGCGTCACAGTGAGGCCACCCCGCCCTGGCAAAGCCGTGGCCGGGCGTTGCACCGGCAGGGTCAGCGCACCGGTCACACGCTGCAGCGTGGCCTGCTGCGTGCGGACCGGCAGCGCCTCGACGATCCGCTGCGTCACGCGCAGGGCATCGCCGGCATCGGCGATGCCTGCCGGGGCGGCCACATCACGCGCGCTGACCTCCCAACGCCAGGCATTGACACCCAGCGGCGCCGTCACGCGCCAAGCAATGTCGCGGCCCTGGCCAGGCTGCAGTTCGACGCGCTGCGCCGACAGCGGCTGCGGCGTGGCCCCCACGTTGCGGCCGCCCACCTCGGCCGTGATCACGCGCTGCGTGGTGTTGCGCAGCGTGAACGTGGCGAGGAACTGGTCGCCCTCGCGCACCACCGGTGGCAAGCCGGCCAGCAGGATCAGGTCCTGCGTCGTGCGCAGCGTGGCGCTGCCCGTGCCGAACAGCGACGCACCTGCATGCGCGATGGCAACAATGCGGAACTCCGACAGCGAATCGTTGAGCGGGATGTCGAGTTGCGCCTCGCCATTGGCATCGAGCTGCACGCGCCCCCGCCAGGCCAGCAAGGTGCTGAAGTCCTCGCGCGCCCGGTCCAAGCCACCGCCGCCGCCAACCGGCACGGCCTTGCGACCGAAGTGGCGCTTGCCCACCACCTGCATCTGCGCCGTGGCGGTCTGCACCTCAAGGCCACGCTCGCCCATCATCGCGTCGAGCAACTGCCAACTGTCATTGGGCGCCAGTTGCAGCAAGGCGCTGTCGACGGCGGCCAGCGCCACCTCGGCACCGGCCGGCAGCGGCTTGCCGTTGGCGCGCGCCACCTTCACGCGCACCGAGGCGCGCTCGCGGATGCGCCAGACCTCGCGCGACGGCTGCACCTGCACGGACAGCCGGTTCGGCGTCCAGCCCACCTTCACCGGGGCAATGCCCAGCCGCCAGGACGGCTTGTTGAGGTCCACCAAGGCCGTGACCTCGTTGCCCTGCACGGGCTCGCCTTCACTGCGCGCGCTGGCCACACGACCGCGCACGGCCAGCACCGACACGAACACGTTGGGCGCATGGGCATCGCGCAGCGGCACTTCCACCACCGGCTCGCGGCCCTCGAGCGTCGTGACGAAGCCCGACAGCACGCCTTCACGCTCCACCGTCACCAGCGCCTGCGCGCGGCGGAACGGCATGCGCACCTGCAGGCGGGCCAGCTCGCCGCTCTCGTACTGCGGCCGCTCGGGCAGCAGATCCATGCGATCGCCTTCGTCACCACCGAACCAGCTGTCTTCCTCGCCGTAGACCCACACCGAGGCCGTGCTGCCTGCCAGCCGACCCGTCTCATCGCGCACTTCGGCACGCAGCAGGATCTCGCCAGTGGCGGCCGGTTTGACCCGGCACTGCAGGCGACCCTGGGCATCGCTCTGGCCTTCGCAGCGCGCGTCCAGCTCGCGGACCTCGGTCGAGGTCTGGTAGCCGTAGAAGCCTCCCACCAGGCGCTTGCGGAAGCTGAAGCGGCGCTGCTGGTACAGCGTGGTGCTGACCGCGGCGGCAGCCACCGGCCGACCGGCGGCATCGACCACCACGACCTCGAAGGGAATGCTGCCGTCCTGCCTGTTCCAGGCGCCGGTGCGCAGACCCACCGCACGCGCCGCGGGCAACAGCCGCAGCCGCGTGCTGGCCGTCAGCAGTTCGCCATTGGCATCCGGGTACTCCATCTCGGCCACCAGCCATTGCGGCTGCGTCACCGCCGGCAGGTCGGGTACGGCGACGCGGGCCGTGCCCGCGCCATCCAGCGTTACCGGGATGCCCTGGCCGGGTGCCAATGTCGTCGGCTCCGCAGCCCCGGCCTCGAAATCGAAGTCGTAGCCCGTCCCTTCCTCGGTGCGTATGCCGGCGCGGACCGGCTCCCCACCGAACACGAAGCCTTCGTAGCCGGCAAAGCCCGCAGCCGCGGGCTGCAGTTGCGTGCGCAGCTTCACCGGCAGGCGAGCGGCACCACCGCCGGAAAGGTAAGCCACGCGCAGGTCGAGCTCGGCGCTGCGCGGCTGCACCAGCGGTCGGGCGGGTCCATTGACCGATGCGGTCATGGTGGGCAGGCGGAACTGCGCCACGCGGAAGCTGCCACTGCTGCGCCAGCCCTGGCCGTCCTGCAGCTGGATCTGGTAGCGCCCCAGCCGAGCGCCCTCGGGCACCGTCCAGCTCGACTCGGCGACACCGTCCTTGCCGAACACCGCGGACGCGGCGTACTCATCGTCGCTGCCTTCGTGGACGATGCGCAGCGCGCGCTTGCTGGACGCCTGCGCGAGCTGCACCAGCCCCGTGCCATGCCGGCGCCGCAGGAAATGCTTCATCGACACGGTCTCGCCGCTGCGGAACAGCGCGCGATCGGTGACCGTGTGGAAGACCTGCGTGGCGTACTCACTGCCGGTATCGACGCCGAACTGCCAGGGCTCGATGCCATCGCTCCAGCCCGACACCGCAAAGCCGTAGTCGCCGGGCACCTGCGCCAGCACCACCAGCGGCGCATCGCTGTATTCGGTGCAGCGCGTGCCGCCATGCGGGCGGCCCAGGTGGCCCTGGATGAACGCCAGGCCGCTGCCATCGGTGCTGCCCCGCCACAGCGTGGCGCCCTTGCAGCCGTCGCTGATCGTCACCTGTGCCTGCGGCACGGGTTGGCCGTCGGACAGGCGCGTCACCCACACCAGCGAGGATTCACGGCCCCACTTGAAGTGCACGGCCAGGTCGGTGACCAGCGCCGCCGTCGCCACGTAGCGCGATTCGTCGCGGCCCAGCAGCGCTTGGCCGAGCAACCGGCTTTCGATCTCGACGATGTGCAGGCCGTTTTCGCGCAGCGGAATGCCCACCACCTCGAAGGCCTTGCCACCCTCGGGCTTGCGCAGCTCGAAGGCCTGCGTGGCATCTTTGTGCGTGAACAGCGAGGCGTTGCCCGTGTCCTCGCGCCAGCGCTGTTCCTTCTCAAGATATTCACCGCGGCTGCGGCCCGCATCCTGCACGCGGGCCAGCCAGCGCAGCAGCGCCACCGGGTCGGCATCGACCCGCAGGCTGCGCGCCGGCAAGGCGGCCTGCCGCAGCGGCAGGTTAGCCTCGAGGTTGCGCAGCGTGACCGGCAGCACGCCACCCTCGCGCGACTCGAGGATGCCGAACGCGCCGGCGAACTTCGCCAGCGGCGGATAGGCGTCGATCAGCAAGTCGAGCGGGAAGCGCACCGCGTTGTCGGCGCTGCGGCCGGCGTCATCCCGGAACGGGGCGGGCAGCTGCAGCTGCACCGTCTGCTGTTCGGCGAAGGGCCCATCGAAGACCACCTCCTCCAGCGTGGCTCCCGCGTCCACCGGCGGTGCCGTGGGCGCCAGCAGGCGCCCATCCGCCAGCTTCATGCGCACCGCCAAGGCCGTGTCACGCGGCACTGGCGCGTTGAAGCCCAGGCGGATCGGCAACAGGGGCACGCAGCCCGCATCGGGCCGGGTGCGCGTGCATTCGGCACGCAGCGTGAAGGCAGCGCGCACCTTGAACGCCAGGCGTTGGTCGCTATCGCCGGCCACTCCGGTGGGCGTGGCGATGCCACGTCCCCACAGCAGCTGCACGCCGGTCGCCGGTGGCAAGCGGCGCTGGCAGCGCAGCGCGACCAGCGTGGCTTCCGCGTCCTCCATCGAACGGTCACGCACCCGCACGCCCGTTTCCTCGCCGTCCTTCCACAGCAGGCTGAAGTACTGATAGCCCAGTGCCCGACGCGCGCCCAGCAGTTGCTCCCGCGCGGCACCTTCCAGCACCTCGACCGGCACGGCCTCGCCAACGCCATCGACCAGGCAGCGGGCGTGCTCGCGCACGGACGCAGCCGTCACCTGGGCGTCGAGCTTGAGCAGGAAGACCTGCTCCTCATCCACGCCCTGCCAGCCGTCGGCCGGAAAACTGCCCGTGATGACCGGCCCGCCGGTGTCGAAGCGGTACTCGACCTGCGGATCGGCCTTGAGCGTGAAGCGGCAGACCAGACCCCCGGGCAGATCGGCGTCGAAATCCCAGGCCCACTGCCGCGTGTCGACCCAGCGACCCTTGCCCGCTGCCGGGCAGTCCACCGTGAAGGGATCGGGCAGGGTCAGATCGCCCAGCGCCACCTGGTCGGTGGTGAAGCGCGCCGTCACCTGGCGCACCGCCTTCACCGTGCCCTGTGGGCTGAAGACCTCGACCGGCCCCGCCGCCTGTGCCAGCAGAGTCAGTCCCCAGACGGCCGCGCCGGCCGCGATGCGCAGGATGGGTTTCATGCCTGCGGTTGTACGCCGGCGTCGTTGCGTTTGCACCTGCTGCCTGCGCGGGCAACACTGCCTGTCGTCCTTGCATGGGAGTGACCTGACATGGTGATCCGCGCACTGCTGTTCCTGGCCCTGGCGGCCTTCGGCTTCTGGTGGCAGCGACCGCCGCTGGGCCTGGACTACGGCGGCTTCTGGTTCTTCCTGTTCGAACTCGCCTTGCTCGCGCTGTGGCTGTTCGGGCTGCCGGCACTGGCGCGGCGGCGGCCGACTGTCGGGCTCCCGGTCGTGCCGCGCTGGCTGCGGTACGCACTGCCGCTGCTGGGCGTGCTGGCGCTGGTGATGTGGGGCAGTACCGCGCCCATGCTGCATGCGCAGCGCTATGCCGACTTGCTGGGCACGCTGCAGGACGCGGGTTCAGACAGCACGCGTGGCGGCCTGCCGGCGCTGTCGGTCGAGCGCGCCCCCTTGGTCAGCGAGTCGGTCGCCCGCAAGGAAGCCGAAACCAAGCTGGGCCTGGTGGATCCGGCGCTGGGCAGCATCACCCGCATCGGGGCATTGCACCGCCAGGTGGTGAACGGCGAACTGGTCTGGGTCGGCGTGCTCGAGCACTCCGGCTTCTTTGCCTGGTGGCGCAACCGCGCGACGCCGGGTTACGTCGTGGTGTCGGCCACCGACGTGCAGCGCCTGCGCGTGGTGCGCGAGCTTGACGGCCAGCCGCTGAAGCTGCGCTACCTGAACTCGGCCTACTGGCAGGACCTGCTGCCACGGCACGCCTACTTCAAGGGCAGCCTGCGCCACCGCCTGGGGCAGGCCATCCCCGAACTCGACGAGCGCGGCCGGCCCTTCATGGTGGTGCCGCTGATCCGCCACGAGATCGGGCTTGCGGGCCCGGTGGTCGACGCCGTGCTGCTCATCGACATGCAGACCGGCGCTGTGCAGCGCCACGCCGTGGATGCGGTGCCGGACTGGGTGGACAACGTGCAGCCGGAGCGCCTGGTGTACCGGCGGCTGGAAGACTGGGGGCGCTACCACTCCGGTGGCTGGCTGAACCCCAGCCAGCAGGGACGCCTGCAGACCTCGACCTGGCAGCTGGACCTGGTCACCGGTGAGGACGGCCGCAGCTACTGGGTGACCGGCCTCACCTCCGTGGGACGCGACACCTCGCTGACCGGCATCGTGCTGGTGGACACGCGCAGCGGCGCCGCCCGCCGTTTCGCCCTCAGCGGCGTCATCGAGGAGGAGGCCACGGCCATCATGGAGCAGGCCTGGCGCGAGAAGGGCTACCGCGCTTCCAACCCCACGCCGCTGCAGGTGGACGGCACGCCGGCCTACGTCACCGCGCTGACCGACGTGTCGGGCGCCACGCAGGCCTATGCCGTGCTGGGCATCCAGAACAAGGAGCTGCTGGGCACCGGCAACACGCTGGCGACTGCCATCCGCGCCTTCCAGTCGCGGCGCCTCGGCCAGGAACGCACCGCTGCGCTGCAGTCGGCCGGGCCGGAGCGGCATGAGGGCGTGGTGGCGCGCATCGCCGCCAGCGTGCGCAGCGGCAGCACCGTGTTCCACCTGACGCTGCAGTCGCAGCCGACGCGGCTGTTCACCGCGGCGGGCGACCTGAGCGAGGAACTGCCGCTGACCCAGCCGGGCGACAGCGTGCAACTCGAGGCGATCGCGGCGGGGGCGGTGCACGAGATCCGGCGCTTCGACAACCGGGCGCTCGGGGAGCCATAAAGCAGCGGTCGGGGCGGTCTTGCGTGGTCTGCAATTTTATGCATAATCGCGCATTCTTATGCAGACCGACCGCCACCAGACCGACCGCCGCAACGCCATCCTGCGCCTCCTGCGCGGCTCGGCCGTGCGCCGCCAGGAGGACCTGGTCGACCTGCTGAAGCGCGACGGCTTCGACGTCACGCAGTCATCGGTCAGCCGCGACATGCGCGAACTGGGCGTCATCAAGGCCCAGGGCCGCTACCTGCCGCCGGACGCGGCGCCGGCCGCGTCCATGCCGGGCCAGTTCGCCGCCGTGGCGCGCTTCGTGCGCAGCCTGCAGGCAGCCGGCCCCTCCATCACGGTGGTGAAGACCAGCGTCGGTGCCGCCGGCACCGTGGCTGCCGCGATCGACAGCGCCGAATGGCCCGAAGTCGTCGGCACGATTTCCGGCGACGACACCCTCTTCATTGCCACGCAGGACGGCGCCGCCCAGCAGCGGCTCGTCCAGCGCCTCCATTCCACGTTCGGGATCTGAACACCATGAGCAACACCGACAAGCCCATCGTCCTCGCCTACTCCGGCGGCCTCGACACCTCCTTCCTCGTGCCCTGGGTCGCCGAGAACACCGGCCGCCCGGTCATCACCGTGACGGTGGACACCGGCGGCATCGACGCCGCGGCGGCCAAGACGCTGCACGAGCGTGCGCTGGCGCTGGGCGCCATCGACCACCACCAGATCGATGCGCGGGCCGACTACTACGAGCAGGTGCTGCGCTTCCTGGTCATCGGCAACGTGAAGCGCGGCAACATGTACCCGCTGTGCGTGGGCGCCGAGCGCGTCATGCAGGCGCAGACCATCGCCCGCGTGGCCCGCGAACTGGGCACCAACATGATCGCGCACGGCTGCACCGCTGCCGGCAACGACCAGGTGCGCTTCGAGGTTGCGCTGCGCACGCTGGCGCCGGACCTTGAAGTGTTCGCGCCGGTCCGCGACAAGGCCTTCAAGCGCCAGGAAGAGCTGGACTACCTCATGGCGCGCAACATGCCGATCCCGCCGCATGGCGCGGCCTATTCGATCAACCGCGGCCTGTGGGGCGTGACCATCGGCGGCACCGAGACGCTGACCAGCAAGGGCAGCATCCCCGAGTCGGCCTGGGTGCTGTCGAAGGACGCCTTCGAAACGCCGGCGCTGCCGCAGCACCACACGATCCGCTTCGAACAGGGCCGGCCGGTCGGCCTCGACGGCAAGGCCATGACGCCGGTCGACGTCATCGAGCGCCTTGAAACCATCGGCGCGAAGTTCGGCATCGGCCGCGGCATCCATCTGGGCGACACCATCATCGGCACCAAGGGCCGCGTCGCCTTCGAGGCACCGGCTGCCGAGATCCTGCTGCTGGCGCACCGCGAGCTCGAGAAGCTGGTGATGACGCCGCGCCAGCAGCGCATCAAGGACCTGGTCGCCGCGCCCTATGGCGACCTGGTTCACGAAGGCCAGCTGCTCGATCCGGTCTGCCGCGATATCGAAGCCCTCATGCTGTCGTCGCAGGAGCGCGTGACGGGCGACGTGCACGTGCTGCTGCGCCCCGGCAGCTGCTTCGTCGAAGGCGTCGAGTCGCCGTTCTCGCTGATGGCCGCCTCCAAGGGCGTCTATGGCGAGGCCGTCGGCGAGTGGACCCCGCAGGATGCGCTGGGCTTCTCCAAGATCGTCGCCCTGACGGGCGTGTTCCACCGTCGTGCCGGCGAGAACGCCGCGAAGGCCAAGTAAATGAAGAGCGTCGTCGTCGACAAGATCGCCTCGGTCACCCAGGCGCTGGGCCTCAAGCACGACCTGCGCGTGGCCGAAGACAACATCCCCTCCGAAGAGGGCGTGGTGCTGGTGGTCGAGGTGCTGACCAACAAGTCGACCTACAACACGTTGGAACTGACCAGCGGCCGCATGGCCAAGGTCGTGAAGGGCGACATCGTGGTGGGCGCGCTGGGCACCCGCAAGGCGCTGTTCGGCTACTCCGGCCACGTGCCCACGTCGGTGAAGGCCGGCGACATCATCCAGATGCTGAACATCGGCGGCGTGCTGGGCGTCTGCGATTCGGCCAACCCCGACAAGGGCCGGCCCTTCGACTGCCGCGTGCTGGGCGTGGTGCTGCAGTTCCCCTTCCTGGGCGAGCGCATCGGCGTGCCGGCGCGCGTGGGTTCGCGCAAGCTCGACTACGACGCCCCCCTCGACAAGCTGGGCATCCCGGTGGTGGCACTGGCCGGCACCTGCATGGAAGCGGGCAAGACCGCTGCCGCAGCGGCGATCGTCTCGCGCATGCGTCATCGTGGCCTGGTGGTCGACGTGTTCAAGGCCACCGGCGTGTCGCTGCGCCGTGACATCTTGGCCTTCGAAGATGCCGGCGCGCGCAACGGCCTCATCTTCACGGACTTCGGCGTGGTCACCACCACCGCGAAGACCGGCCCGGCGCTGACGCGCGCCATGCTCAACGAGCTGGCGGCCAAGAAGCCCGACGTGATCGTGTTCGAACTGGGCGATGGCCTGATCGGCACCTATGGCGTCGATGCCATCCTGCGCTGCGAGGACATCGCCAAGGCGCTCGACAGCGTGGTGCTGTCGGCCAACGATCCGGTGGCGGCCTGGGGTGGCGTCAAGCTGCTGCGCGAGCGCTTTGGCATCGAGCCGACCGCCGTGACCGGCCCGGCCACCGACAACGACGTGGGCGTGCAGATCATCGAAGAGCAGATGAACGTGCGCGCCTGCAACGCCATCAGCAATGGCGCCAAGCTGGGCGATCTGATCATCGACGCGCTGAAGCTGCCGGCGAAGCCGGTGGGCGAGCAGGCCTGATGGGCACGCGCGTTCCCACGATCGTGCTGGGCGGCACCGGCTATGTGGCCGGTGAACTGTTGCGCCTGATCGCCGGCCACCCGCACCTGGAACTGGCCGGCATCCTGTCCGACAGCGCGCCTGGCGAGCCGGTGGCCAAGGCCTTCGGCCACCTGGCGCCGGTGTACCCGACCACGAAGTTCAGCTCGCAGGCCGAGATCGAGGCGCTGGTGGCCACGCTGCCGCGCAGCGCGATCTTCTCGGCGGCGCCGCACGGTGCCTCGGCCGCATTGATCGACCGCCTGCTGACGGTGGCCGAGAAGGCCGGCACGCAGCCCAGCGTGGTCGATATCTCCGCGGACTACCGCTACTCGACCGACGAGGCCTACGCGGCGGTCTACAAGCACGCGCATGGCGCGCCGGGCCGCTTGTCGCAGTTCAGCTGCGCCGTGCCCGAGCACCTCGCCAAAGCGCCGACGCCACACGTGGCGCACCCGGGCTGCTTTGCCACGGCCATCCTGCTCGCCTCGGTGCCGCTGCTGAAGCTGGACCTGGTGACGCCGCAGCTGTTCGTCACCGGCGTGACGGGCAGCACCGGTTCCGGCCGCAAGCCTGCCGACGGCACGCACCACCCGACGCGCCACAGCGACATGTATTCGTACAACGCGCTGGCGCACCGGCACACACCGGAAGTAACGGCCTGTGCGCTGGCGGCCAGCGGCGTGGCCGCGGACTTCAACTTCGTGCCGCATTCCGGCCCGTTTGCGCGCGGCATCCATGCCACGGTGCAGGCCACGCTGCGCGAGCCGGTTGATGCCGCCACGCTGCTGAAGCAGTTGCAGGACTTCTATGCCCACTCGCCCTTCGTCAGCGTCGGTGCCCAGGCGCCGCGCGTGAAGGACGTGGCCGGCAGCAACTACGCGCGCCTGTCGGTGGCCAGCAATGGCCGCAGCGTGGCCGTGATGAGCGTGATCGACAACCTCTGCAAGGGTGCCGCCGGTGGTGCCGTGCAGTGGATGAACCGCCTGCTCGACCTGCCCGAGACCGCCGGCCTGACCGCACCCGCGGCCGGCTGGACCTGAGCAGGCCAGGCCCGCAAGGACGAACGACCGATGAGCACCGAGACTCCCGACTACCTCGCCCCCGTGTTCGCGCAGTACCCGCTCGACGTAGACCGCGCCGATGGCGTCTGGCTCTACACGCCCGAAGGCCGGCGCGTGCTGGACATGTACGGCGGTCATGCCGTGGCGGCTTTGGGCTATGGCCACCAGGGCTGGTTGCGCGCGCTCACCGAGCAGGCCGAGCGCGTCGCTTTCCAGACCAACGCCGTGCCGATGGACGTCCGCCGGCGTGCCGCCGCCAAGCTGGTGCAGTTCTCGCGCCTGCCCTTCCAGAGCGTGTTCTTCGTCAACAGCGGTGCCGAAGCCAACGAGAACGCGTTGAAGATGGCCTTCGCCATGAACCCGGGCCGCGAGGAAGTCATCGCCTTGGAGCAGGGCTGGCACGGCCGCACGGCCGGCGCGGCAGCACTCAGCTGGGGCTCGGCCGGCAAGTGG